>Ga0099364_10001178_pt1 | contig 43576 bp, 42 predicted proteins | sample TergutTh196P3_FD_73070 | JGI IMG/M metagenome (GOLD analysis project Ga0099364, IMG submission 73070) | Microcerotermes parvus P3 segment gut microbial communities from Pointe-Noire, Republic of the Congo - Th196 P3 | ecosystem: Host-associated > Arthropoda: Insects > Digestive system > Gut ...
TTGCGGATTTTTTCCCCCCCCCCCCCGGGGGGTAATTGAAATTTTATAGTATGCAGCCCCCTATCCCCCTCGGGGGGGGGGTGCCGCCGCAGCGGCGGGGTGGTCGGTAGGGATGACCGCCCTCGGTCATCCGTGGTTATCGCAAGGGCGGGTGTTTTTCTCTTGGTGCCCTCGCAGCGGCGGGTGTTTTTCCCGTAACTGTCATTATGCACAAAAATCTCCTCAATTTTTCTGTCATTCTGCATATTGAATTTCTCGAAATTTTGTTATAATATATAGTGAGTTAGATTTTTTCTGTTAGGCTCATTTTTTTATTTTATTTGGAGGTGGCTTTAATGCTGAAAACAAAAAGCAAAAAGTACATGAGGAGGGTGGTCTCTTGGCTTGTAACGCTCGCTATGATCGCAGGGAATTTTACATACTTTGCGGGTCTTGCTGCGTTTGTTTTACACGGAGACGACCTTGACGGAAGGAGACCCGTTGTGGTGTCGGCCTTCCCCGGAGGAACGAGAACCGATGGTCACGTTTTTTTCGAGTCGGGAAGTGCTTCCCCGAGGGGAGATTTGACAGACAACAAATATGACCCGGATTATCTTTTCTTTGAGTATCAAATTGACCTAAATTGGAGCAGCTCGATCACTGATTCTGACGAAACGGTGCTTGCTACGATAAACAACAGCACCAACGGTGCGGCATACTTCAGAGATACGACCTTTGATGGAGATAGAGACAACAGATACGCTCCGAATTGGGATTATTTCAAGCAAGCTCAAGGTCCTTTGGTCAAAGGAATCAATAGGATTTCTATACCCATGACCAATTTAATGGACGGCACACTGGGCGGAGAAAAGGATGCTATCGATTGGAGCGACTTAGACAAATTCCTGCTCACCTATTATGTCGGTGACCATTATACAACCGGAGTTACATTCATCTTCTCGGGTATACGGGTTGTGTATTATACCGATGAGGAGGAGGGGGATGGTTCCGATGCTACTATGGCTCCGATAGCCGACTGGATCGGCAGCACTCCTCTTGTTAGAACTAACGTAGGTACTTGGGAGTGGGGCGAAAGAACAAGGCTTTTCGGAAACGGCGATGCTACAACAATAGATTCTTCCAAGATCTTTTGGAACATAGAGTTTGACCACAAGGTTACAAAAGACGGTCAAGAACTCACACAAGCCGAATATGATGCTATTACCGGGCAAAAGCTAAGATTGCATATGGGCTTCAGGGATGGTGATTCTCCGGAAAAGCGGTATACCCTGCATAGCTTTGGTAATGATTTGTACAATGTCGGAAAAAATACCATCAGCATTCCGCTCGAACAAATTATCAAAACACAGTGGACTAATGTCAATGCCAACATCCCTCATGTGCCGATAATCTTCAACGGCACCTCAACAACCGATTATACTCGTGAAACTACTACCGGAGACAATCAAAACCGAGTTTTCAACTGGGGTAATATACGAGAGACCCGCTTTCAGGTGCAGAATCTCACCCCCGATGCCGAGACCTTGCTTACATTATATCGGAATGGCGTTTTCTACATAGCGGACGAGGGTAAGGCGGCTCTGAGAGAGCTTGTCAAAACAGCCGAGACCATGATAGACCCCGACTACGCCGATGGCGTTGCTTTGTCGGCTTTGGCAACGGCATGGGATCTGCTTGCGGCAGATCTGCCCTATCAGATCGATGTCGATGCGGCATATGCTACGCTCAGCGATATTATCGACAACTTCAACACAACGGTCATTACCGTTGATGATTTTGTGGGCGGCAAGAATCTTTCCGCTTCCTTTGATTTTCGCCCCGGAACAACTATATCAAGCCAAGGCGGAAACATACAGTTTTTCAATTGGGTTGTAGACAGATACGCACCAAACGGCGACAGAACCAATAAAGTTGGAGGAACAGGAAACGCAGGTAATAAGGATCTATATCCCGACCGCTCCAAACTCTTTTACGAGATTGAGTTTGATCTCGGGGTAACCAACCCGCTCGCAATCGCAAGCGGAGCTTATAACAATTTTACCGGAGATACCCCTCCGGCTAACTATGCGGCAAATGCTGAAGACAGAAAATACTTAACAACACAAGAGTTTCAGGCAATTCCAAACTTTAACATAATCAGATGGTATATGGAAGCTAATAGATTAGAACCCGATACGGGCGGACGTGATATTGCTTTCGACCTTAACAGGGGCGGAACAATGCCTATTGTTATCGGCAAAAACTCCCTAAGCATGCCGATTCAGAGTGCTATAGACAGAGATGTGTGGACAGGGAATATGTTCGACCCCCGTCTGCCCATGACAGTCAACGGTCAGACCGATACAAACTCATGGAGTTATTGGAACAACGGAGCACCTGGCAATGATGATAACGGAAATAGAAGATACAACTGGAACAGCCTAAGTTTGTTCAGGGTTGAAATATTCGCAAACCGTGATGATGCCTACACGGGAGACAGAAATCATTTTATGAGAGGCAGGATAGTCGATTTCGCAGTAACCAGACTGGGCTTATACTACTATGACGTCAACGGTAAGGACGAACTCCGTAATATGGTAGAAACTGCCGAGAGCGTTATGCAGGGCGGTGTCTCTACAGCTTACTGGTTGGAGTTTAAATTAGCATTGCATACTGCAAAAACTCTGCTTGGTGCAGTCAATCCCTCACATGACGATGTTGATGCGGCAATGGAAGCACTTGAGACGGCCATGAATGATATTGATTCACCCAGTACCGTACAGCTCGAGTGGGGCAGAATCGCCGGAGACGGCACTGGCGGAACACCTCCGACCAATATAGCGGAAGACAAAATGAGCTTTACCCACAGAGTACCCGGCAGTAACGTAGGCGGCTCATTGTACATGGGTGTTGACAACGGTAACGGCGAGGGAACTTCTTTCGACGCAACCGGATACAAATATGTATATGTAGACATAATCAAGAAGAACAGAGTACCTACCGAGGGTATATCCGAGGGATTCAACGGACTTCATTTACAGCATAACAATGCGGGCATTCCGTTGCCGGAAGCAACGATAAACTCGAGTAATTATGCCGGAACAGACCCGAAAACGGCATTGTCGTGGCAGGCAGAACTCGGCTCTAAAAAGCCGAATGCCGCATTGGTGAGATTCACCGTGCCTGAGGACAAAGCCACCGACCTAAGGTTCAGGTTTGATTTAGAGGGCGGAATGGGCGGTAACAACGCTGAGGCTCACGCCAACGAAGAAAACCAAACCATCAGAATAGGCGGCCTGTGGTTATCCAACGATCCTAACTTTGGTGCGGCGGAAGATCATGTTATGGAACTGTACCGTGCCGGAGGAGATAATGCCGGAAACTTCACAGATCTTGGTAACGGCGCATTCTCTATTACAGCCGGAGGCGGCGGTCATTGGTTCAGAGATAGAAATTCTAATATTCACCAGACAAACGATACCAACTGGTTTGAAATTTCCCGTTATAAATATCTCTACCTTGATGTTGAGCGTATGGCTCAGTTCCACAGAATGGTGCTAACGGCCGACAACGGCGCTCGTGGCTTTAACATAAGACCGAATGATAATAATCCTAGTAACATACAGGGATTCGGACCGGGAACTTCGGGTGTTATTCGGCTTGATCTATCACACTGGAGATTCGAGTTCGGCAGAAACCATGATATGACAATATTCAGACAATTAGGATTTGTCGTTGACGGATGGAGCGATGGTCCTCTGACAATCAGCGGTGCAAGGCTCTCGAATCAAGATTACACCTATTCTTCTACCTTCGAGGAACCTACTATAACAAACTTTGTAGTAGGCGACAATTTTGCTGTTGACGGCTCAATGACCCTCACAAGTAAAACTATGGCACAGATTACTACAACTCTGCCATACCCGTCATGGGAGTATGTTTCTAATCTAAATCCTAATATAAAAATATTTAGATTAAATTATACCAATTCATTCCCTGCGGGTCATACAGGCATTAATGAAAACGGAATACGAATGAACTATCATAACGCTGTTATAGGCGGTAATTATGATTGGTCTACCGGAATCCCCGCAAACAATGGCGACTGGGGAAGTTTCAACCGCAATTTCCCGTTCAGATTTGCCGATCAAGCGGCGGCGGATGCCTTTGCGTTACAGCTAAACAAAGCATATAATCCGAATTTTGACGATCTCGAAGTTGCTAATATTGTAAACTATAGTTTTACAGAAATCACAAATGCTAACGATTGGAACTCGGTAGAATGGGATAGAATGTTCAACATCTATAACGCACACGACATAACAAGACCAAGGAGTTTTAACCGTACGCTATTTGAACAGGAAACAGGTCTTGTCTTCACTCGCGGCGTAAACGACAATAGCCCTGCGTGGGATGTGTATTTCGCTAATTTGTTTGACGGAGTTCGCATAGCTCCTACTACCCAAACCATCCCCATACTCCCGGAGATGGCATCAGGGTACGACATGAACAAGCTGGGCGAGCAGACGGTTACGATCAGCTACAAGGGGCAGAGTTTCACCTATGACATATTTGTGGGCGGACCGGATCTCTCGCTCGACAAGAGCAGCGGATCATGGGATCTCGTGTATGGCTATGACAATGCCGACGGGCTTGATGTAACGGTGTCAAACACAGGCACGCTGAAACTTGACGACATCGAGGTTACCATCGACAAGGATGATGCGTTCGAGCTGAATCTCGACAACCTCAAAGACCTTGACCCGGAGGAAGACTTCACATTCACAGTAGCTCCCAAAGACGGACTTGCGGCAGGAACATACACCGCAACCGTGACGGTTACAGTCGGTGATATAGAAAAGACCGTGACCCTAACCATAAACGTAGACAAAGCCAACGGTGCCGCCGTTAAAGAACCGTACCTGTTGGAGGCGACCGATACCGCCATCAAGGTAAGGTTAGAATTTGACGGCACCGCAAACGATGAGCAGATCATCGAATCTGCCATCAGCACAAGCGACAGTCTCGATGACATAATCGGCGACTGGAACACTACAGGCGAGTTTAGCGGCCTGAGCGAATACACCGAGTATTATGTCTTCGCAAGGTCTAAGGAATCTGCTAATTACCTTGAGGGAACGGCGGTAATGAGAGACCGCGCGATTAGGACACAAGACGTAACAGCTCCATACGGTGATATACTCGTCAAGGACAGAAGTATTTTGGCAACCCTAATCAGCAAGCTGACATTCGGGTACTTCTTCAGGGACGAGACAACCGTCACAATCACGGGCGGCGACGCTCACTCAGGATTGGCCGCAATAGAATACTTCCTGTCCGACACCTACTACGACTTAGATAAAGAGGAAGACTATTTAGAGATTCTCGGCGTAGATTGGGTAACAGGCTGGACAGCAAGCAGCGGATCTCCCAATAACGGAGTTAAGGTTGACAAAACACCGCAGTGGAAAGGCTGGATCTATGCACAGTTCAGAGATTCGGCGGGTAACGATAAAATAATCATGTCGGGGGCTTTGGTTATCTTTGAAGACAACGCAGATGAGGTTGACGGCGGAATCTTTATCAAGAACCTGCTCGAAGACTTTGTTGTAGATGTAGAGTCCAACGGCAACACGATACTCTCAATCTCGTTTGACACGGGTAGCGGTATCGTAGGATTGACCGAAGACGACTATAGCTACAGCGATGACAAGATAACATTCAAGAGCGATTTCCTGCGGACATTACCCGCAAGCAACGATCCCTATGCCTTCTTTGTACAGTGGAATCCGATGGGCGAGAAATATGTTGGCTCCGAGATTAACGATGATGCTCCGGGCAGAACCGATGTCAAGATTACGGTAAGCAAAGCGGAGCAGGAGGCGCTCGGATTATCGGGACTTAGCGTAAACAAGGTTGCATACGGCACCGACCCGATCGCAATCGAGGCGACAGGCGGCGGCGGAGAGACCAACACATTCGAGATAACCACCGATGCAATCATAACGCTGGATAACAACGACAACGTAGCAAGCTATGACAGTGCTACAGGTCTTCTCTCTTTCCTGGGGACAGGAACATTCAACATAGTTGTAAACCAAGATGGCGATGATGTCTACAACGATGCTAATGAGTTTGTTTATTCGGTAACAGTAGACCAAGGCATACCGTCTATACGGCTTGCCGCAGAAAGATCGCTTACTGACATAAACGACAAAGATGTCATACTAACCGCAACCGTTTCCGGAGCAGGATCTACCCCGACCGGAACTGTGAGTTTCTTCAGCAAAGAACACACGGGTACAGGAGATTATGCTCTCATAGGAGATGCTGTAGACCTTGCAGACGGAGTTGCAGAATGTATCGTAACCGCACCGGACGGCCTGTGGGATTATATGGCAGTCTACAGCGGCGACAGCAACTATGCTGATAAAAATGCCAACGGAGACCCGATCTCAGATGCAATACACGGATTCGATGTCAGCAGTGCTGACCAGACTATAGCATTTGGCACGGATTCAATAGAATTACCATACGGCGTGGCTCCGCTCGGTCTCTTCTACACCGAAGGTGACGAAAACGGAGACGGTGAGGTAACACTCAGTCTGTCTTCCGGATCACCGACAGGCGTAATCGAACTCTACCAAGACCAAGACGATGATGAGTGGCTGGCAAAAGTTCTCGGAGTAGGCCAAGTGGTTGTAGTAGCAGAAAAAGCGGCGACCCCGGGATTCAATGCCGCTACAGACGAAATTACCATCACGATAACACCGAGAGATCTCAATTTTGAGTTTGAAGATGAGTACGAAGTATCGGTAGAGTTTGACAAGACCTATTCCTACACAGGCGAGCGGATCATGCCCGAAATAGCCGACATCACAGTCACAGATGCGGAGACGAATGCGGTCATCACCGAGAACGATTATGACATAACCGCATATGGTGCTAACATCAACGCAGGAAAAGGCAGCATAACCCTCACGGCAAAGGGCAACTACGAAGGCACGAGAGTGGTTGAGTTCGACATCGCAAAGGCGAAGGCAACTGCTATCGACTTCCCAACCGTTGATCCCATGGTATACAGCCCGACCCGCACGCTTGGCGACATTCCTCTTGTTGGCGGAAAGATTGTGTTCCTTCTTTCTTTAGACCCTGTAACGAATACCGATGCTAATGCGTATGGAGATTTTGCATGGTCAAATCCCGATGCTGTTCCGAATGCAGCGATTCATTCCCTGCCTGTATGGTTTGCACCTAACGATTTTGCTGATGGCAACGTGGACTTTAGCGAAATACAATTCTGGAATAATGGTATTAGTAAAGGTGTTAAACTGACTATAACCCAAGCAGAGGGAGCAAAGATCACCAACATCAACGATCTGCAGGCTAATGTCACCCACAACAAAATCGAGTTGACAAACGTCAATGCCCTGTTGTCTGATAACGAAAACGCAGGATTCGAGTTTGCTATCAGCGATAAAGCAGACGAAACCGCTCAGGACTTAGAATCACTGTGGGATACCAAGACGGTATTTGACGTAGAAAACGTAGACGAAAAGGCAACAAACTTCTACATCTATGTTCGTTCAGCAGAGAGCGGCAACTACTTTGCGGGAGAACACAACGTCAAGATGTTCACAACCCTCGATGATCCCGCAAACAAGATAGAGCTTGATCAGACAGGCGAATGCGATTTCGGCACACGAAAATACGGATACGATTATTCGTGGGCAACTGCCGTAAAAATAACCAACCTGGGCAATCAAGAGACAGGCGATCTAACCGTAGCTATAAAAGACACTACAAAAGATGGTGCGAACTTTGCAGGTAATGCTTTCATAGTCCTAGACGGAAACACAATTCCGAGTATAGATATAGATGGAAACGCAACCTTCGCAGTAAATCACGCAGTGCTTCTTGAACCCGGCGTATACACGGCAACGGTAGTTGTGAGCAATGACTTGGTAGACCCGGTCAGCTTCACGGTTAAGTTCACCGTCACACTTGCAGACGGAGCAGCGGTAAGCGCTCCTGAATTGGTAAGCAAGACGGCAAACAGCATTACTGTAAAATCTGAGGCACTTGTCAATCCCGGCGAACAGGAGATCATCTATAGTATCAGCAAAAGTGCAAATCCCGGCGAAGTTTTCGACACAAACACCACGGGAGTATTCACCGGATTAGATAACTACACCGACTACTGGTTCTTTGCAATGACAGCGTCAAAGGGATTCTATGATGAGGGTATGCCATCAGCAAACCCGACAGCCATCAGGACCAATGACGGAGTTGCTCCTACAGGCTGGATAAGCGTGGCAGAAAGACCTGCGTTTGAGACCTTCATCAACACAATAACATTCGGAATATTCTTCAAGAATACAGCCTCTGTAACTGTAAAGGGTGAAGACGCCGATTCCGGAGTTAAGACCATCGAATACATCCTGCACGGCGACAGTTTTGACACAGTACAGGATGCTATAGACGGCATTGACAATGCTTGGACGGTAGGATACACAGCAACCGCTATCGAAGAAGACGAAGCACAGGCAGTATTCAATATCACAGCGGCGCAAAAAGGCTCGGTATATGCCCGCATAACAGACCAGCAGGGCAACTATATCGTGATCAACTCAGACGGAATCGTGGTCTATAACGACAGCGAGGACGAGGTTGACGGCGGCATATACACCATCAGGGTTACCGGAACCCAAAGAGACCACATAGTACCGATTGAGATGAATGACAATACCGTTGCCGCAATCGTGGATGAAGACGGAAAAGAACTCGTGGCAGGAACCGATTACACCGTGGATTACGCCAACGAGACCATAACATTCTCAGGTGCATATCTCGCACCACTCGGTAACGAAGACGAGGAAGTAATAGCTATATTCACCGTCACATGGCTCCCGATGGGCGAAACACCGACAACACCGTTAGCGGAACTCGGAACAACGACTGTCGCATTCCTGATCGTAAAGGCTAAGGCGCCCATGAAGGGCAACCCGACCGACGACGGCGAGATCTCTGTAAGCGATGTACTCTACACGAGAGACTTTATATTCAGAAGATCAGCCATAAACGCCCCTGATATTGATCCCGACACATATGCCATGATATTTGCCGCAATGGACATGAACGAAGACGGCGTAATCGACATCTTCGACCTGATCCGCATCAGAGATGCAATAGTCCGCGGAAGATAATGGCGTAGGCAGGAAAACAAAACAAAGAGAAAAGAGCGGTCATAACGACCGCTCTTTTTTTTGGCGTGCTACTTCCACGGTCACCGCATTTACTTTTTTGATAGTAATCCGCAATAACAACGGATGACCGAGGGCGGTCATCCCTACAACCCTGTATTACGCCCTGAAACGCCCTCTCAGTCGGCGTTGCTGCCCTGTAGGGTATGCACCCCGTGCATACAGTCCTTAATAAACATTTCGTGTTTTTTGTGTATTTCGTGGTTGAAAAAGAATAAAAAAGTAAATGCGGTGACCGTGGTCCTACTTCTCATTCTGATTGACAAAATCCCTGGCTCTGTCGGCATCTTCCTGCCTGATTACGGGGATCAGTCTGTCCTTGTCACCCTGCATGGTAAACTGTGCAATGGGGTGCTGCTCCGCCTCGGGAATGACCGTCTTTGCGGGATTGATCTCGGTTTTGTTGCCTCTAACAGATTTTTTGCTCATAAATATTACATCCTTTCTCTATGGGAAAAACACCCGCCGCTAAGAAAAAACACCCGCCGCTGCAGTAGGGGTTTGGCAGGAGTTGCAGCGATTGCCCCAAAGATCGGCGAATTTGCCGTCCTTATAGAAACAGACCAGTTCGCAGTTGTTGGCGCAGTTGGTACATTCGGCGCCTCTGGTCTCAAACTCTGTGTCGATGATGTTAAAGTCAAAATCCTTGTTGCGGCTGCTCTTTCTGCTGAGGATTGCCGCCCCCAGAGCCCCCATCAGGTGCGAATTTTGGTCAACCAGTATCGATTCACCCGTGGCATCCTCAAACGCCTTTATAACGCCGCTGTTTTTGCTGACCCCGCCCTGAAACACTATCGGAGCCTTTATCGGCTTGCCTTTGCCGACATTGTTGAGGTAGTTGGTCACCACCGCCATACACAGTCCTGCGATTATGTCCTCCTTCTTGTGACCCGTCTGAGCCTTGTGAACGAGATCGGATTCGGCAAAGACGGTGCATCTTGCCGCTATTTTAGCGGGATTTGCGGAAGAGGCGGCTATCTCGCCGAACTCAGATACATCATGCCCCAGCCGTTTTGCCTGAGAGGTCAAAAAGGAGCCTGTTCCGGCGGCACAGAGTGTGTTCATGGCATAATCGACCACTATGCCGTTGTCGATAATAATGATCTTAGAATCCTGCCCGCCTATTTCAAATATGGTCCTTGCTTGGGGGAATACCGACAGAGTTCCGATAGCATGAGCGGTTATCTCGTTTTTGACGGCATCGGCATCGAGCATGGAGCCGATAAGTTTTCGCGCCGATCCCGTTGTTCCGACCGTGCGGATAGCGACATTGCCTGCCTGCCTGTGCAATTCGCTTATGGTATCCTTGACCGCGCGGATGGGATTGCCCTCGGTCCAAATATAATGCTCGGCTATGATGCCGCTGTCGTCATCAATAATAACGCCCTTTGTAGAGATGGATCCGACATCGACCCCTAAATATCCTGTACACACTTTTGCACCAATTCCTTTTCTTTCTTCATTATAAGCATATCGCTGAATGCCTCGAGCCGTGTCTTGACCCCTGTTTCCGAGGTCTGGGAATCAAAGCTGAAATACAATATCGGGATGTTGTAATCTCTGCTGATGTTTTGGAGCATGGGGATAGCGTTTACCTCAGGTGTGCATCCGAACGGCTTGACGTGGATAATGCCGTCATACCCCTGCTCGGCATAGAGCCTGCTCCTTGCGACCGAATCCTTACCGTCGGCACCAATGTCATACTTTAGATAGCGTCCCGCTTCTCTGAGGGTCTTGTTGTAAAGACGGGACTTCTCAAAGAGCAGGAAGGTGACGTTCATAAATCTATTGACGGCCATTCTGTTTGCGGCAAGCTCTTTCTCGATAAAATAGTTGCTGAATGGCTCCATGCTTGTATAGAGTTCCCCGACAATGCCGACCTTGAGACAGTCTGACGGCTTGTCGGTCCGCAGATTCGTAAATGCGTTTTTGTATCTTTTATAAAGACCGCCCAAGCTCTTAAAGTCACGAATGTTAGCAATCTCCGCCAAGAATCTCTCATGCAGACCCTCAAAACTCCCCGCAAAGACCTCGAATCCGATGTTTTCACGGATATACAGCTCGATTATGTCGATTACCTTTATCATTCTCAGCACAAGCAGCAGACTGTAGACAAATCTGCCGAGCGAGAGTTTACAGCCCAGCTCATGGCACAGTTTGTATAGATTCAGTGGGTTTATACTGCCCTTCATCAGCTTGACAAACCTGAACTCATACCCCAGATCCCGCAGTATCTGCTCCTGAATCTCGGCGTAATATCCGTAGCGGCATCCTCCGCCCGCCTGCAATAGCACATTGGCTCCGCATTCGAGAGTTTCGATATAATTGCCCAGATTGTATTTGAAAGGAACGCAGACAAATTCGGGACTGTGATTACTGCCGAGTTCCAGGGTCTTGCGGGTAATAGGCGGCGGCGTAATGACCTTGGAGCCGGGGAAAACCATCCTCAGCAAAGCGCTGACCGCAACATGATAGTTACCCATATGCGGAAAACTAAAAACCTTTTCTATAAAACCACCGCCCTCTAATTTTCTGCACTATACATTTTACATTGATTCTCATTCTGTTTCTTAATTCTGCATTCTGCACTATTACATACATTGATTCTCATTCTGCATTCTTAATTCTGCATTCTGCATTGTTATGATTTCCATAAAACTCTCAAGCCTTGTTTGGAGTCCGGTGCCGCTGTTCAGTTCATCGAGGACTATGTTGATGATAGGAATGTCTCTGATTTTTCTTATGAGAAGTTCGTTCACCAGCGAATCGGGACCGCAGGGAAAGGCGGAAAGCAGGATTATTCCATCCACCCTATCTTTAAAAATCCCGACCGCTCCCACCAATTCCTTGTTATACAACCAGTAGAGTGAATCGGATATTCTGCCTGAGCTTTTGGCACAGAGCTTTTTGTCGGCGGCATCGGCGCAGACGGGAATCCCGCCCATGCTTTTTATAGCGGATATGACAGGCTGTCCCAACATTCTGTCGTGTGTGTTGTAGTTATGCGCCACTATCAGTATCTTGGGTTTGCCGCTCTGCTCCATCTCTTGCTGCTGCCGATGTGACGACATTCGCGCTTGTTCGGCAGAGAATCGTTTAGCCTTTATAAACGCAGACAGCGATTGCGGGGTTTTTTTGCCGATCATTCTTCCCATGCTCAGGAACCCTTTCAGCTCGCCTGCACCTCGAATAGCATCGATGTTATAATCGATAAGTTCCGCCTGCTCAAAGGTGTTTCTGACAATATCATAAAGAGCGTTGAATTTCACACAGACCTGATTATCCCTGCCATAGTTGTCGATACGGGGGACGAGTATATAGTCGCATTTGCCGATAAGCGAGTAGACATGACCCATATAGATTTTTGCGGGCAGACAGCACTCGTCTATAGAATACTTGATGCCATCGTCCATGATTTTCTTGTTGGTCTCTCCGCTTATAGTTATATCACAGCCAAGCTCGCAGAAAAACCTTTCCCACAATTCGCCGTAACGATAATACAGCAACGCCCGCGGCAATCCTATTGTCATTATTCCAGCCCGCTTTTCACAGTTATTTCAACTGTTATTATGAACGCATATTGTATGAAATATGCAAACATTAAAACAATACCTCTTAGTCTCCGAAACGCCCTCTCAGTCGGCGTTGCCGCCGACAGCTCTCCCAAAGGGAGAGCCAAGGTGACACACCCACAGGGTTTGCGATAACCCCGAAAAAACACCCGCCGCTGCGGCGGCACCCTCTTTACGAAAGAGGGCAGGGGCTTGAAATTTCAATCCTGTAGGGTATGCACCCCTGTGCATACCGTCCTTAATAAACATTTCGTGGTTTTTATGTATTTCGTGGTTACAATAATTGTCAATTGTACATTGTCAACTGTCAATTGTAGTGGTAGGGGCGGCAATCTGCCGCCCGTGGTTATTGCGGATTGCTATAAAAAAAACAAATGCGGTCCGTGATGCTTGACATTTAGTACCGTATATGGTACTATAATAATAGGAGGTGAAAAAATGGCAGGATTTGAAAAGACAATGGATAAGATGAAACGTCAACCTCATGGCATAAGCTATGAAGAAGCGGCAAAGGTTTTAGAGCATTTTGGATATAAGTTTTTGCGGCAAAAAGGTTCACATTGTCATTTCAGGCATTTGTGCGGTGATTTAATTACGATTAAAAAAGAAACACCGACCATAAAAAAATGCTATGTTGTTGATATTCTATCAAAAATAGAATAGCATTCCTGCTTATATTATGGATAAAAAGAACATTGATTATTATATGAATTTGCCTTATAATATAACTATGCAAGAAATACATGATGAGAGCGGAGATTATTTTTATGCACGAGTTTTAGAGCTTGATGGATGTCAAAGCCACGGCAATACCATTGACGAGACTTATGAGAATATCCGTGAAGCGATGGAGGGATGGATTGAGATTAAACTCGAATATGGTGATGAAATCCCTGTGCCTATATCTAATAATGCCTTTAGCGGTAGATTCAATCTGCGTATACCGAAAAGTCTGCACAGCAGGTTGGTTATAGAGGCTCAAACTGAAGGAGTGTCACTCAATCAATACGCACTCTATAAACTTGCAAATTAACTAAAAAACACCCATCTCACCGATGGGTGTTTTTTACACTCGTATTAATGTTATGTGAAATTTCACTAACCTATATTCCTATTCTTCCATCTGTTTGCCGATAAACAACGCTGCGGCCTGAACCAGCTTAACCTGAGTATCGTTGGCGGTGTTCTTGTCATCAGACGACAGGAACATTATAACACCGATAGCATCGCCGCTTGATACGATAGGTACGCAGACAAGAGCGTGCTTGTCAACGCCCTCTATAGGACGGATAGTTCTTTCCGATTTTTCGCTGTAAATATAGGTCTTGCGTGATTCCATGATTTCGTCAAGAGAGGGCGACACACGGCGCTCTAAAATCTCTTTTTTGGGAAGTCCGGCGACTGCAACCACATGGTCTTTGTCGCAGACAACGGCAGGAAGATCTCCCGTCTTGTTCAGAACCTCGACATATTGCGATGCAAAGGTTGAAATTTCTCCTATCGGAGAATACTTCTTGAAGATAACCTCACCCTCGTTATCGGTGTAAATCTCGAGAGGGTCTCCTTCGCGTATTCTGAGAGTTCTTCTGATTTCTTTGGGGATCACTACACGCCCGAGGTCATCGATTCTTCTTACTATTCCTGTTGCTTTCATATTCTTGTTCTCCATTTCCTTTTTAAATAATATTATATAAAAATTTGAAAAATATTTATTTACTTAACTGTTATTATTTGTAATATATCAAGGTTTATTCCAACCGGATTTTAAAAAATATAATTACTATAATAATGCTACATATTCATTCCAAACATTTACATACATATTATAAAAGATATTTCGCCATATATCAAGAGGTAAATAATGGGAAATAATTTTTACTTGATTTATAATATAAATATGATATAATAATATAAATAAGTATAAACAAGGTGGTATGCGTTTTGAAAAAAAGCAGTATAGTGATATATGTTATTTCGTTCTTATTATTAGCGGGAGCAGGGGTTTTATTTATTTTCAGAGAAAACTTAGCTCAGCTTATCGAGATTCAGGTGGCACCTCCTGTAACCAACACCGACGGGTTTTTTATGGATACCTTTATAACACAGTCGGTACACAGCGATGATGAAGAGATTCGCAGCCAAGTCAGCACTCAGATAACCGACATGATCGCAGATGTAGAATCAAAGACATCTATGTATATTCAAGATTCTGATATATACAAGATCAACAAGGCTCCGTGGGGCGGACTTCTCGGAAGCCACACGCAGGTAAGCCAGTTCACATTCGATCTGCTCAAGGATGCCCGGCATTGGGGGCTGAAGTGGGGCGGCGGAGGTTATTTCGATGTTACCATCGGAGCTCTTACCGAGGTATGGAACTTTGACCCGCTAAATCCCAAGATTCCGCCGCAGAGTGAGGCGGAACGTCTGAAAAACCATGTTAATTGCACATTTATGCACCTCACCGATGAAGCCAACAGAATCGTGAATATGCGCGACCCGTTTGCCAGGATTGATTTAGGCGGGATTGCCAAAGGTCATGCTGCGGGTCTTGCTCTGGAGATATACAAAAACAGCGATATTAAGGGAGCGTTGCTGAGTATAGGCGGGAGCAGTATCGCAACATACGGAACAAAACAGGACGGTATGTTCTACGAAATAGGCATAAGAGACCCGGACGGAGACAACGCCGATGATTTGATAGGATACTACAACGGCATAAACACGACCATCTCAACGGCAGGCGCATACGAGAGATATTTTGAGCAGGACGGCAGGATATACCACCACATACTCGACCCGCACACAGGCTATCCCGCAGAGAGCGACCTCAAGTCTGTCACGGTCATTTCCGAGAACGGAGCCCTTGCCGATGCCTATGCAACCTATCTCTTTATAAGAGGATCGGAGTATATAAAGTCGGTCATAGCCGATCCCTATGAGGATGCGGGGATTATCGCCATAGACAAAAACAACAATGTATATGTCAGCGAAGATGTACTCGACAGCTTTACCCTTACCTCAAATAGATATAAGATAGTATGAGAAGATTTGCAGGAAGGATAGATTTGCTGATAATATCGGTCTTGTTGGCGGCCTGCTCTGTCTGGATATTTATAAGCGAACTGCCCGCAAGCGATGATATTGTCGCACAGATAAAACAGGGGAACGAGATACTGATCGAGATAAATCTCAGCCAAAACAGATCGGACGAGGTTATCATTCTCAGCGACCATGTCAAGGTAAAGATAGAGGGCGGCTCTATAGGATTTGCAGATGTCGATTGTCCCGACAAACTTTGCGAAAGGACGGGTATGCTTTCTCGCAGGGGCAGCAGGGCGGTATGCCTGCCTAACAGAATGGCCATTGTGATAATATGAAGATAAAAAATATAACCGCAAACGGTATTTTGCTGGCACTGGCGCTGGCCTTGTCATTTTTGGAGAGCTTTATCCCGCCGATACCATTCCTGCCGCCAAATGCCAAGATGGGTCTTGCCAACGTAGTTGTTATGTACTCTGTATTCTTTGCAGGGTACCCATCGGCTCTGAATGTCACCCTCCTAAAGGCACTCTTTGTGCTGATCACAAGAGGGGCGGCGGCAGGACTGCTCAGCCTTTCGGGAGGGCTTATGTCGCTGGCTGTCATCATATTGATCAAGATAGCGGCAGGGGACAGGGCTACATATATCACCATAAGCATCAGCGGGGCCATTGCCCATAACATGGGGCAGATATTTGCGGCATCGCTGCTGATGGGTTCGTTTGCGGCTGTGGGATACCTGCCGTTTTCGGTAATAACGGGAATAGTTTTCGGCATCTTAACCGGAGGCGTGTTAAGAGCGGCAATTCCGGCCATGAGGAGATTAGAGAATAATGACCATACGCAAGGCAACGGTTAAAGACCTAAAGTCGATAAAAGAACTATATTGGGAGCTGGATTCGGTAGCGATAAATCTCAAACCGGAGGATTTTAAGCATAAAGAACGCTCCGACGAACATCTTATAGAGATAATCAACAGCGACAAGTCGGATTTTCTTGTAGCTATGATCTCTAAAAAGGTTGCGGGATTCTCGCTGATATACGAGCGTGAGCTTGACAGCGACAAAAACCCGCACAAATATGCCTATATCCAAGATTTTGTGGTCAAGAAGGAATATCGCAGGAGGGGTGTAGGAGCAAGGCTCATGGATGTCTCTAAGGTTTGGGCAAAAAACCGCAACGCTCTCGAACTAAGGCTGTCTATCATGCCCGAAAACGAAAACGCCCGCCGATTCTATACCAAACACGGACTTATCATGCAAACGGTCATAATGGAATGTAATCTGTGAGTAATATTTTTACGTTTTTGTGAATAAAATAATTTGTAGGGTACGCAACCCTGTGCGTACCGTGTCCATCGCAGGATTGCACACGAAAGGCATGAGATAGTATGAACGGGGAGAAAAGAGCGGCAAAACAGCCGCATAATATAATACTTGAGGGACGGAAGAGCATGACCGTTTCGGGGGTTGTCGATATAGACTGCTTTGACGAGCAGGAAGTAACCGCTCTTACCGATCTCGGCAATCTTGTCATCAAAGGCACAGAGATTCACATAAATTCGCTGAGTCTTGAGACGGGCGACCTGGCTCTGTCGGGTCATATAAACTCCATTGTCTACACAAATGCGGGTAAAAAAGAGGGCGGCTTCTTAAAACGTATATTTAAGTAGGGGGCGGAGCATGGAATATTATATTGCCGACCAAACGGTTATCTTTTTCATGTCGATCGCCTTAGGAGCAGGACTGGGCGTTGTATACGATGTGTTCAGGATAATGCGTATCGCCGTAAAAACATCTAAGGGAGTAGTCTTTGCTCAGGACATTGTTTTCTTTGTGATTGCAGCGGCGGCTACCTTTGTCTTTCTCCTGCTAAAGAACGATGGACAGCTGAGAGTGCATATATTAATAGGAGAGTTTTTGGGAGCGGTCATCTATCATCTGACGCTCGGAGCCATTGTTGTTCGGACAGCGGGAGCGGTTATAGGCTTTGTAAAAAGGACTGCCAACCTGATATACAGGATATTTATTAGGCCGATTATTAGAATATTTGTGCTAATACACCAAAAAATCAGTGGTGTTTTTGGTAAGGTTGGAACAAAATTAAAAATATTTTCACAAAATAGCAAAAAACGCTTGAAAAACAATGGCGTGTTGTTGTATAATAATATGAAGAGCATAAACAAGAAAAAATTAAGGAATGCTAAAACATGATGTTCAGAATTGCGATTTTGATATTTGCTTTATTAATAGCGGTTGATATAATAAATTCTCAGGTTCGGCTTAGTGATGACAAAGAGCATCTAAGCCAAATCAGGGAACAGATTCAAGCTGAGCAGCAAAAGAAGATCGAGCTGCAGGAGCTGCTTGAGATACATAATAATCCTGAAACCATCGTTAGGATAGCGCGGGAGCATTTAGGTTATGTTTTTCCCGATGAGCGTGTATTCATTAATATAACGGGGGAATAGTGTCCTTTAGGAGGGTCAAGTTTTTATATGCAGTTAGAGGTTGGAAAAATTGTTGAGGGAACGGTTACGGGGATAACCAATTTTGGTGCGTTTGTCGATATTGACGGAGCAAGGGGAATGGTTCATATTTCCGAAATATCCGCTACATTCGTCAAGGATGTCAGCCAGGTCCTGGAAGAAGGACAAGCAGTTAAGGTAAAGATTCTCAAGATGGGCGACGACGGTAAGATGAGCCTCTCTATCAAAGCGGCTCAGGCACCCCCTGCTCGAAACGATAACTCGGATCGTGAAGACAGAGGACCGCAAACCTTTGAAGACAAGCTTAACAAATTCAAGCAGAGTTCTGAAGAAAAGACCTCCGATCTCAAGCGGCGAATGGATTCACGGAGAGGTCCTGCGGCAAGACGGGGTCCCAAGTAGGCATAATGATAGATATAGCAGCGCATCTTAGGGATAATCACGGAATAGATCTGAGCGATCAGCAAAAAGAGGCGATTCTCTGCGACAAAAAGAGGCTGTTGCTGCTTGCCGTTCCCGGATCGGGCAAGACCACGGTCATAGCGGCACGAATCGCAAGCCTGATAAACATGGGAGTTCCCGCTGACAGCATACTCACGGTAACATTCGGACGGGAGACGGCGCGGGATATGGCGGCACGGTTTGACAGTCTGTTTCACGGAATGTTTGACCCTGTTCCCCGGTTTTCGACAATACACAGCTTTTGCTACAGGATGCTGAGAGAATACTGCTCAGAACACGGGGTAGCAATGCCGATCGTTATCAGCGGAACAGACGAGCTGTCAGACGACCAAGAAGACCTGCTTAACAATTATATCGATTATGATGATATGCTGTTGGAGACCATAGAGATATTCACCAAGAACCCCGAGTTTTTAGAAGAGCGCCGCCGCAGATACAGCTACATAAATGTTGATGAAGCTCAGGATGTTTCGCTTGCTCAGCATAAGATAATAGACACGCTTGCCGCAAACAGCCGTCTTTTCATGGTTGGGGATCAAGACCAGAGCATCTACTCATTCAGGGGCGTCCCCGCCCTCAAGCCTGACCGAGACGTGATAAAGATAGAGCAGAACTTCCGCTCTGCAGGAGAGATTGTAAAGACCGCCAACAACCTGATCAAGAGCAACAAATACCGCTATAACAAAAATATGTTTTGCGATAACAATATTCCCGGCTCTGTAAAGGCCGAAAGACCGCTTGATGTTACCGAGCAGTACCAAAGCATCATAGAGTTTATCAAGAGCATACCGCCATCCGAGACGATGGCCGTTCTATATCGCAACAATCAGAGTGCAGTTCCGCTCCTGCATCTGCTCAAAAAAAGCGGGATAGATTTTTACATCAAGGAGAACGAATGCGCTTTTTTCACATCATCGGTCGTTCTTGATATAATATCATATCTGAAGCTGAGCGAGAATCCCGCAAATTTTGCCGCAATCCGCCGAATATCGGACAAATTAGGTCTGACAAGACAGATGATAGACGCAATAGGGGAGCATGGCGGCGGGATAGCTGCCATATCTAAGATAGAAAAACTCAGCAGCTTTACAAAAATGCGTATGGAGATTCTGTCGGGACAGATAGACAGGCTAAAATACAGATCCCCTCTCGGCGCCGTAAAATACATCGAAAAGCGGTTTGATTACCGAGAAGATGACGACAGTAATATACAAAAGCTCGGAATACTCAAGACCTTGGCTAAAGATTGCGGCAGTATCGGCGATTTTCTTGATGCCGTTGACAGCATATGCACAGAGATGTCTTCCGCTCGCAATCCGATCGGCTCCGCCGTCACGCTTTCTACGGTACATTCGGCTAAGGGTTTGGAGTATGATCATGTAGCTGTTATAGATTTTTATGACGGGATCTTCCCCTGCCAAAACGCCATAGACGAGCTTGAATATGGCAATCTCTGCCCCATGGAGGAGGAGACAAGGGTCTTTTATGTAGCACTGACAAGAGCCCGCAAAAGCATTAGAATGATTGCACCCCGATATATCTGGGGACACAAGGCGGCTCCGTCCCGATTTATAAAGACCGCCCTCAAAGGAATCAAGGATTCCGCCGCAAGCAGCGATTTTCCCGGGATTCCAAACAATATTATCGGCAAACGGATAACCCACAGTCATTACGGCAGGGGAGTTGTCACCGCCATCGATTCTGATGATATTGTATCGGCGGAGTTTGATATGCACGGGGAACGAACAATTTCGCTGGGTCATTGCTTGGCCAACGGGATAGCAAGGCTGATGTAGCACGCCCCGCCAAAAATATTTTTGAAAAACGACAAATATATACTTATTATATTATCAAAAATGCCGATATTCAATATAGGGTATTTTATTTGCACATCGAAAGGATGATTTATATGATAGCTCCGTCATCTATGAATGCCGCCACTTCGGGAAGAATGAGAATGGCAGGATTGGCAAGCGGTTTGGATACACAGGAAATCGTAAAGGGTATGACCTCGGGTATACGGGCCAGAATAGCCAAACAAATACAGGCAAAGCAATCTATTGTGTGGAAGATGGACGCATACCGCTCGATCTCTTCCAAGATGGTTGACTTTAACAACAAGTATTTTTCCTTCTCATCATCCTCCAATCTGCTTAGTAATGCCTTTTACAGAACCATCAACTGGAATTCTACAGGAGCAAACTCTGATTTGGTTACCGTCTCGGGAAACTCTCCCACAGGCGGCAGTTTGCAGATAACCGATATAGTCAGCACCGCAACCACTGCGAGTTTTGTCACAACCAAGGATGCGGGAAATACCGTTATAACCGGAAACAGGGATATAAACTTTTCTAACAAAAACGCCTTGGGAACAACCGTGTTCAGAAATATAGGCGAAGAACCCTCACTAAGGCTGGAACTCAACGGGAGAGTAGCGACCATCAATCTTCCGGACGCTAACGAATACGCCAATCTAAAAGAATACGCAAACGCCATTCAGGCTGAGGTTGACAAGGCATTCGGAGCCAACAAGATTATTGTGGGCAAGGATATTGCAAACGGACAGATGTCGGGCAGAATGACATTTGAAACTGTCGAAAACACCTCTATTCTTGCCATAGCAGGAATGAGCAGCAACCTAGTCGGAACGGCTCTGGGTCTGACCACAGGCGAGGCCAACAGAATCAGAGGCGGCAGTGATATTGCCGACATACTCTTTGCCGATGGCAAAAAATACGACTTTAAAGCAGGAGATAAGTTTGTTTTTGAGATAAACGGAACCAAGGTAGAGATCGAACGTGAGTTAGACGAAGACGGAGAACCGCAGAATCTGACACTCAATCAGATTATCGACCGAATAAACCAATCGGGAGCCGGAGTTAGGATACAGTATCTTGCAACGACAAACCGTTTCAGCGTTACCTCTACCGAGATGGGAGCGGGCGGCAAGGTAGACATAAAAGCCTTTGAGGACGACGAAAATGCCGCTAAGTTTATCGAGAGCCTGTTTGGTCAAGCGGGTGACGGAACGGACGGAACATATGCTATAAACGAGGGCAAAGATGCTCAGATAGAGATAAAATACGGAACGGGCGAAACGGCTATAGTAACCCGCTCAACCAACAACTTTTCTTTGGACGGATTCAACATAACCCTTGCTATCGGAGCTGAGGATAGATTTGTAAGAGGAGAACCCGATTCTGCTATAAGATTCGAGTCGTCCTCCAATGCCGATGCTATGGTAGAGAGCATAAAATCGCTTGTAGACGAGCTTAATACCATAATACAGCTTGTAAACAGAGAGGTAGGCACAAGACCCAACCGCAATTATTTCCCTCTCACTGCCGAGCAGAAGAGCGAGATGAAGGATTCCGAGATCGAAGACTGGGAACGTCAGGCCAAGATAGGTCTGCTGTTCGGAGATTCGACACTGCGCGGTCTTTCAAATGAACTAAGATTCTTGTTCTCACCTCGTTCATCGGGACCCGATCCGAGACAATTCGGATTCAATGTTTCAACCCTATACGAAGACAACGGAAAGGTTCTTATAGACGAAGAGGCTCTGCGTAAAGCAATCCAAGAAAATCCCGATGGTTTGCAGGATTTGTTTACAGGCGAAAGAGGCATTATGACCGAACTCAAAGGCGTTGTGGACAAATACGCATCTACTGCAGGGGTGGATTTTGACGCTCCCTATGCGGCGGGACAGCAGCGAAAAGGATTGCTGATTCTCCAAGCGGGATTAGACGACAGCAGCACGTCAACAAGAAACTTCTTGTATCGTCAATTAACCCAACTGGATACTGTGATAGAGAGGCTCCAGAGAACTCAGCAGATTCAGGAAGACCGCTATTACAAACAGTTTACGGCGCTTGAAAGACACATGGTAAGGATGAATGAACAGAGCAGCTGGATGGCGGGTCAGTTCGGCGGACAAATGTAGCGGGCAGATTCCGCTAAAAATTAAAAAGAGGTATCAATATTATGTATCAAAATCCTTATCAGCAATACAAGGAACAATCTTTTGCTACAATGACACAGGGAGAAATGCTAATTTGTTTGTACGATGAAAGCATTAAACACTTGACAAAAGCAAAAATATATGGTACAAATAAAGAGTATGAAAAATTCAGTGAGGAAATAGACAGGGTTAAAGAGATCATTACATTCCTCGACCATGTTCTCGACCGTAAGATCGAGATAAGCATGAGCCTGACAAAACTGTACGATTATTTCAACTATGAGTTGTCCAGAATCTCGGCCGGACGAAAGGTAGAGCTGATTGACGAACTGATACCGCTTATTACCGAGCTGCGGGATACCTGGAAACAGGCGGACAAATTATCGAGAACTCAGGGAGCATAGATGCTATATGGAACCTAACAAAATTCTTGATGAGATTCTTTTGTGTCAAAAGCAAAAATACAACCTGCTCAACCGAATGTTAGATACCACCCGTGAAATGGAAAGGGTATTTAAAGAGGATGAAATGGCTTTCGGTATGCTCCTCGATATGCGAAAGAGCATTATGGACAGTGTTGACAAGATAAATATACAGACAGCCGAGCTTGCAGACAAACTTCCGGACAAAGAAAGAGAGGCCGTTCAAGAACACATGGTAACTTCATCTATAGAAGTTCCTATGGGCAGGATCGGCGATATATACAGGTCTAACAAGCAAAACATGGAGCTGCTCGAACGTATCATCAGCGTGAATAACGCCATAAATAATCAAATCTCGAAGGTTATGAGTGATTAACCAAAACAATAGAAAGGGTGCATTACCTATGTCGTCAGAATACAGAAATGAGATACTCCTTGAATCGGGAACAAACGAAATAGAGATAATGGAATTTACAATAGCGGGAAATGTTTTCGGTATAAATGTCGCCAAGGTTCGGGAGATTATGATCCCCATGCCTGTCAAACCCATGCCCCATGCCCATCCAGCAGTGGAGGGTATATTCAAACCGCGCGGTCAGGTGCTGACCGTTGTCGATCTGCCGCAGTATCTCAATCTCTCTGCGGGCGATCCTGATGACAGGAATCTGTTTATAGTAACCAATTTTAACAAGATGCACGTTGCTTTCAGGGTTCATTCGGTAGTAGAGATACACAGAATATCATGGGAAGCCATCCAAAAGCCGGATAATATCATCTATGGCGGGGATGAGGGGGTTGCCACAGGTCTTGCCGAATGTAAAGGCAGACTGGTAACAATTCTCGATTTTGAGAAGATCGTAGCCGAAATATCCCCCACAACAAGCATACAAATGTCCGAGATAGAGGCCTTTGGCAAACGCAGTCAGGACAATCGTCCCATCATCATATGCGAGGACTCAAACCTGCTCTCAAAGCTTATAATAGAGTGTCTGAACAAGGCGGGATATACTAACATAATCAAGTTTGATAACGGGCAGGAAGCATGGGATTATCTTGAGGAAATAGAAAACGATGAAAAGCTGTTTGACAAGGTGTCGCTGATAATCACCGATATAGAGATGCCCAAGATGGACGGACACCGCTTGACCAAGCTGATAAAATCTCATGCCCGCATGAAGAACATACCTGTTATCATATTCTCTTCGCTTATAGACGAGGATATGCGTATCAAGGGCAAGCAGATCGGCGCCGACGAGCAGATGTCCAAACCCGAAATAGGAAACTTAGTATTAACCATAGACAGGCTGATAAACAGCTATTGATATGGAGGGATGTCCTATTGCGGCGAATCCATCGAAAAATATACATTCGGGGCATCGCAGCCGGATGAGGGCAAAGTTCCTCAAATTTGGGTTCGAGTATTTTGAACCCCATGAAATCATGGAGCTGCTCACATACTACTCGATTCCGAGACGGGACACAAACGCTCTCGGTCATAAGATAATCAACCATTTCGGGTCTATATCGGCGGTCTTTGATGCGCCGTTTCACGAGGTTGAAAAGGTAGCCGGCAAAAGCACGGCTACTCTGTTTAAGATAATAAAAGACCTAAGACGTATCGAACTGATAGATAGGGATAACAATTCCGACACCCGTGATTTCCGCACACGAATATCAGAGATGCTCGAATCGAGATTCGATGGTCTTACGGTTGAGCATATGTACGCCATATTGCTCGACAATGCCAGTAATATCGTGAGCTGTGAGAAAATATCAGAGGGTATGAGCGATTTTACCCGCTTAGAGATACGAAAGTTATATGACCTTACCCTAAAGTACAATGTTGTCAACGTAATATTAGCACACAATCATCCTATGGGGTCGCCTAAGTTTTCACAAACCGACATAAACAGCACCAAAAATGCACAGTCGATGCTCCTGAATATGGGTGTTCGGGTTGTTGACCATTTTATATACGCCCGTGGAGCAAACTATTCCATGAGAGAACTCGGAATTTTAGAAGCGCCTGAGGTGTGGTGACCGAATACGACCACAGAATTTGCGATAGTGTTTGACGGGGTGGTCATCTGCAGGAATGAGCAGGAGGGAAAATGTGAATAAACGCAAATTTTTGGAAAAGATATGTAATAACAATAAAAACGTAAATTTTTATGATCTTGTTGCTATTATTGAAGCATTCGGATTTTTTCAAATACGCACAAAAGGAAGTCACCATATTTTCGCTCGTGATGGTGTGTATGATTTGGTAAACATACAAAATGAAAAAGGCGAAGTAAAACCCTATCAAGTGACACAGTTTTTGAAAATAATAGAAAAATTTAATCTCGAATTGGAGGATTAAAGGATGAACATTTATCATATAAATATTTTTTACAGCAATGATGATGGTGGATTTATAGCGGATATACCTGATCTGAAATTTTGTTCTGCATTTGGAGAGACTCCCGAAACAGCACTCAAAGAGGTTTTGATAGCACAAAAACTTTGGCTCGATGTAGCCAAAGAAAGCGGCAGAGAAATACCGCAGCCGAAATACACACCCAATATATACCAAGTAGGATAAATGATGTGTTATAAATATTCCGTCATGCCCTTATCTTTGAGGGCATCGACGATTTTTTTTACCTCTTGCGCCTTATCCTTGGGACAGACCAGGATTGCATCTCCATTCTGCACGACAATGAGATTCTCCACCCCTATAGTGGTAATAAGAGCGGTTTCGCTGAACAAAATCGTGTTTTCGGTGTCGATGCTGATGTTTTTGCAGCGGATTATGTTCCCATCGCTGTCGGGAGGGAATATGGCTCCGAGAGCATCCCAGCTGCCGACATCATTCCAGCCTATGTCTGCGGGGATAACATAAACATCATCCGAACGCTCAAGTATGCCGTAATCAATCGAGATATTCTGCAATTCCGGATATATTTTCTGTATCATGCTGTCTTCACGGTCGGTTCCTATATAGTCATACCATTTTATGATTTTACTGTACACACGGGGCAGGAACCGCTGGAAACAGTCGATTATAGTAGAGACTTTCCAGGCAAAGATTCCGCTGTTCCATAGATAATCACCCGAATCCACATAATGCTTAGCGCGCAGATAGTCGGGTTTTTCGACAAACTCCATAACCTTTAACCCGGCTCCGTATTTATCGCCTTCGCTGTAACGTATATATCCGTATCCCGTTGCGGCAAAGTGGGGTTTTATGCCTATTGTAACCAGCTTGTTGTCCTTATCGGCAATCTCACAGGCATCTGTGATGGTTTTCTTAAAGGCATCGGTGTCGCTTATGTGTGCGTCAGACGGGAATACGCACATAATACCATCGCCGAATTGCTTTTTCAGCTTGAGGGCGGTAAGCATGATACAGGGTGCAGTGTTCCGCTGCATAGGCTCGGTTAATATATTGCGGGCGATACTGTCGTCAAATAAAACCTCTTTTATGCCATCGCTCTGGCTTTGGGTTGTTATGATATATGTGTTGCCGAAAGGTATGACCCCCTCGCAACGCTTGATGGTCTCGTTTATCATAACATCGTTTCCGGACAGATTCAGGATTTGCTTGGGGCTTTTGCTCCTGCTGAGCGGCCAAAAGCGTGTACCGCTCCCCCCCGCAAGTATGATTGAAAATATATCACTCATGTTGACACCTCACTCGTATAATAATGCAGAATTAAGAATGCAGAATGCAGAATGTTACAGTGGATAACCACGAAAAGCACGAAAAGACACGAAATGTTTATTAAGGGCGGTACGCACGGGGGTGCGTACCCTACTATAATTTCAAGCCCCCGTAACTGTCCATTGTACATTGTAAATTGTCAATTGTCCGTCACCCGCCGCTGCGGCGGCACTCTGCAGCAGACCACCCCGCCGCTGCGGCGGCACCCCTCCCCAGAGGGGAATGGGGCTTACATACTATAATTTCCAATTCCCCTCTGGGGAGGGGTGGCAAACACTCGCAACAAAGTTGCGATAGTGTTTGACGGGGTGGTCTGCTATAAGGAACATGGATTTAGGGGTTAGGTGGTAGGGGCGGCAATCTGCCGCCCGTGGTTATTGCTACTTTAATTTTACACATCCCACCTATGATTTATCGAGACTATTCCCGTTTCTTTGGTGCTGTTGTTTACCGTGAGTTTGAGGGCATCGCAGAGGTAGTCGTAATCACGGCCTATCTTTGATGAGCAGGAGACATCGAATAAATATGTTCCCTCTAACAGATTGAAGGATTCTATCGTGAAGGTCACGGTTCCGGATTTTTTTTGCAGATCCGGCTGCAGCTCTTCCGCAAAGGTGTCTATCCCGTATACATGAACTCCGTCCGATCTCTTTATGTTTATACCGAAGACAAGGGAATCCACATCATCGTTTATGGTATAATCGCAGATTATATTCACCCCGTCACGAGTGTGGATATTACTCGCCTCGGCTCCTGTGCTATCGGTCATCCTAACCCCGCTCAGCTTTACCTCTCCGCTTCCTCGGCGGTTCTCTTGTTCGGGAGAATCCGCATCGGACGGTTGGGGTTGTTTTTTTGCCTGCTCATTATTACTCGGCTCTTCTGTGGGATTGTCATATGTGTCGGACATAAAGTTGAGATATTTTTCGGTAACATATGTCGATTTACCGTCCTCAACCATCATACCGTCTTTAAACCATATGGTTCTTTCGCAGATCCGCTGAATACTATTCAGATCGTGGGAAACCAAAACTATCGTTACACCCTGTTTTTTCATCTCATAGAGCCGCTCAAAGCATTTACGCTGAAAGTTTGCATCGCCCACAGCCAGTATCTCATCAATGAGCAGTATATCAGGGTCAACACTGATGGCAACTGCGAAAGCAAGACGCATATACATTCCGGACGAATATGTTCTCACGGCATTGTCGATAAACTCACCCAGCTCGGAAAACTCTATGATTCCTGCGATTTTGCTCTCGATTTCACTCCTGCTCATGCCGAATATAGAGGCATTTGTATAGATGTTCTCTCTTCCGGTCATGTCGTGGTGGAATCCTGCCCCAAGTTCTATAAGGCTTGAAACTCTGCCGTCTATCTTGACCGTTCCTGATGTTGGATACATTATCCTGGTCAGGAGTTTGAGCAGGGTGCTTTTGCCCGAACCGTTCTGCCCGATAAGACCCACAGTCTCACCCTTTTGGATGGTCAGGTTTACATCTCTGAGCGCCCAAAAATCCTCATGGGTGTTTCTCCTCCAGTGGATGACCTTATCCTTGAGGGAGGCCGGCTTGTCCTTGTATATCTTAAACTTTTTTGAAACGCCTTCTACATTTATAACCTGCATATACCATCATTCCTTTGCCGTAAATTTCTTTATTAGACCGCTCAGCTGCCGCTCTATCGATGATTCTTTGAATACCTCTATCCGCTCATACTGCTTCTGCACAACGCTGTCACGCATGGATTTGTCGTGTATAAGCGAATATGCTATCTCTGCGATGACCGACGGCTCTGTTGTTTCGAGAAGAACCCCCGCATCTCCCATGGTATACCCGACTGCGGCCTTATCGAGGGCGATCACGGGCAGACCGAAGTTCATCGCCTCAAGCAAGGGGATACAGAATCCCTCATGCTCGCTCATGCAGAGGAAGACCTTTGCGGCGCGGTAATAGGAATAGAGGTCACTCTCAGAGACCTTGCCTGTGAAAAAAACACTGCTGCCCAGCGACAGATCCGATACCTTTTTCCGCAGCATTGCGGAATAGGAGGGGCTTACCACAGATGCCCCGACAAATATCAGTTTGGCATCGGGGTTTATGTTTTTATGATAGTAGTCAAAAACATCGATTATGTTTTCATGCTTTTTGTTGGGAACAACCCGCCCGACAAAGAGGAATGTATCAGATCTTTCGAGAGATTTTACTATCCCGTCTCTGACGGGGGTGCCGTTTATGGCATCAAAGTCTATCATTATCGGGAGAACATCGGCATCCTTTGCTCCTAATGATAACAGATCCGCCTTATTATACTCAGAATCGGCAAGAAAGCAATCAAAGGCGGGAATCGCCTTTTGCAGCTGCAGAATCCCTTTTTGACAAAAGCTGTACATCTCGCTCTGTCCTGCAAAAAACTCTGCGGGCGTGATGTTGTGATAGACCAGCGCCTTTCTGCCTGCCAATCGGATAGCCCTGTTGATTATAGTCGATTTCCCGGCAAAATGTATCAGCAGTATATCCTGCGGCGATGTCTTTATCCTGCTGAAACTCGATACCCTGTCTGTCAGTTCAGGGTGGATATACCTGCTGTAGACAGCGGCATCATAACCCATCTTAATGAGCAGATTGTGCTTGTTTATAATATCTCTGCCGACGCCGTCGCCATAATCGACCGCCTCGCATATCTGTATTATTCTCATGTGTTTTGATTCTCCATATTAATACGATCTATCTCTGACATCATCAGGGCCGTGTGAGCAAGAATCTCGCTTGTCATATCAGAAACAGCCCTGTTATATTCCACCTGCTGATGGGTATAGTGTTTTATCAATTTGTTGATTACCCTCTTAAAAAATCTCCCCGACACCCCGAAAGGCACAATGTTTGTGACGGCATTCTGCGACAGAACGGTATATTGGGCAAAGAGCCTTTGGTAGCTCTCGCCCAGAGCCGACTGCGATCGGCTCTTGTCTGCGGGTGATTTTGCTCGGTCGGCGATATTCTGCTCAATGCTCCGGGCCATTTTGCGGGTTAGATCAACATCTCTGTTTACAGTATACATTCTTTTTTATATTTCCTCTACAAAATATTTTTGCAGCTTGCTGAACAGCACCCCGCCTATTAGCAGGATAACAACGGCAAAGACAGCCGAATATGAAAGCCAGCTAAAATCGGGAGGATTTCCTCTCAGCAATATTTCTCTGAATGACATAACGATAGGGGCAACGGGATTCATCATCATCACAAGACGAATCTTGGACGACATTTCGGTCTGTACAGACAACTCGTACAACACCGGAGTTAGAAAAAACCATCCCATGATTAGTATATTAACAATATGCTCAAGATCCCGCAGATAAACATTCAGAGCTGAAAACAGAAAGCAGAACCCCAAAACCATCATAAATAGTATGAGCAGAACCAGCGGGAAGTAGAGCAGATTCAGATTGAAGGAAGTGCCTGTAATCAATAGCGAGGGGATCAGGATAGCCAGGCTGAAGATGTAGTTCATCAGGTTGCTGACCGCTCCGGACAGCGGAAGAATCATTCGGGGGAAGTATATCTTTTTGAGAAGACCGCCGCCCGCCGTTATGCAGGATGTGCATCCCGTCAGCGAACTTGAGAAGAATATCCAGGGGAGCATGGCTACAAACATAAACATGAGATAGCTCTCGTTAGGGTCGGCCGAACCGATGCGATGTATCTTTGAAAAGACAAAATAATAGACAAACATCATTAACAGCGGGTTTAAGAATGTCCACAAAAACCCTAGAACCGAACCCCTGTAACGGGTGCTGAGGTCTTTTTTGACAAGACTGTACAGCATCACCCTATAGTTATATAGCTCTTTTATCGTATTTATCATCTGTTCCTCCAATATTCTAACACCGATTGCAGTGAATCCCGCAGATCTGTTTCAGGTTTCCAGCCTGTACATTCAGTTATTTTTGTTATATCCGCCTCTATATGAGGATTGTCGGACGGTCTCATTCTCTTTGGATCCTGCACAACCTCTATGTCAACCGCCGCCATAGACAGCAGTATATCGAGTATGCTTTGTATGCTTACCGCCGTTCCGCTGCCGACATTGTATATCTCACCTTTTTTGCCATGTTCAGACAATGCCCGGTATGCCCTGACAACATCGCGAACATCGGAAAAATCGCGGAATGCGCTGAGGTTGCCTACCGATATTACAGGAGGAATCCGCCCTGCCTCTATATCTGCTATCTGTTTGCAGAAATCGGGGACGACAAACCCCGATGCCTGTCCTGCTCCAATGCTGTTGAAGGAGCGGGTCATAACTATATCCATCCCGAAAGCCTCTGCAAACATACAGCCCGTCATGGTTTGTGACGCTTTGCTGACTGCATAGGGATTGCAGGGAGCAAGGATGGTCTTCTCGGTAATGGGGACGGCATTCCTGTCTACCCTGCCGTATTCCTCTCCCGAACCTATGAGCAGAACCCTGCTGTCAAGACCGAGTTCCCTTATTTTGCTCAGCAGATTGACCGTTCCCTCACAGTTTACCCTGTATGTAAAGTTAATATCATTCCAAGACAGCCCCACAGAGCTTTGAGCGGCAAGATGGTAAACAACATCAGGTTTTGTCTCGAGCAGTGTCCTCTCGATACTGTCGGTATCAAGAAGATCGAGGATATACGAATCGCCCTGTTCCCATTTTTCATGCGGGAGACGAGCGGCAAAGACGGCCCTGCCGCTATCTGCAAGCAGTTTGTACAGATACCTCCCGACAAACCCCGGAGCCCCCGTGATCAACGATTTCAATAAAATAACATCCTTTGCATGGTATTGCTATATCATTATATTTTACAAAACCTATTATGTCAATAGATTTATGCAATCTGTAACTATTTTGTAACTATTTGGTTTTGGGATGACCGCCGCCCTCTCCGTCACGCCACGGCGTGACACCTCTCCCAAAGGGAGAGGCAAGAAGACACACAGGGTTTATGACGGGCGGTACGCACGGGGGTGCGTACCCTACAACGTGATAACCACGGGCGGCAGATTGCCGCCCCTACCACTACAATTGACAATTTACAATGTACAATTGACAATTATTGTAAATGTAAATTTGCTGGCGAAAATAGGGTTAGATTTCTATAATTTCAAGCCCCCGTAACTGTCCATTGTTCATTGTAAATTGTCAATTGGCATCATTCCCCTCTGGGGAGGGGTGGCAAACACTCGCAACAAAGTTGCGATAGTGTTTGACGGGGTGGTCTGCCTCGAAATACTCTTCACACTATCTTATTCATAACAAGTCCTGTTATGATTTTGGGGTAAAAATATGTGCTTTTTTGCGGCATTTTTTCTCCTGCGGCGGCAACGTCTCTTATCTGCCATACCTTTGTCGGGTTGAGCAGGAAGCAGCAATCGGCATTACCGCCGTCTACGGCCTCAAGTGCGGCAGACATACTGCGGGTGTATCTCAGATTGGTCTGTGCGGCCATGTTTTCCTCGTCTATGCCAAACGCTTTTTCCAATGCCACCGAATGTAACACAGACACATCAAGACTGCGATAGGCATCGCTTGCATCGGGGAAGATCTCTTTCATGGCGTCTTTGTTCTTGAGGGTGAGGGTGTGGAACAGAGGTGTTCCACGCTCATCCTTGCTATAGATAACAAATGCCTTTTCGCCTTGTTTGTCAAGGCTCTCTATAGCGGATACGGCCGAATCAAGATTGCTTTGGGGGTTAATATCAAAATCAGCCGAGAGTTTTTTCAGCGTGTCTGCTAAGCTAAACTCTTCCAAGCTATGGATTATGCGATGGGTGGGCAACACAACAAGCTCATCGTTGTCTATATCGGCAAGTATCATCATAACATAGTTTCCGGGATGGGTCTCATCATCGGAAAAGCCGAACTCGACAAGATATGTGCGGTATCGCATGGCCGTTTCGTAACGGTGGTGGCCATCGGCTATATAGAGCTTTTTATCGGCAAACTGATCAACCAATTGGTCTATAACGGTCTGATTCTCACATTTCCACAGCTTGTGGGTAACGGCCTCTTTGTCGGTAAACTCATATATAGGTTCAGAATCGGTCTCGGCATTTATGCTTTTGGCTATACTTCCGCTAGGATCCGAATAGAGAGAATATATCTGGCTGAAATTGCAGCCTGTAGCGTGCATAAGATTATATCTGTCCGCCTTTGCCTTAGAGAGTGTTTCCTCATGCGGGAGTATTATACCTTTGTGAAACTCTTCAAGCCCCACAAGCGTTACAATTCCTTTTAGTTGCTTCTTCTGTCCCTCAAACTCAAACTCCTGCCCATAGATATAGATACCCGGGGTATCGTCTATAGCCAGCACTCCCTTGCCGAGATATTCATCCAGTGTTTCTCCTGCTTTTTCATAGCGGTTTTCTCCGGCGGGAAGTTCGAGCCGCACTATATTATACTCGTTTGCGTCTATATAACCCGCGCGCTGTTCCTCGCTGATAATGTCGTAAGGCGGGCAGGTTAATGTCGAGATCTCTCCTGCCTTTGCGGTATCATACCTCATCGCCCTAAATGCTTTTATTCTTGCCATACCATCACTCCTAGTAAATAATAATACTTATTTTATCACAGATGTTTTGTTATTGCAATAAAAATCACACTTTTGTCAATTTAACCAACGAAAGACCGTCTTTATGCCCCGGTTTTATAATATTAGGCAAAATACCTGTCATTTTATATAAATGAACGGCAAAAAGTTTGTTAAATAAAACACTGTTATTTCTCATTAAAATCTGTTATATTATTATATAGGGACTGCCTGCTGTTTGGATGCGATCGGAACACAGGCGCCGTATAAAAATTGTATTTTATTAAGGAGGCTTTACTTATGGCAAATGTTTCACTAAAGAGTATCTATAAAAAGTATCCGGGCGGTGTAATTGCGGTTTCAGATTTTAATCTCGAAATAGCGCACAAGGATTTTATTATCCTGGTCGGACCTTCCGGCTGCGGCAAAACCACCACGCTCCGCATGATAGCAGGTCTTGAGGAGATCACCAGCGGAGAAATATTTATAGGCACAAAACTGGTCAACGATGTTGCGCCTAAAGACAGAGACATCGCTATGGTTTTCCAAAACTATGCTCTCTATCCCCACATGACTGTTTTTGACAATATGGCATTTGGTCTGAAGATAAGAAAAACACCCAAAGATCAAATCAAAAAGCTGGTTGACGAAGCGGCTGAAATTCTCGACATAACCCATCTTCTCGATCGGCGTCCCAAAGCGCTTTCGGGAGGACAGCGTCAGCGTGTAGCGTTAGGACGCGCGATTGTCCGCAATCCGCAGGTCTTCCTGCTTGACGAACCTCTCTCCAACCTTGATGCAAAACTGCGCGCTCAGATGAGGACCGAGCTTTCAAAGCTGCATCAGAGACTTGGAACAACCTTTATCTATGTTACCCATGACCAGGTTGAGGCTATGACGATGGGTACCCGTATCGTTGTTATGGACAACGGATTTATCCAGCAGGTTGATACCCCGCATACCCTTTATATGAAACCGGGCAACAAGTTTGTTGCGGGATTCCTTGGCTCACCTCAGATGAATTTTATAGATGCCTTTGTCAGAAGCAATGAGGGTAAATACTTTGTAGAGTTCGGCTCTGAGCAGACAAAGACATCCAGAGGCAAAAAGTATCTGATCGAACTGCCCGATAGCAAAAACTCTAAAGAATGTCTCAAACCGTATGTTGATAAGGCTGTAGTTGTCGGGATACGTCCCGAAAACCTGCATGATGAAGAGATGTTCCTGTCGGCCGCTAAAAAAGACAGCATCATAGAATGTAAGGTTGATGTTACAGAGCTTATGGGAGCCGAGACATATCTCTATCTCGACTGTGAGGGTATTCCTCTTACCGCCCGTGTTTCACCCCGCTCGACAACCGCCGCCGGTGATGTTATAGAGGTTGCCGTTGATACAAGCAAACTACATCTGTTTGATAAAGAAACAGAAGTTACCATAACAAACTAATAATATTTTGCATATCCCCGATAGCTTTCGGCAATAATAACCTCATACTTATGTAATAAGAGAGGTGAATGAAATTGCCGGACAAAGGAAAAAACAACAAGAGCAAATCAGGGGATCGCAAGGATAAGCAAAACAACAGGAACAACAACGCTAATAATAACAACGAACAACGGAACAACGCAGACAACAAGAAAGACGATGCAAACTGCAGATAACACTGTACGAGAATAACAATACGGGCGGGAGTAAATTTCCCGCCCGTATGTTCGTTATATATTGACATATCCGGCGAGATATACTAAACTGTAGTTGGAGGGGATGTCTAATGCTCAGAAAAATTACCGCTAAGCTGAACCAATGGAACGAATCTTTATACAGAAAACCTCTCATCCTGCAAGGAGCGAGACAGGTTGGCAAAACATACACAGTTTTAGAATTTGCCCGGGAACGGTATGATAATGTCGCATATATTAATTTTGAATTTGACAGGTCTGCTATGGATATATTTGCAAACAGCCTTGATCCAAAGGAGATCGTTCCTAAGATAGAGATTTTCACCAAACAAACGATAACCAAAGGCAGAACGCTTATATTCTTAGACGAAATACAAAAATGCCCCCCTGCCCTTACATCGTTAAAATACTTTGACGAATTTGCGTCAGAGTATCATATTATTGCAGCGGGAAGTCTGCTGGGGGTTGCCGTAAGCCGAGAGGAGTTTTCATTTCCGGTAGGCAAGGTCAATCGCTTGACGCTCTATCCCATGGATTTTGAGGAGTTTCTGATTGCGGTCGGCAAACCCGAACTCTCTGATATGATTAGGGATTGTTTTGCGGCAAATGCTCCTATGGATACTGTCTATCACAATGCGCTTTTGGAGCTGTACAGACAGTATTTAGTGGTCGGGGGTATGCCCGATTGTGTATCCAAGTTTGTAGAGACGGGTGACAACACCCTTATAAGAGCAACGCAAAGATTGATTTTAGAAGATTATTTAGACGATATGAGCAAATATAACAGCAAGAACGAGATAAAGAAAACAAGGCTTGTATACAGCAGTGTTACCGCTCAGCTTTCTAAAAAGAACACACGCTTTCAGTACAAACTAATAAAATCGGGAGGCAGAGCATCAGAGTTTGAAAACGCTATCGAGTGGCTGATTCTGTCGGGTATCGTTACTCGGGTAAACGCTCTCGAAACAATAAAAAAACCTCTCGACAACTACAAGAACATCGACAGCTTTAAAATATTTATCTCTGATGTCGGTCTTTTGTGCGCTAAAAACAATCTGCCCGCCAATGATGTGTTGTGGGATTCAAGCGAACTCAATGATTTTAAAGGCGGAATGACCGAAAACTATGTATGTAATCAGTTGGTCTCAAGCGGACATGAGTGCTACACATGGCATAGCAATGGCGAAGCCGAAATGGATTTTGTAATACAGCGGGAGGGAACGGTTATACCTATAGAGGTAAAATCCGCCGATAACAGCAAGGCGAAAAGCCTGAAGACATATATAAACAAATTCAAACCCGAATATGCCATAAAGGTTTCGTCCAACAATTTCGGCTATGAAGATGGAATAAAAACCATTCCGTTATATGCCGCTTTTTGTATATAACAGGGGAGGAATGTCCAATGCTCTATGCGGCAATAATGGCGGGCGGCAGGGGGGAACGGCTGGGCGGAGATCTGCCTAAACAGTTTCTGCCCGTTTGCAGCAGGCCCGTTATAATCCGAACCCTCGATGTATTTATGGGTCTCGGAGTTTTCGATTGTATCTATATCGGCATGGCTCCCGATTGGATCGAACACTGCACCCGTCTCCTGAAAGAACACGGTTACTGTGATGGCAGCATAAAACTTGTTGCAGGCGGACAGAGCCGTCATCTCACGATGGTTAATATCCTGCGTGAAATCAACAACACAAAGAACGATATTATCGTTACCCACGATGCCGCCCGTCCCTTTGTCAGCGGCAGGATGATACTCGACAGCATCAGTGCCGCCAAACAACATGGCGCCTGCGGAGCGTATATAGAATCTACCGACAGTCTTGCCCTGTCGCAAGACGGGGACTCTATCGGGCAATGTCTCCAACGCAATGGGATTTATTTAGCGCAAACCCCTCAGAGCTTTCGTCTCGATCTGTTGTTAGAGTGCATAGACAAACTCAGCCCGTCTCAAGCGGAACAGCTCACAGACGCCTGTTCGGTCTTTAGATTATGCGGCCTGCCTGTAAAGATAATCCCCGGAGAATCAAGCAATCTCAAGATAACCACAAAAAGCGACATGGAATATGCAGAGTATGTGGCAACGACACGGAAAAACACCCGCCCTTGCGAGGGCACCCCGACGGCAATTGACAATGGATAGTTGACAATTGACAATTATTGTAACTATAAATTCGCTGACAAAAATAGAGTTAGATTCCTATAATTTCAAGCCCCCGTAACTGTCCATTGTTCATTGTAAATTGTCAATTGTCATCGGGGTGCCGCCGCAGCGGCGGGTGTTTTTCCCGTAGGGGCGGCAATCTGCCGCCCGTGGTTCTCACGGATTGCGGGTGTTTTTTCCTGTAGGGTACGCACACCTGTGCGTACCGTGGATACAAAAACGCCGTGTTTATGCCAACGAATGACCGAAAGCAAACAGAATGGAGAGATAACATGAAAATTTTATTTATAGGTGATGTTGTGGGGTCGGGCGGGTGCGAATATGTTCGGAACAGACTGCCCTCTCTTAAAAAGGAGCATGACATAGCGGTTACTATTGCCAACGGTGAAAACTCTGCTATAGGCAACGGAATCCTGCCGCAGTCGGCGCGGCATCTGTTCGACAGCGGGGTGGATATTATCACAACCGGCAACCATGTCTTCAAACGCAAGGAAATATACCCCTATCTCGATGAAACTCAGGGCATCATACGTCCCGCTAACATCTCGGCAAAATGCCCGGGCAGGGGTCTGTTTGTACTCGATTGCGGCAGGGATAAGGTATGCGTAATAAACCTCATAGGTCAGGTTTATATGGAGCCTGTCGATAACCCTTTTTGCAAGATGGACAGGCTGTTGCAAAAAAACGAAAATAAGATAACAATAGTTGATTTTCACGCAGAGGCGACAAGCGAAAAGGGCGCAATGGCGCACTATCTTGACGGAAGAGTGTCGGCCGTTATAGGAACCCATACCCATGTGCAGACCTGTGACGAGCAGATTCTGCCCAGGGGGACGGGGTTTATCACCGATGCCGGAATGACAGGGCCGCAGCTATCGGTGCTGGGTGTCACCCCCGAATCTATCATCAGCAAACTCACTACCGGAATGCCCGCAAAATTCGAGACAAGCGAAAACCCCTGTTTTTTAAACGGGGTAATACTGGATATAGACTCATCAAGCGGCAAGTGTGTGGGGATAAAGAGGGTGATGGATAATTGACAGTTACGGGGGGTAACCACGAAATACACTAAAACCACGAAAAGGGAAAAACACCCGCCGCTGCGGCGGCACCCTCTTTACGAAAGAGGGCAGGGGCTAATAATCTCAAGTCCCTGTAACTGTACATTGTCAATCGGTATTTTTGTATCTTAATGAGTAGCGTGTTTTGGAATGCTCCCTATAAATATCACTCAGTATTCTACCGATGCTTTCCAGCACTAAACGATGGTCTGTTGTCATTTTGACCTTGAATATTGTTTCGATATTGTTATCAATAAAAGTGATTTGACTGCGTATTCGACGTACAAAATCAGGAAGTGTTTCCGCATCACCGAGGTTAGACAGTATGTCCAACAATTTGAGAAACAATGCTTTTGGACTCATCTCGGACAGTTTGTAGTTGGTATATTCGGACTTGTCTATCCACTGCGTTTCTCCGTTCGGTAACGACTTTGGATATTTCCCTTCTGCATTTTTTGCCTCGTTAGTCAGTTCAACAACAATAGTAGTAACCGAATATCCGAAAGTTTTCTTCATCCACTCAATTGTGGTAATCTGGTCTTCGCCGCGCTTGACGGCATCTTCTAAGTAGTCGTGCAATACCGCCGCCGCATACATAACATCATCACCATGTGAAAATTGATAGTGCATACATAGTCGGTAAATCTCAGTACAGTGGTCTTCGTAAGGCAAACCGGTGGTTTTACGCACTTTTCCCTCATATGCTCTTTTTGCTACCGCTTTTGCCATACGCAAGAGCGGAAATTGTTTTGCTGATGTGCCGGCCACAAGATTAGTTTCACAATCGTAGTAGATGGTGTCTGATTCATAGCAATTTCGATTATTAAAGTTTATAACGGTTCTTTCCAAAAGTAATGCCTCCTTTGTAAAATTAAATTCACTTGAAAACCGCAATTCCTGCGGGATTAGGCTTTAAGAAATAGGACTTGAAATTTCAATCCCATGCCCTCTTTCGTAAAGAGGGTGCCCTCGCAAGGGCGGGTGTTTTTTTGGCCAATCAACCCTTGACCCCGCAAAGATTTTATGATATATTATAGTTACAAATTCGGAAAGGACGGTATGCCGGATGAAAAAAGCCATCGTGGTTTGTACGGGTAATATATGCCGCAGTCCTATGGGAGAGATTATTCTCGCTAAGAGGGCGGAGGGTCTTGGGTGGATTGTAGAATCCCGCGGTGTTCAGGCTGATGTCGGCTCTGAGATGACCCGCTATTCACGCATTGCCCTTGAGGAGCTGGGATATGACGTTCCCCCCCATTCGGCAAAACAGCTGACCCATGAGGATATAACAGGGTCAGATCTGCTTATCGTAATGACGACAGGGCATATAAAAGCAATAGCAGCTATGGTTCCGCAGGCCAGGGACAAGTGTCTGTTGCTTGGGGTTCCCGATCCGTGGGGTTATGATATAGAGACATACAGAGAATGCCGTGATTCTATCCTTGAGAATATAAACAAAATAGAGCTATGATATGTCGCTATCATCCTGCTTAAAACCCTCTGTGCTGTCTGACTTTAGCAGCACCTTAAAGGTTTGCAGGAGCAGGAGCAGGTCTATCCAAACCGAATATCTTTCTATATAAAGCAGATCGAGGGTGAGCTTGTCCCTTGGAGAGGTGTTGTATTTCCCCGAAATCTGCGCTATGCCCGTAAGACCCGCCTTTACCTTGAGGCGATACTTGTATTCGGGCATATCTTTTTCGTATTCCTTGGCTATCTCCAGCTGTTCGGGACGGGGTCCGACAAAACTCATGTCCCCCATGAAGATATTAAAGAAATTCGGCAGTTCGTCTAAGCGATACCTCCGCAGAAACCTGCCCACCCTTGTTATACGGGGATCCCCGTCATAGCTTGGGGTTGCTCCGTCCTTTTCGGCATCGGTCACCATCGTTCTAAACTTATACATCATAAACACCCGTCCGCTGCGGGTCATGCGTTCCTGTTTGATCATAACCGGAGATCCGTCGCATATCCTTATGATTATCGCCTCTATTATCATAACAGGAGCGGCTATAGCAAGGCTTAGAGCCGAGAAGACTATGTCAGAGACACGCTTGATAAACAGCTGCTCAAATGTAAGTCCCCGTGACGCCGACGAAAAGACCGCCATATCGTCAAGCATAGTCTGCTGTGCGTGTTTTGTGATTATATCCGAAACATCGGGTGTGAAGTGTATGTTTTTATTGTGTTTGTATGAATATTCTATAATAGCGTTTCTCTCGGTAGCCGGAACATCGAATAGAAAAATACATTTATGCGCTCGTATCTCTCTTTTTATATCGGCATCGTCATACAAGATTTCCTTAGAAACACACCACTGCTTTCTGTATTTTTTCAGCTTTTCGCAGCTTGCAGGCAGGGTATCGGGATTGCCGTATACCACAAGGCAGGGTTCGGGGTCAAAGAGCTTGAAATAGATAAAATTACCCAACCATGTAAAGGTTATTATGATAATGAGCTGAGCGAGATATATCAGAATGAGAACACCGATGTTTTGCAATGTCAGCTCCTGTGTCATTATCGAAAGGGAGAAGAATGTGGTCAAATCACACATAAGCGTTGCCAAGGCTAACGAGTTTATGATCTCGTTGTCTTTTTTTTCGCCTATAGCAAACCCGCCATAGATTCGTATAAACAAAACCCCCGACACTATAAAGGTTGAGTATGTTATGGCCGTGGTTCTGGACAGGTCGAACATAAAGGGATATTCGTAATAAAACATCCAAAAGAATATGCCGCACAACCCCGCAAACATAAACAGTTTCACGAGAAACAATATGGTCTTTTCTATCCGCCTAAATATTTTTTTCAATCTTATCACGCTCCTCCGCAAAACAGCTAATACATAATTGTAACACGTTAATCGAAATTATACAACTGTCATTTTTTGGTATGTCAAATTTGAATGTTTGAGGAATGTGTTGCAATTATGTCGGGGATGTGATAGAATGATATTATAGAGAAATAGAAAGGAGCAATATCATGCCAAAACAATTTTTATCCCCACGCAATGATTTAATCTTCAAACTTCTATTCGGAGACGAACGCAGTAAAGAAATTCTAACCGATTTTCTAAAGTCCGTACTGCTGATTCCCCACGAAGATTACGACACGATAACCATCCTTGACCCGCACCTTTTACCTGACTACAGGGACGGTAAACTGGGCATAATTGACGTGAAGTTGCAGACAAAATCGGGCAAGATAATCAATATCGAGATTCAGGTCGAACACATACCGCAGATGAGAGAACGGGTGATTTTCTACGATGCTAAGATGGTCACAGAGCAGATCGGTGCGAGCGAGAACTACGAGAAAATCAAGAAAGTCATCAGCATCATAATAACCAACCACGAGTTTATAGAAAAAAGTCCGAAATACCATCACAGATTCACTCTTTACGATGCCGACAATCAGGTCGAATTTACCGACACAATCGAGATTAACACGCTGGAATTGCCCAAGATCCCCGGCGATTCAGACGGCACACCATTGTGGGACTGGATGAAGTTTCTCGATGCGAAAAATGAGGAGGATTTGGACATGGCAGCAGTAGCGAACACGCAGGTCAACAACGCCGTAATACGGCTAAAAGAGCTGTCCGCAGACGAGCGGACGAGGATGTTATACGAATCCCGTATAAAGATGGAACGGGACATTTATTCGATAACAAAGGGGAAAGAGGATGCAGCCGAGAAGCGGGGTATGGAGCGGGGAATGGAGAGAGGCAAAATCACCATTGCCCGCAACGCACTTAGGATGAACATTCCTGTTGCCGACATAGCCAAGCTAACCAACCTTACCCCCGAAGAGATCGAATCCTTACTCCCATAACCCCACACAAAACCGGACGGCATTGCCGTCCGGTGTCTTTTTATAGCTACATACTTCATTCAATTAGCCACACTTCATTCAATAGCAAACTCTGCTCCTACAACCTGTCTTCCGCTGCCCTGCAGCACACGGTATTTTCCCAATCAATCTCTCCCAACAATCTTCTTGATATTTTGAGCGATTTATGGTATAGTTAGTTTAATAACGTTTAACAACAATCGAGCGGAGGGTTTGTTTATGACAATAAGAGAGAAAACCGAGATGATAGAGGTTTCAACTCTGAGTAAATACGCTGCATTGTCGATTAAAACAAAGGGACGCACAAGGCTTGAGAGCGAATGTCCCATGCGTGCCGCTTTTCAGCGGGATCGGGACAGGATTATACACTCCAACGCATTTCGCAGGCTCAAGCATAAAACCCAGGTCTTTATATCACCCGAGAAGGATCACTACCGCACACGTCTGACCCATACGCTTGAGGTTGCTCAGATCGCACGGACTATCGCTCGTGGATTGCGGCTCAACGAAGACCTTGCCGAAGCCATTGCGTTGGGACACGATTTAGGACACACCCCTTTCGGTCACGCGGGCGAAAGGGCGCTGGACAAAATATGCAGGCATGGATTCAGGCACAATCTGCAGAGTGTGCGTGTTGTAGAGTTTCTCGAAAAAGAGGGTAAAGGGCTGAATCTCACCTATGAGGTCAAAAACGGCATCGAGAACCATGTGGACGGAAATGCCGCCACCCTTGAGGGGCAGTTGGTGGAGGTCTCGGACAAGATCGCATTTGTCAACCATGATATAGAGGACGCCATACGAGGCGGAATAATCACAAGCAAAGACATTCCGTATAATTGCGACTACTTTCTCGGCAAGACCAAAAGCCAACGTATACACACCGCCGTAAACTCGATAATACAGGGCAGCGGTGAGAAGATACAGATGCACCCCGAAATCAAAAAGGCGCATGACCAGCTGCTTGATTTTATGTATAAGAAGGTCTATATAGATTCCGCCGCCAAGACAGAGGAAAACAAGGTAGAGGGATTGATGAGAAGTGTGTATGAATATTATCTCGCCAAGCCGCAAGGTCTGCCGCCATTTTATGCGGAGATAGCCGAAAAAGAGGACATCGACAGAGCGGTCTGCGACTACATCGCCGGAATGAGCGACATATATCTTGTCAAACTGCACAATCGGCTATTCGTACCGCAGGCGTGGGAATAACCACCCCGCCGCTGCGGCGGCACCCCTCCCCCGAGGGGGATGGGGGGTTGCATACTATAATTTCCAATTCCCCTCTGGGGGGGGGGGGGGAACACTCGCAACAAAATTGCGGTAGTGTTTGACGGGGGGGGCTGGCTCGAAACACCCCCTCAGTCCGCGG
>Ga0099364_10001179_pt1 | contig 43572 bp, 38 predicted proteins | sample TergutTh196P3_FD_73070 | JGI IMG/M metagenome (GOLD analysis project Ga0099364, IMG submission 73070) | Microcerotermes parvus P3 segment gut microbial communities from Pointe-Noire, Republic of the Congo - Th196 P3 | ecosystem: Host-associated > Arthropoda: Insects > Digestive system > Gut ...
AAACAAATACACTAATTGACCCTCTACAGTTGTTACATTCTTAGTGTAAGTGAAATTTTAATTGTAGTGTGCGAGAGGTGTATGAAAAATGGTGTATTGTGGGGGGGGGCGGGGGGGGGGGGGTAAGCGTTTAAATATATTTTCATTTTACTTCTCCTTTACACCTGTTCTTATTACATAAATTTAACCACTCTTTTAAAAGTTTGTCATGAGTATTTTTACGCACGGTTTTTTATCAGAAAACAGTTAACTGTTAATAGAGAACTGAGAATAGGGAGCAATTAACAATTTCTTTGCGGGATGTAATTCCCATTTTGGTGTAAATATTCCCAAGGTGGTTTTCTACAGTCCTTAAATTGATACCAAGAAGCTCGGCAATTTGATCGTTATTAAAGTTCTGTTTAACAAGTAATACAATTTCATTTTCACGGCGGGTAAGACCGGATATGCCTTCTGGATTTTCAGCGGAAAATTGTTTGGGGAAATAATCGTTTCCGGAAAGTATTGTTTCTATAGCAGCAATAAACTCTTCCGGCTCTGCGGATTTTGTAATGTAACCCTGCGCACCAGTATTAATTGCTCTTTGTATGTTTAAATAATCTTCATGCATTGAACATACTAACACCCCTGGTGTTAAAACACCGGGAGTATTCGTACCACATACGGCACTTCTTTTTTTACATATTTTTTTAAGCATAGGAATAAAATCAAGACCGCTTTCCTTGCCAAGAGAAATATCAAGAATTACAATTTCCGGCCACATTTCAATTTGTTCCATAAGATTGCACGCTTCCGCTAAGCTTTTTGCAGTTCCGGCAATGGCAAATCGTCCTGTTGATAATAGCATTGTTTCAATTCCCTGAATTGCAATGGGGTGATCGTCTATTAAAACTATTTTTGTCATAATGGAACCCTCAATGTTATTGTTGTACCTTTGCCTGGTTTGCTGTAAATGTCAAGAGTGCCGCCTAAAGAAACTGCTCTTTCATACATATTCCAAAAACCTAAATGCCCCTGCGCCCTAAGTTCACGGTAAACAGTAGGAGTAAAACCATGGACATCATCTTTTGCAAAACCTGGGGTAAAACCCCGGCCGTTATCTGAAACTGTAATTTCCAGTTTCCCTTCTTCAGTTGTACATACAGATACTGTAACTTCAGAAGCCTCTGCGTGTTTTTCTATATTTGTAAGACATTCCTGCGTTATTCTAAAACAATGAAGATGTTTGGTATTTTCATTACCGTTATTTATAGTACCTGTATCATCCAGTTTTTCATTATCAAAATTCTTGGCTATGGATAACCGGCATTTAACTCCTGTTCTTTCCTGAAACTTAATAGCGGCGTTTCTGAACACATCTCCAAAATTAAGATTCTGAAAATCAAGGGGGATTAAATTGTCACAAAGATTTTTTATCCGCTGTATCAATTCCCTGTGCAATTTGGAAACATCGGTACAAATGCGTTTTCTTTCCTCAGGGGCTTGCACATTTCCTATACTGTAAGTCATTAGAGACATTCCCAAAAGGTCTTGCAAAACGGTGTCATGCAATTCCTGAGCTATCCTTTGGCGTTCCTGTTCTTGTGCAATTACCGCTTCACGGGAAAAAGCAATTGTTTGTTTTTCCCTATTTTCTGATTTTTCTAGTCTTGAATACAAGTATCCGCTTACAAAAATAACTGTTATAATAAGCAAAGAAAAGAATATAAAAAGCTGGTGAAAATTATTCAAACTTCTGTCGGAAAGACTTGTTTCTATTCTTTGCAATATGTCCAGCTTAGAATCAATTTCCGGTATCATCAAAAAAACTGCATCCGTATAGTTATTTTGCACTGCTGTTTTTAACCCTTGTATAGAAGTTGTTATTCCGGCTGCCTCTTCCATTTCCTTAAGGCTATGCTTCTTGTACAAACCAGCAACAGGAGATCCTAAAAAGCGGGTCAATGAGAGGTAAAGACTATCAATTTTGTATTCGATGCCGATTTCTTGCGGTTTATGACTAAAATTAGCGTTAGTCAAGGCGTTTTTAGTAACCAGCCATTCCCCGGATACATCAGAGATTGAAGGGTACGGACTGCCCTTGTCGCAACCTGCCATGAGGAGAATGAAAATGGTTAAACTTACAGACACTTTAATCATATTCAAATTATGTATATAATAAAATATTTATGAAAGGCATACAATATTGGAAAATTTTGGTTCTCTGCGTGGTTTCCGCATTTGGTAATGTTGCTTTTAGGTATTTGATCACAGACTTGGCAAATATCCCCCTGTATGCGGACACGGTGTTTACAGTTGCTATGTACTTTTTTGCGGGACTTGTTCCCGGTCTTTTGACTGTGATTTTATATTTTACGCTTTCTTCTATTAATTTCATTTTATTGCAAGGCTTCCCTGTGGAAAGTGTCTGGGTAATAAATGCTTTTATTTTCTGCGCAATTTTAGAAGTTATGACTGTCTGCCTTTATCGTAAAAAAATGAAGTCTTCCGAAGCCGCTTTTTTGGAAAAGCCCTCGCTCGAATCATTTACAGGTATTCTAGTTCACTTATTAATTCTGTCTGTAATTGCCTGTATAGTTGTAAGTATTGCCGGGGGAATAATTGATTTTGTTTTAAGTCAATTTAATGTTACTCAGGAATTCAGCCCTGAAGACAATTTCAAACTTGGTCTATTACGAAACAATGTACATATTTTAGCAACAGCGATTCTTTCCCACATCCCCATCAATATTGTAGACAGATTTATTGTTGTTTTTGGCGGCTTTGGGCTATCTTTACTATACAGAAAATTGGTAAAACTAAGGATAGACTAACAAATGCAAATGATTATTCTAATGCTTAAAATGCCGTGTCCCTGTAAAGACCATCGTTATGCCATGTCTGTCGCAGGCTTCTATAGATAACTTATCATTCATTGAGCCGCCGGGTTGGATTATTGATTTAATACCTGCTTTGGCAGCCGCTTCTACTATATCAGCAAATGGGAAAAAAGCATCGGAGGCTAACACTCTGGCAGGCTCCGAATCTTTCCACGGGCAACAGCCTAAATCAAACTGCGCTTCGTTGGCGGTTTTCATAACAGCGGCAGCGCGTTCCATTGACTGCACTGCTGGCCAGATACGGTTCACCTGTCCGCCTCCAATGCCGATAGCCGCTTGTTCTTTTACTATCATTATGGCGTTCGATTTTACAAAAGTTACCGCCCGCAGACCAAAAAGCATATCCTGTATATCGCGTGCTTCCGGCTGTGCTTTGGTAACAACTTCCCATTTTTCAAGAAGGACACGGTCGCTTTGCTGAACCAACATTCCTCCGTCAACAGCAATATATTCATGCGTTTCTTTTGGCGCTTTAGTTAATTTGATAATCCTAAGGTTCTTTTTCTTTTTAAGTATTTCCAATGCCTCTTCATCAAAATCGGGAGCGGCAACAATTTCAAGGAAAAGCTCCCCAAGTTTGAAAGCGGTACTGGCATCAACCTTTGCGTTACAAGCAATAATACCCCCAAAGATCGATACAGAGTCGCAGGCAAAAACTTTATTGAAAGCTTCCAACAGCGTATTCCCAAGCGCAATTCCACACGGAGTGTTGTGTTTTACTGCCACACAAGAGATTTTTGCTCCATTTTTATCGCCGTTAACATCTTTTAAAAACTGGTTAACAAGCTTTTCCCCCGTCGGAGAGGTATTATCGGTCTCTAGGCCGAAAGCACAAGCGACTTTCCATGCAACATCAAGGTCTCTGATATTATTGTAACCCATTTCCTTGCCATGAAGCTGTTCCATGCTTCCCAAAACGCCGGGGCGGTCTGTGTTCAAATACAAAGCGGCAGATTGATGGGCATTCTCGCCATAGCGCAAGCCCTGCCCCATCTGCATCGACACAGATAAATATTTGGGATATTCTTCTTCAAGCAAATAACGAGAAATTGCCGCATCGTACGCACTTGTCAAATTAAAAACTTTACCCGCAAGTTTCCGCTTAAATTCTAACGGAACATTCCCCACTTTAAGCCCAGAGATTGCCTCGGCATAATCCGCAGGATCTGTAAGGACAATTACATCACGGCAATTTTTTGCCGCAGACCGTAGCATCCCCGGTCCGCCAATATCGATAAACTCTATGGTTTCTTCTGGGGTCAGCCCTGCCTGCACCTTTTCAAAAAACGGATACAGATTAACGCATATAAGATCGATAGTACTAAGGTTCTGCTCTTTTAGTGTATCAATATGGCTCTGGACGTCCCTGCGGGCAAGAATCCCTGCGTGGATTGCAGGGTGCAGGGTTTTAACGCGGCCATCAAGGCACTCGGGGAAACCTGTAACCGCAGAGACATCGGTAACGGGCAAGCCATTCTCTTGCAAATATTTGGAAGTTCCGCCGGTGGAAAGGATTTCCCAGCCTGCGCCGTGCAAAAAGGAGGCAAGTTCGATAATACCGTCCTTGTAAAATACGCTTATAAGAGCTCGTGCTTGTTTATTCATAATTTATAAGGTATCTTATTTATAAGCTATTGACAAGAGTGCCTGTTTTTGGTAAAAATAGATAACAAGTGGCCATGGTGGAACTGGTAGACACGCTAGCTTGAGGTGCTAGTGCCGAGAGGCATGGAAGTTCAAGTCTTCTTGGCCACAGATTAGAACGGGATTACGAATAACACTGTTTGGAGAGCAGACGAATCATCTTCAATCTGCGTAAGTCAGTGTCAGTCGTGACCCCGTGCATGCCGTACAAATGCATCCCTGTAGCCAATACTTCTAAAACGAGCAAGAATTGCTGCGCTTTCACCTTGGTTCAATGGTCCCAGTAAAATACGGTAATAACTGTCACCGGGGCTATAAACCACAGGTTTATACGCAAGATCTATCTGATTAAGCGTATTTTGCACAGATTCCGCAGAATCCATTGCGGCAATCTGGACATAATACCAACCCTGATCAAGCTGGCTTACCCGGGGGACGGAAAAATCGGCATCCATTGGGGTAACAGGAACGGGGGGCGGCTGAACCGGCGCCGGATCAGGTGTTTGAGTCACAATTTCCGGGATAATATCATTAGGATCAATACCATAAATATACTCAGGCGGTCTTTCATCTGTAGGAACCAGAGTATATTCTTCAACAACCTCATCGGCTTCTTCCTCTTCGATTACTTCGGCAATATACTCCGGCTCTTCTTCGATTTCTTCTTCTTCGATTACCTCCGCAATATATTCCGGTTCTTCTTCGATTTCCTCTTCTTCGATTACCTCCACAATATATTCCGGCTCTTCTTCAATCTCCTCTTCTTCTGCGATATATTCAGGTTCTTCTTCTATTTCTTCTTCCTCTGCAATATATTCGGGCTCATCTTCCCACTCATCTTCAAAATCTTCTTCAACAATATATTCGGGTTCTTCTTCCCACTCGTCTTCCTCTGCAATATACTCTTCATCTTCCCAGTCCCATTCATCTTCGTATTCATCAGCTTCTGTTATATATTCTTCATCTTCCCACTCATCTTCGTAATCGGCAATATATTCGGGCTCATCTTCATATATTTCATCAGCTTCAACAATATATTCAGGTTCATCTTCATCGGCTTCAATAACAGGCTCAGCTTCCACAATTTCAGTTTCCGGGGTTTCTTCACCAACATTAACAATATTTTCTGTTCTGTTTTGCCATTCCGGCTCCAATACATAACTGGGCCCTATTACCCCGCTCATTACAGGCGGAGTTGTTTCAGGCTCTGTTATCGGGTCTGGCAGAACCTGTTCTGCCAGAGGTGTTTCATAAGTATCATCGCTGTAGTGTTCCGTAAGTACATTGCCGGAATCATAACCGGGAATACCCCTTGCCTGCCCTTCTATAAAACGAAGGTATGCAATAGGATCGCCGGGCTGAATCATTCTAACCCTGCTTACAGAGCCTGACCTCATTCCAATTAATTCAGCGGCATCGCGGGAAACAACAGCCAAAAGACCGGGTGAGTTCAAACCCTTTGCTACAATAACGCGGGTACTTCTGTTATTTTCTATATTTGTTATATCAACAACTGTGTTAATTGGAAAAGAATTTGTAGCAACAAACATACCTGTAGCAGGCAGTTCGCCTTCCGGAGCAATCGCCGCAGCACCTTCCCAAGGAGATGCGCTTATAAATACAACCACCGTAATAATTAGTATCACTACTACAAAAAACCTGTTTTTCATTTTAACCCCTTAAATACTGGAAATAACAGGAACAAGTTCCCGGACTATTTTTCTAAGTTCATCTATTGCATCCCTTTCATTTCTGTAATGGCGGCCTGCAATTTTCTTTTCATAAACAACTAAATGATTAACAACTTTAAAAACATAAAATGAAACATCATCCGGACCGTTCAGAGGATTTGTATAGTCCAGTTGTGCAATAAGTATGTAATCCACTCCCGCATCCATAGCTTCTCTTGCATCAAAGCCAGCAGCTTCTATTATGTTTTTTGTCGGCTTTTCCGCAAAACGCATCATGGGATAATTTGTAACAATAAAGCCCGCATCAAAAAAGACATCTAAAAACGCATTTTCCCAAAGCATAGATGAACGATTCCTTTCACTTTCCATGGGAAGCCCTGTCTCTACTATGTAAAAAGAGATAAGATTAGCGTGCACGGATACTGTGAGAAAAGCCGCTAATAAAGCAGTTATTGCTAGTTTTTTCATATAGTCCTCTATTGATAATATCGGCACATAGGGGTCACGAATTAACGCGGATTTTCACAGATTGAACGCAGATTAGCGCGGATTAAGATTTAAGGATTAATTAAAGAATTATCAGCGTTAATCAGCGCTAAATCAGCGTAATCCGCGTTAGTCGTGACCACATTTTATAATTTGCTTTAGTTTGTCTACATTTCTATATATTTCAGAGTTAGTGGGGTCGTAGGTACAGATGGGTTTTAGCTCCTCTATCAACTTATCTATATTGATATTAGTCTCAGCTTTGCGGTTTACCTTTAATATTCTTGGGAAGTCGGTTGGGCAGGGTTCTTCATCGGGGGCAAAGAGGGCTTCATCCAGGCGTTCTCCGGGGCGGAGGCCTATGTATTCAATTTTTATGTCGGTTTCCGGCTCATAGCCATGGAAGCGGATAAGCTGTTCGGCAAGGTCTTGGATTTTTACAGGTTCTCCCATATCCAGAAGGTACAGGTTACCGGTATCCCCTATGCCGCCAACTTTTAACACCAAAGAACAGGCCTCGCTTATTGTCATGAAATACCGCCGGGCATCTTTGTGGGTAATGGTAATGGGGCCACCCTTTTCTATCTGCTGTTGAAAAAGCGGTACAATAGACCCCCTTGACCCCAATACATTGCCAAACCTGACCACCATAAAATTTGTCTTTGATATCTTAAATTTTTGAGACATTACCAGTCGTTCACAGATATACTTTGACATACCGTAAACAGATACAGGCTGTACCGCTTTGTCTGTCGATATATGCACAAATCTTTTTACTCCGTATTTAACCGATGCATTAATAATATTCAAAGTCCCCAACACATTATTTTCTATAACCGCTACAGGATTTTCTTCCATCATGGGAACATGCTTGTACGCCGCAGCATGAAAGACAGCATCTGCCTTTAAATTTTTCAGTAAAAAATCGATATAATTTGAGTCCTTTAAATCCCCAATAACCGGGACAATATTTGCCTTTTCTCCAACGCCTTCTTCCTGCAGGATTTTCAGTTCCCTATCGATCTGATAAATTGAATTTTCCCCATGTCCCAAAAGGTACAACCGCGCTACCCCGCCAGATAAAAGCTGACGACAAAGCTCACTGCCAATAGAACCACCTGCACCGGTAACAAGAACTCGTTTGCCTCTGACATAGGAAAGACTTTGCCTAAGTTTTATAGCAATAGGATCACGGCCAAGAAGGTCTTGTAAATCGATAGAGCGGGTTTGAATAAGATGGGCTTCGCCTTCAATTATTTGAGAAATTGCCGGAAGGATACGTATTTTTTGAAAGTTTGATTTTTTAAGTAAATTATATATCTCTTCCAAATATTCCCTTGTGGCGCTGGGGATGGCAATGATGGCTTCATCAGCGGGATTTGTACGTAGGAGGTCTGCCACATCTTTGATAGGGCCAAGCACCGGAATACCGTAAATCTTTCTGCCGATTTTTTCCGGGTCATCATCCAAAAAGGCAACCACCTGTCCAAAAAACTTTTTAACGGTAATTTCATTTGCAAGAGCACGGCCGGCAAAACCCGCGCCAATTATATATAGCCGTTTTGATTTTTCCATATTACGCCCCCTTCTCCAGAGGATCAATTACTTCAAAAGCTAAATCGATACTAAACGAATCCTGATAAATATCCAGCTTTATCTTAGCCCTGCCTTTTCTTTTGTCTACCTTGATAATTCTTCCTTCCAGTCCTGATAACGGTCCGTCAACTACAACTATACGCGAATTTTCATTAAAGTAAACCCTGGATCTTCCCGCAATCGGCCCAAAATTCTTGATAAAATGTATAACAAGCTCCAAATCCCTGTTTGAAAGCGGGGTAATCTCTTTATTAGATTTTAAAAATCGATAAAAACCCGGCGTACGCCTGAAAGCCAACTGATTTTCGTGGATATCTTCCGGTTTTTCAGCCTCTATAAACACATAACCCGGAAAAACAGCCATATTTGTTTGAGTAATTTTACCCTTTCTGCGAATATCAATTTGCCTTTGGGGGAAGTAAATATTCATGTTTAAATCCGGGTTTTTTTTTAATAACATCAATACAAATTTATCTTCGGCTTTGGATTTAACCTGAACAGCGTAATAATTCAATTTATTTCCCCTCTCATTGATTAATTTACAGTATTTGGGTAAATTTAACAAGAGATAATAACATGGAACGGAACTTATTCCTAGAAGATATATATCCTCAACATTTGCTGTATGCTATAACCATTCGGTCTCCAATAGCCAGAGGTTTTTTAAAATTTATACAGGTTCCAATAATGCCGGAAAATTACTCATTCATCACAGCCAGAAACATACCCGGCAAAAACAAGTTTGGCAGTACAAAAATGCCAATCCTTGCGGACAGTCAGCTATCCTATATTGGGGAGCCAGTTGCCCTGCTCATTGGCCCCGATAAAACAAAGCTGGAAAACTTTGCCGCAAACTGTATTGTTGTAACAGATGAAGAGTCTCCGGTGTTTGTTCCAAAAAAATCATCATCCGAGCTTATTAGAGAAATAGAAACCGGAAATGTAGAAAAAGCTTTTGAAAGAGACGGCTTAATTGTAACAAGCAGTTATAACACTGGCATTCAAGACCACTGGTATGCCGAACCCTCCGGCGCCATCACATGGTATTCATCAGGGAACAGGGAGCAGGGAACAGGGAGCAGAAAAAAGAAATCAGTTGGAAAAACAACCCCCCAGTCCCTAACAGTTAAAACCGCCACCCAATGGCCATACCATGTAAAACGCTCAATAGCAAGCGTTCTTGGAATGAATGAAGACAATATCAATGTAGAGCAAACCGCCCTTTCCCTGCATATGGATGGCAAATTATGGTTTCCCTCTTTTATTGCCTGCCATGCCGCTCTTTGTACATATGTAACAAAGAAACCCGTCCGTCTAATTCTAAACCGCAAAGAAGGCTTTTTCTTTTCTCCAAAAAGATGCGGTTCCAGCATCGATATTGCCTCAGTTATTGATAAAACAGGCAAAATTACCGCAGCAAAGATTGATATTTCCGTTAACCTTGGCGCTTATCAGGTTAACGGTAATGAAATTCTTGACCAGATCCGCATTGGAAGCACGGGATATTATAAAATTGACAACTTAAAGTTAACCGCAAAAGCATTTTGCACGAATTTGCCACCTCAAGGTCCTTTTAGCGGCTTTGGTCTTTCACAGGGGGCTTTTGCAATAGAACGGCATGTATCATTAATAGCGGATATGGTTTCACAGGATCCTGCCTTATGGCGGCAGGAAAATACTACCCCGTCTACTCTGCTTACAAGTAACTTCCCCAGTATTCTGTTTGACAGAGCAATTGCAATGAGTGACTACTACCGTAAGTGGTCAGCGTACGAACTTTTGCGGCAAGCCCACAAAGGGTCTCTCCCAGATACAGGAGAAGCTCCGCGCGGAATTGGAATATCTATTGGCTTTCAAGGGAACGGTTTGTTATACAATGAAGATACAGGTACACATTCTGTTGAAGTTACCCTGACAAAGGAAAGCAAGCTGGAAATTAAAACCAGTATAGCAAGCTCGGAAGATTACAGTAAAATATGGGAAAAAATAGCAATGGATATTATCTCTATAGAACCGGGTATGGTCAAAATTATAACGAATAATTCTCCTGACTGCGGTCCTTCTTGTTCATCCCGCAATATCACTTTAATAACAAAGCTTGTAGAAAAATGCTGCGCCGGTATTCGGAAACAAAGATTCCGCTCTCCCCTGCCAATAACTGTTCGCCGTTCTTCCAAACCGCAAACTAAAGAAATTGATTACTCTTCTTTTGCAAAGCCCGGAAACGCCTGCGCGGTTGTAGAAGTAAGTATCGATCTTGTTGAATGTACTCCAAAAATCCGGGGCGTGTGGCTTTGTGTTGACGGAGGCAGGATTGTTTCAAAAAACCGCGCAAGACGCAGTCTTATTCGCGGGGCTGTACAGGCGCTTGGCTGGGTATTTACCGAATACATTGAATATAAAAACGGAGCGTTGCCAAAGAATCAATATGATAATTTTTCTATACCAAGCTCTGTTGAAATTCCACCAATACATATTGAATTCTTAGAGAAAGATAAAATGGACCCAAAGGGGATTGGGGAACTTCCATTTACCTGTATACCGTCAGCTTTTTTACAGGCGGTGTCTCAGGCTATGGATCATGCTTTTAAGAATATACCGTTAAAAAGACATAACATCTGGAATATGGTACGGTTAAGAGGTAAATATGACAATTAACTTTATCTTAAACGGAGAAGATGTAGTCATTCGTTGTGAAGCCGGAGTAAGGCTTATAGATATTTTACGGGAAAATTTTGGTCTGTTTGGCGCAAAGTCCGGATGCCTTACCGGCCAATGCGGAGCATGTACTGTTATTTACAACGGTCTTGTTAGCCTTGCATGCCTTATCCCCGCTTTTAGAATAAAAGGCTCTGAAATTATCACAATAGAAGGTTTTTCCCAAACTATGGAGTATCAGGAAATTTATGATGCCTTTGCTGGCTTTCATGTTGGTAACTGCGGCTACTGTGAAGCGGGAAAAATTCTGTGTGCAGAAGCGCTTCTTGAAAGAAACCCCACGCCTTCTAAAGAGGAGATTCTTTTTGGATTTACCGGTATTAAATGCCGCTGTACAAATGCAGAAAGACTTGTCAATGCAATTAACGATATTGCAATAAAAAGACAAAAGAGGCTGTATGGACACTAATCTTAACCAAGTATTATTTCCCGTGAATTTTAATGATATGTTTGCAACATGGAGCCGATATCCGGATGCCGTGCCATACGCAGGTGGGACGGACTTAATAAGGTGGCAAAGCAAAAATATATTAAAACTACCCAAGATTGTTCTTTGCTTAGATAAAATTGAGGAGCTTAGAAGAATAACAAGAACCGAACAGTATCTGGAAATTGGAGCTATGGTAAAATTGAATCAATTATTTAGGCTGGGGAAAATAGTACCGCAAATTCTTTATAAGTGCATAGAAAATATTGCCGGTGTTCAGCTTAGAAACATAGCAACCATAGGGGGTAACATCTGCGCAAACTCTTATTTATGCGACCTCCCGGCAGTTTTAACCGCTTTGGATGCCCAATATGAGCTTCGCAGTTCAAATTCTACAAGGTGGGTATCCGTATCAAGGTTCCATGAGAAAAACCCGCTTAATAAACAGGAAATTTTAACAAGAATACGCCTTCCGTTAATCCAATGGGACTATTCAATATATAAAAAATTCCTCTCGGAAGACAATTACTCCACTGAAGTGCTTGTTTTTCTGGCAAAAGCCCAAAAAACCATACTGACTGACCTTAGGGTAGTGTATAAATCCAACAAAATCTTAAGGAATCGCAACAGTGAAGACGGGCTTATGGGTAAAAACCTACCCTTAAGCCGTAAAGCAACCTTTGAATTCGTTGAAAATTGGAAAGAATTCCTGGAAGAACGCCCGGATGTAAGTGAATTTTCCAAAAATGCCCTCCTTAAAAACATAGAAGAAAATGTGTTTATATTGTCCGATTAGCAATACCCAAGGTGCAAGGTGTTGAAAAACTCACAAAAATACGCTAAAATATAGATATTACGCGGTTTTTTGAGTATGTTTCGGCTGCCAAATAATACGGTAACCACCTTTTTGGTTGGTCTTTATTCTTGATAATTAAAAATTCTGGTTTAACACCAGTAATGAATAGTTATGCCCAAATTATAAAAATGCAATTTAAATTCGATTCGTATTCTACAAAAGTTCATTTTTCAAATGAACTTCCAGCAATTAATATTCTCAACTCGCTTTTTGTCTGCGATGAAAATACCAAGTGTATCGCGGAAAAAATTAATGTCGGAAAATCTCCGTACTGCGTATTAAAAAGTGGTGAGGAAAATAAAGATTGGGGCAGCGTAGAAAAAATTTTAACTTCCGCAAAAAAAGCGGGACTTGGAAGGGATGGAGCTCTTATTGGAGTTGGTGGCGGCGTAATTGGAGATTTAACAAGCTTTGCCGCTTCTATTTATATGAGAGGCTGCAAACTTCAGTTGGTTGCCACTACCCTGCTTGCAATGGTGGATGCCTCAGTTGGTGGAAAAACCGGTTTTGATTTATTTGATATAAAAAATTTAGCCGGCACCTTCTACCCCGCACAAGAAGTCTATATCCCAATGGAAGCCCTAAAAACCTTACCAGAAAGAGAACACAAAAGCGGCCATGCAGAGCTAATCAAAACAGCAATCTTAAGCGGCTCAAAACTTAGCGCCTTAGCATCTTTGCGTGAGGTAAAACAAGCCGTCACCTTCAAAGGTAAAATAGTAAGCCAAGACTTCAAAGAAACAAAAAATAAGCGGGCATTGCTGAATCTTGGGCACACTTTTGGGCATGCGTTAGAAGCTGCTGCAGGGCTTGGCTCTATTACCCACGGAGAAGCCGTAGCATGGGGAATTGTGCAGGCGTGCTATCTTGGAGTGGCCTTAAACATTACCCCCTTGCAAAGAGCAAAGGACATTGTAGAACTGATTAAATCTTTAGGTTACGACTGCTCTACCCCGCACTCTCTTGCAAAAACCGACTCTTATAAAAATGCATTATTCAGCGACAAAAAGAAAAAACAGGGAAAGCTAATATTTATTGTACCCAATAAAAAGAGTGCGCAAATAGTGGAACTAAAAGATACAAAAATAGTGGACACAATATTAAAAGACGGATTTATATTGTGAAAAAACTACTTATTATTATAATATTTATCTTTATTTGTCTACCTGTTTTTTCACAAGTTGATGAGAATGACGATGACGATCAAATTAGCATCCATGATGACAATTACATCTATGTAATAAATTCATTCCTTTTTGAAATAGACGGAAATACCCGTCAATTTGCCTTAATCATTGCGGGTGAATTATATACAGGAGAACAGATAATTGGCCTTTCAAAGCTTGAAGAATATGTGCAAACAAAAACGCAGCTTTTGTACAATCAGAGAGTTCTTGAAAGTGTCGCTATTGAGTATTCAATTGGAGATATCCGTGAAGACGGCAAATACCCCGTTGACCTTACAGTAAAAATAAAAGATACATGGAATATAATAGCCCTTCCAAAACCAAATTATCAATCAGGTCAAGGTTTTGAACTTACAATTAATGCCCGCGACTACAATTTTTTAGGAACAATGAGTCCTCTTAGAATAAATCTAGGATATAAATACGATCAATACAACAGAACTTTTTTTAATATAATGACAGATTCAAACACGCCTTTTATACTTTTTAATTTTATATGGCGGTTTAGATTTTATAACTATTTTGAATACAGACCGGATATGTCAAAAGAATGGTATTATAAAAACACTGTCGGCTTATCTTTTGATCTTCCCATTAAAGACACAACCCTAACTGTAGGATTTCATGAATCTTTTATTTATAATGAGGCTAATTCTGAGAGAAATATAGACATATACGGTATTGATGAAATTGGTGAAATTATGGATGGAATTTATATGTCCAGCCGTCCTTTTATTTCATGGAAAATACCTATAATAGAAATTGGAAAATACGGTGATATTAATTATACTCCGAATTTATCCGCTACTTTTAATCACGAATTTGCCCAGTGGCCTTTGGATATTACAAGAATTGGACCATTTTTAACTTTTAACCATATTATTTCTTTTGGCAGAGTTGACTGGCAAGGTAATTTTCAGCACGGCTTTACTTTTGAGGCATTAAATACTTTTGACTATAATTTTTTTAATGATGATATAACATCGTATATTAAATTTACTGGAATTGGACATTATAATTTTAATAATCATTTTAGTTTATCCGGCAGGTTAATGTACAGACATTGGTTTGACTATGAATTCGGTTATGAAGCTGCAGCTGATGTTTTACGCGGCATTTGGGACGATGATGTAAAAGCTGATTTTATGGTTTCATTTAATTTTGATTTAACTTTGGGTCTAATTAGATTTAAACCTTCCAATTGGTTAAATACATCCAAACTTAGAGTATTTGACTTTGATTTTCATATAAACCCGTTTTTGGATGCCGCAATTTACAGAAGCTCCGAAAATGAGAAAAACTTTCCGGGAACACATTTTACTTATAAAAATGTTTTGATGTCCACTGGACTGGAAATAATTGTTTATCCTGCTTTTTTCCGTAGCCTATTCTTAAGAGCATCTTTGGGTATTAATATGTCAACTTTGACAGGTTTAAAATCCAATGAAATATTTATTGGTATGGAGTTACACTATTAAAAAGATAACAGTTGCGGGTACAGGTTATGTCGGACTCTCCAATGCGGTTTTGCTTTCCCAATATAATGAGGTTACAGCTTATGATATTATAAAGGAAAAGACAGATAAAATTAACAATAAGATTTCTCCCATTGCGGATAAAGAAATACAGGAATACCTGAAAATAAAACAGCTTAATTTAACGACTACAACAGATCCAAAACAAGCTTTTGTTAATGCGGAAATAATATTAATTTCCACACCAACAAACTATGATCCAATGGTAAATTATTTTGATACAAAATCCATAGAAAATGTATTGGAACAAGTTAAATCTTATGCCCCGGATGCATTAATTGTAATAAAATCAACTGTTCCTGTTGGCTATACTGAAAGTTTGCGGGAATTATATCCTGACTTAAAACTGGTTTTTTCCCCTGAATTCCTCCGTGAAGGAAGAGCTTTATATGATAATCTGTACCCGTCCCGCATTATAATTGGCATTCCAAAAAATGCGCCCTATGTTGATCTGGCAAAAGAATTTGCGGAACTATTAAAAACAAGTGCTTTAAAAAATAACATAGAGATACTTTGCATGGGCGCAACAGAAGCTGAGTCTGTAAAATTGTTTGCCAACAGCTATTTAGCGCTCCGTGTTTCTTTTTTTAATGAATTGGATACATATGCGGAACAACGTGGATTGGATACTGCATCTATTATAACGGGTGTCTGTCTTGACCCTCGAATAGGAGATTATTACAACAATCCTTCTTTTGGTTATGGAGGCTATTGTCTTCCAAAAGATACTAAACAATTATTGGCAAATTACAATGAAGTCCCCAATAACATAATAAGTGCCATTGTAGAGGCAAATAAAACAAGAAAAGACTACATAGCGGACAGAGTTCTAAAAATTGCCGGTTTCCCTCAGAATATGTCCATTGTAATTGGCATATACCGTTTAACAATGAAAGCGGATTCTGATAATTTCCGCCATTCATCCGTACATGGAATAATAAAAAGAATTAAGGCAAAAGGTATAAAAACAATAATTTATGAGCCAGCATTTAATAAAGATGAAAACTATTTTAATTCTCCTGTTATTACTAATTTGGAAGATTTTAAAAACCAAAGCACGGTTATAATTGCCAACCGCCTTGAACCTGAACTGGAAGATGTTGCCAACAAAGTTTTTACGCGGGATTTATTTAAGAGGGATTAGGGAAATTGTCCAGCACTGCCAGAATAGCTAAAAATACACTTATGCTCTACTTTAGGCAGATATTATTTATGCTTATAAGCTTATATACAGTAAGGATTAAGCTTGATATTTTGGGTATAACAGATTACGGTATTTATAATATTGTGGGCGGTGTTGTTGTATTATTTACTTTTATTAATTCTGCTATGACACAAGCAACTCAGCGATTTTTAAACTTTGCAATAGGACAAAATGACAAAGAACAGGTAAGAAATGTTTTTAGCACTAGTTTTATCATTCATATATTGATAGCTTCAATAATTGTTATTCTTGCAGAAACTGTAGGTTTATGGTTCTTTTATAATGTTTTAAATATACCACTGGATAGACAAAATGCTGCTTTTTGGGTATATCAGTTTTCTATACTGGTAACAGTCATTAACATTTTACATGTTCCATACAGAGCAATTATAATTGCCCATGAAAAAATGTCTTTTTACGCATTACTTAGTATTATAGAGGCATTATTAAGATTGGGTATTGTCTTTTTATTAGTATTAATTCTTTTTGATAAATTAATTGTATATGCTTTTCTTGTTTCTATTGTTAGTCTAATTGTTTTATTTATTCATAAGATTTATTGTAATAAAATGTTTGAAGCTGCACATTTCAGACTTTGTAAAGATAAAGATTTGTTCAAGAATCTTGCGAGCTTTTCCGGCTGGAGCATATTTGGAAGTTTTTCTGAAATGACCAGAAATAATGGTACTAATATTTTGCTAAATACTTTCTACGGTGTTGCATTAAATGCCGCTATGGGAATTGCAGCTCAGGTTAACTCTGCAATTAACAGTTTTGTAAATAATTTCCAGACTGCATTTAGACCACAGATAATAAAATTATATGCAGCAAAAGAATATGAATCTTTTATGAAATTGGTATTTCGCTCATCCAAAGCTTCCTTTTTACTTATATTTTTTTTTGTATTACCTTTTATTTTAAACGCTGATTTTATTTTACATTTATGGCTAGGTAATGTTCCTGAATATGCTGTTGTTTTTACTCAATTAATATTATTAAATTCTCTTGAACTTTCATTAATTGAACCTCTTGTCATGTCAATACAAGCAACAGGGAAAATAAAAAAGTATCAAATAATATACAGTTGCTTTAACTTGGCAAATTTACCAATATCTTTTTTATTTTTATGGCTTGGTTTTAGTCCTGTATATGTTCTTATAACAAGAATTGGATTAAATTTTATAGCAATTATTTGGCGCATCTTTTTTCTTAGGAAAAGAATAGATTTAAAAATTTTGCATTTTCTGCGTGAAGTTATTGTACCTGTATTTCTTATTGTATTAATATCCGGAACAATAACATATTTTATTCAGGGCTTTTTTATAGACTGGCATAAATTATTAATTTCCTGCGCGGTTTCTACTGTTTCTATTATTTCATTAGTATATTTAATAGGTTTAAACAAGCAGGAAAAATTATTGTTAAGAAACTGGATTGGGGTAAATTATTTTAGAAAAAACATGAATAAACGGCATACAAGAAAGAATAAAGATATTTGAAAAGGTTTTTAAGATCATATAAGAATAATATTTAAACAGGCAGAAATAAAAATGCAAAAGAAAAATATATTTATAAGCAGCGTACAGTCTGAATTTTCTATAGAACGGCAACTTTTGTTTGACTATCTGACATCTGATGCATTGTTAGGTAAATTCTTTGAACCATTTATTTTTGAAAATACTGAGGCAAAAGACCAAGCAGCAAAGATAGTTTATCTTGATCATATAAGATCGTGTGATATCTACATTGGTTTACTTGGAGAAAATATGGGTATGAAGATTCTAATGGCATTTCTCCAACAGAAAAAGAATATGATCTAGGATGGAGATGTGTTTGAATTAATTGACCAAGCAGTAAGTTTTGTGATGTCAAGAATTGATGCAACTGTAAGCGGTAGAGATAAAAGTGTTTTAGCGGATGTTGAACTTGAACTTCCTCTGCTTGCGGTAACAGAAGCCATTGTAAATGCTGTTTGTCACCGCGACTATACAAGCAATGCAAGCGTACAAGTAATGCTTTTTAATGATAGGCTTGAAATTTGGAATCCGGGACAACTACCTTACGGATTAACAATTGAAATGTTAAAAACAAAACACCCTTCCCGACCGGTAAACCCTTTACTGGCAAGACCTATGTATCTTTACGGTTCTATTGAACAAGTTGGAACCGGAACAGAAATGATAATAAAAAAATGTTTAGAGCAGGGTTTAAAAGAACCAGAATTTAAGCAAGAATTTGATTTTATTACTACCTTTTGGAGAAAAGAAAAAGGGGCTAAAACCCATCAAGTAGGTGGTGCGGTAAATGTCCCAGATAATGTCCCAGATAATGTCCCAGATAATGTCCCAGATAATGTCCCAGATAATCGAATAGAGGCAATTATCAAATTAATAAATAATAATACAAAAATTTCGATGTTGGAATTATCAAATATATTAAAGGTAAACCATAAAACAATAAAGAGAGATATTCAGTTTCTAAAAGCAAAAGGTATAATTAAACGAATAGGTCCTGACAAAGGCGGACACTGGGAAGTTGTTAATAATAATGAATAACGCAGTATAAATAATACAATGTAATTTGATATTGAAATAAGCAGATGAGGAATAATATGAAAAAAAATAATAATGATATAGATTTTGTTCAATTATGGGTAGATGGAAGCGACAAATCATGGCTTCTTGAAAAAAGTAAATATCTACCCGATCTTGATATTGATGATTCTATTAAACGTTACAGGAACTGGGATAATCTGCATTTTTGGTTTAGGGGAGTTGAAAAATACGCTCCATGGGTAAGAAAAATTCATCTTGTAACATGCGGACATTATCCATCATGGATAAACACAGAACATCCAAAACTAAATTTGGTCAAGCACTCTGATTTTATACCTGAAAAATACCTTCCTACATTTAACTCAAGCTCTATAGTGATCAATCTTCACAGGATAAATAATTTATCAGAATATTTTGTTTTATTCAATGATGATTTATTTATATTACAGCAACTTTATGAAAAAGACTTTTTTCAAAATGATTTTCCTTGTGATAAAGCCATTTTCAATAAAATTACGCCAAGAATACCATTCAGTTATAATATATTTAATAATATGTATGTTATAAATAACCATTTCAATAAGAATGATGTATTGAAAAAGTATTTTTTTAAATGGTTTAATGTTCATTATAAATTTAAAGAAAATTTATTATTTTTATATTCTTTCTTAAGTAAGAACAATTCATTTCCAGGAATAGGTAATCATCACTTGCCGATTTCATATAAAAAAAATACTTTTAAAGAAGTATGGAATATTGAATATGACTGGTTGGATAAAACTAGCATGAATAAATTCAGAACTAAAGAAGATCTAACTGATTGGCTTTTTCGTTATTGGCATATTATGGAAGGAGAATTCCATCCTAGACCAATTCCAGGAAAATACTATGGGCTTACAAAAAATAATAACAATAATATTTATAATGATATAAAAAAACAAAAACACAAATTAATCTGTGTAAATGATACAGATGATGATATTAATTTTGAAGTTGAACAGCAAAAATTAAATACAGTTTTTGAATATATTTTTCCTAATAAGTCAAGTTTTGAATTGTAATAAATGCCCCCCCCTATAATATTAATAAAGGAAATGACTTGGAACAATACGATAAAATACACGAAAACCACAAATATTTAGATCAAAAAACAATAAACACTTTGCATAATATTTTAATTGAAATATTAGATAAATTTGTAAGTATCTGTAATAACAATAATTTCACATATTTTCTAACAGAAGGAACATTACTTGGTGCCGTTAGACATAAAGGTTTTATTCCGTGGGATGATGATATTGATGTGGGTATGCCCAGAAAGGATTATGATTTATTTATAAAATATTTTAATAATATTAACGATCCTGATTATTATATTATTTCAAATAATTCACATAAGTACGAACATTTTCAATACAAAGGATATTTAAAACTTTGTAAAAAAATACAATTTTTTTGGAAGAGCATTTAAATCCTGAAGGATATACAGGGATTTTTATTGACATCTTTCCTTATGATAACTGTTATTTATTTTTTTTGCCATTTCAATCTTCTGCTATCAATTTTGGGATAAAAATATTTCGAATAAAAAATGATGAATTTATTCTTAAGAAAGGAAAAATTAAAAATATACAGAATCATAAATAAAAAATTACTGCCTTCTAGTATTTGTAAAATATTATTAAATTTTTCATTAAAACTTTTTACTCTATTTAAAAATAATAAAACAAAATATATTACTTACTTTTCCAGTATTTATGGCCATGAGAAAGAGACTCATAAAATGCAAACAATTTTTCCGCTAAAATTATTAGTTTTTGAAAATAAATTTTACTTTACACCAAATGATTATGATAATTTTTCAAGTACAATTTATGGTGATTATATGTTATTGCCACCAATTGAAAAACGAAAAGCTCATACAAGACATATTGTTTTTAATACTTTAGGAAATAATAATAATTTTAGAGATTGAATATTATAAGATAATTAATAAATTAAAGGAGATATAATGAAAATATTTATATTAGCAATTGCTATTCTATTCTCGAACTGCAGAAGCACACACAATCCAGTCAATTCATATCCGGACACAGATAAACCATTCGATAGACATGAGTTTATTATGGATAATAATATCGAGATAATTAAAACACAAAACTCGGAAATAACAATATATAATCCATACAAAAACAAGGGAATATTAACACTTAAAGGCAGTATGCATAATCATACCCACAATTCAAGAGATTCATTATTAGCAGATCCTGTGGAAACAGCTATTAAATTCAGAGATGAAGGCGGTTTTGATTTTTATACATACACAGAACATAATTTTGTTACATTTGATCCGGGTGTTCCAGGGATTATTTGGATGGGAAATGCTGTGGAAGATACAAAAAGATATCAACATTTAAATATTTATAATTTACCTGCAAACTATACCTATATAGATATGGGAAGAAATATAAATAAACTTATAGATTACTATTTGAATCTTGGTGCAATAATTTGCTATAATCATCCTATCATTCGAAGAGGTAGTCAATCTAATAGGAATTTCTTATCTGCATCAAAATTAGATTTTGTTGAAATTGCAAATGCTGAAGATGGAATTTTTGAGATGGCTTTTGATCTTCTATTATCAAAAGGTATTAAAGTTTTTGGTTTTGGTGTTGATGATTATCATTTTAAATCATCATTTGAAGATCCTGATTTTTTATTTAATAAAGCATATATAATAGCTTTTGCTGAAGAAAAAACCAAAGAAAGCATTTGGAGAGCCTTATTAACCGGGAGTTTCTATTCCGTAAGAGGTAATGCAAGAATGGGTATAAACTTTAACAATGGTACTATTTTTACATCATCCAATGAATCTTCGACATTTGAATTTATAGGACTAAACTCAAATAATCCGGGTGAAGGAAATATTTTATTAACTGCACCCGATGTCTATGAGGCTTCTTATACAATAACCGGAACAGAAGGGTATGTTAGAGTAAAATTGACTAATTCCAACGGCTCTGCATACAGCCAAGCATTTATTATACTTTCAAATACTACTTTATAAAATAAGGATTAACAAATATTATGACAATGACCAAACGACCAGTTAGATTTTTTAACACAACAGGCCCATGCAATCCATGGGATCACTACATGCTGCCGCCGGCGGATCGTCTTATAGGCGCGCAGCTTCATCGTTATATACGCGACAATCTTTACTGGGTGCTTCATACACCAAGGCAGACGGGAAAGACTACTTTTTTAAGAAATTGGGCAAGGGAAATAAACCAGAAAAAAGAAGCCGTGGCATGTTATGTAAGCATTGAATCATGCCAAGGAGTAACCAAGCACGCAGAAGCTATGAGGACAATGCATTTTGCTATTTGTGAATCAGCCAGAGCCTGAGAATTACCTATTCCTGAATTACCGCTTGAGAATACGGAATTGTTGCTATACCAAACAATGCGTAAATGGTCTGAACTTGTTTTACCCAAACCTCTTATAGTTCTTTTTGATGAAGTTGATGTCCTAGAAGGAGAAATTTTAATTAGCTTCTTACGACAATTAAGAGATGGTTTTGCTGAAAGAACTGCAGGTAAATTTCCTATATCAATAGCTCTTGTAGGCATGAGAGACCTAAAAGATTATATCACTCAAGCAAAGGGCGGTGTTCCTGTAAATCCAGGTTCTCCTTTTAATATTAAAGAAGATTCTTCAACCATTGGCAATTTTAATATGGAAAATATAATACATCTTTTTGCACAAAGAACCGAAGAAACAGGACAAAAGATAACCCAAGAAGCCCTTGACTATGTATGGGATCAATCCCGCGGTCAACCATGGATTGTGAATTCTCTATTCAAAAGAGCTACAATGCGAATTTTAGATGAAAATAGCACTGAAACAGTAACACTATCACATATTAAAGAAGCCAGAGAACAAATGGTTCTTGCAAGAGAAACCCACCTTGACGCTTTGGCTTATCGTATGGAAAATCCAAAAATTAGAAAGATAATGGAAACCTTAATGACTGGTAACACGGATCCATTGCTTAGTGAAAGTGAAGGGTTTCGCCTGTGTATAGATTTGGGCTTGGTTGTACGAGAAAAAGGAATGCCATCTGTTGCTAATCCTATTTATCGCGAAATTTTGGCCAGACATTTAACTACAGGGCCACAGGATGCCATTCCTGAACCTGATTGGCAATGGGAAAAACCTGACGGCTCTCTTGACATGGACGCACTATTAAAGGAGTTTCAAAAATTCTGGCGGCGTAATTCTGAAATGTGGGAAGAAAGAATGAACTACACTGAAGCATTCCCTCATTTGCTTTTAATGGCATTCTTGCAAAGAGTGCTTAATGGCGGCGGTTATATAGAAAGAAAATATGCTGCAGGCCGCGGACGAATGGATCTTGCAGTAGAATACAACAAAAAGATATATATAATTGAAATAAAACTAATATACTCATTTAATACGCCCAGAGAAGTTCTGGAAGAGGGATTGAATCAGATAACAAATTACCGTGACAAAATAGACGGAACAGCACCTTCATATCTTGTCATTTTTGACCGACGTAAAGAAACAAAAGAAAAGTCCTGGGATGAACGCCTGGGTTGGAAAATTGAAAATGATATAACCGTTGTTGAGTGCTGAAAACTTTCATGAAAATAGCCCTTGTTCAATTTAAAATAAAAAGTAATTTATGAAAAAAATATTAAAACAATTTATTAAAAAACTACCATTTCTATATCATGTTATTAGAACAATAAAATATACCCCTGTAAATACAAAAAAACTGTTAAAAAATATTAATAAATACTTTTCAAATTTACCTACCTCTTTAGAATTATTCAATAAAATACCTAAGGTTAATAATTTAATAGTTTCTTTAACTTCTTTCCCCGCACGAATGGAATATATAGAGTATACAATATTTTCTTTGATTCAACAATCTATTAGACCGGAAAAAATTATCTTATGTCTTTCAGAAAAAGAATTTATTAATAAAGAAAATGATCTTCCAAAAAGCATACAAAGATATTATTCATTTGGTCTTGAGATTCAATTTGAAAAGGAAAATTATAAATCATATAATAAATTAGTATTTACATTAAGAAAATATCCAAACCATATTATAGTTACAGCTGATGATGATATTTTTTACAAAAAAAATTGGTTAAAATTGCTATATAAAAACCATAGATTATATCCAAAAAATATTATATCCAATAAAATACGCAGAATTACTTTTTATAATAAACAATTAAATCCATATCTTAAATGGAAAAATCATTCTAGCAGTATTTGTACCAGCATATCTTTTTTAAATTTTTTACTTGGTTATTGTGGAGTTCTTTATCCTCCAAATAGTTTATATAAAGACGCTGTTAATGTATCACTTTTTACTGATCTTTGCCCTCATGCCGATGATGTTTGGTTTTTTGTTATGGCACTTTTATCAAATACTAAAATTATAAAGCCAAAATATTTCTTTGAAAGGTATCTTTCATTTGATTATCAATATACAAATAAATGGAAAAATGTTCCTCAATTAATGGATACTAATTTAGGAGAAAATAAAAACGATGTTCAATTGAAAGCTGTTCTAAAGTATTATGGTTTAGATAAGAGTTTTTATGAGAAATATGCTTAAAAGAATATTTACAATAGCAATTGGAAAGAAATATGCAAAGCAAGCAAAATATCCATCTCTTTCTTGTATGCTTAACTCTCCGCATACATTACGGGCTGTTATAACAGATTTGCCTGAAATGCTTAAAGATTTTTATGATATTATTATTCCCTATAATAATAAAGATGATCCTTTTTCCTTAAAAACCCGTCTTTATGAACTTTCACTTTTTGAAAAAAACATTATACCTTGATGCAGATTCGCTTGTTTTTCATCCAATTGATTATTATTGGAATTATCTAAATAATGATTATTATGTTTATTCAGGAAAAAAATAAATGATGGTGCGCAGAAAAGGCGGATTATATTATATACGGGAAAAACTTCGCTTATTTCTACATTTCCGTTAATCATGTTTGTATAAAAATATATCTCAATTAAGGATAATTACTAATGTTATTTGAAATTATTTATTATATTATTATTTCCCCAATAGAATTAATGATAGAAACGGTATATACCTTTTTAAGCATTATTGTCCGTTATAATCCTGTTTTTCCAATTTTTGGCATAAGCGTTTTTGTAACATTGTGTTGTCTGCCTCTGTATGAAAAAGCTGAATCTATTCAAAACAAAGAACGCAATATACAGAGACGCATGAAACATAAAATTGCCAGTATAAGTAAACATTTTTCCGGCAATAAACGGTATATGATTCTTTCCATGTATTACAGAGAAAACAATTATCATCCTGTTATGGCATTACGCAGCACCCTAAGTCTTTTAATTCAAATTCCCTTTTTTATTGCTGCTTATCATTTTCTTTCCAGCTTAGAGAGTTTAAAAGGGGCAAGTTTTTTATTTATTAATGATCTGGGAAGTCCCGATGCTCTGCTCTCTTTTAATGTCCTTCCTGTTATAATGACTGTTATTAATCTTATTTCCGGATATATTTATGCAAAAGATTATGATCTTAAAGAAAAATTACAGCTTTTTGGAATGTCAGCTATATTTTTGATTTTGTTGTATAATTCTCCATCTGCCCTTGTTTTATACTGGACATTTAACAATATTTTTTCCTTAATAAAAAACATTATTCATAGATATAAAAATCCTGGAAAGATTTTTTATGGTCTAATTGTCTTTTTTCTTGTATGTGCATGTATATATGTACTATTTTTTAGGTCTCAAGGAAGAAGCGGCAGCTTACTTTTTAAAACTTTAACTATTGGAACAGCATTGTTAATTTCTGCAATTCCTTTTTTAATTAAATTCTTAAATTATCTTGGAAAAAAATATTTTTATTCATTAAAGGATTATAATCAGAACATTAATTTTATTTTTATTGCTTCTGCTATTTCTTTGTGGATATTATGTGCGTTAATTATTCCCCTTAATGTAATTTCATCCGATACACCTGCTTTTTCTTTCCTTGGAAGCAACCCAAACCCGTTCAGCCTTGTTTTCCCGGCAGCTTGCATCAGTTTAGGACTCTTTGTATTTTGGCCTTGTTATATTTTCTTTATATTCCCAAATAAAACAAAAGTTATTTTTGCTTTTCTTTCTTGTCTGCTGCTTCTCTTTGGTATTTGCAATACATTTATATTTTTTGGCAACAATGGCATCTTGTCAGAAAATCTAACTTTTGTATTTGGAACTGCATTTAATTACTCTTTTTCATTTGTCCTATTAAACATTTTAGTATTCATTCTGATTTTATCAGGTTTAATTCTAGTATATAAAAAAACACTTTTTAATCTTCTTTCTTCATTACTTATTATTCTTTTAATTACAGGAAGTTCAATTACTTTATGGAAAAGCATTGTTATTCAAAGAGAATACAGGCAATACGCAACTATTAAACAAGAGAATGAAGAACATACAATACAATACAATACAATACAGGAAAAATTGCAAACTGTTATTAACCTGTCAAAAACCGGTAAAAATGTTATTGTTATTATGCTTGATAGGGCTATTGGCTCCTACCTTCCTTTAATTTTTGAAGAGAAACCTGAGCTTGCTTCTGAATATTCAGGATTTGTTTATTACCCAAATACTGTCTCTTTTTTCCGTTCTACCATACTTGGAACACCGCCAATATTTGGAGGTTATGAATATACACCGGAAGAATTGCATAAAAGAGAAAATCTTTCAATGGTACAGAAACATGATGAATCCCTTTTATTAATGCCGTCTATCTTTAAAGAAGAATTCTATGATGTATCTGTTTTTGATCTCCCGTATGTAAATTATTCTGAACCAATGAACAGATCCTTTTTTATAGAAAAAGGAATTAGTGCAGATATTCTTACAGACGCTTTTTATAATAGATTCATTGAAGAATTTCCAGAAAATAAACCTCAAAATTTTGTTAATTATGATGTGCTTCTTAAACGCAATTTTCTATTTTTCAGTATCACAACAATTACCCCTCCTCCTGTTAGAAATGCCATTTATAAAAATGGCAGTTATTGGTCTTCAATATCAACAAATAACGATGATATTATTTCCAATAAGGTTATTTCTGAATACTCTTATCTATATTATCTTCCTCAACTTTGTTCCTATAACAATGAAAATAATACGTTGACTCTTATGGTCAGTAATCTTACACACACTCCTTCTTTTCTTCAATATCCGGATTATACTATAGTTCCCCGTATAACTGATTTTGGACCAAATTTATTTAACGGCAACACAACTTCACAAAAACACTATCATATAAATTCCGCTTCTTATTTACTTTTAGCAAAATGGTTTGATGAACTTAAAAGAAACGGTGTTTATGACAATACCAGAATTATTATTGTTTCTGATCATGATCATTTGCTTGTAAAACCGCTTTTTTCTGATGCCTTAAACAGAATTAATACTTTTTATCATCCTGTTCTTTTAGTTAAAGATTTTGAAGCGCAAGGTATTCTAAAAACAGACATGACATTTATGACTACCGCAGATGTCCCGCTTATTGCAACTACCGGCATAATAAAAAATCCAAAAAACCCTTATACCGGGAATGAACTTAAATATAATAAAGATAACGGCGCAAACATTTATTTAGGCGGTTCTGCCTATATGAGAGATTATCCAGACTGGAAAGCTTTAGAGAAAACTTCTCAATTTTATCATGTAAAAGACAATATTTTTGACACAAACAACTGGACAAGAATAACAAAACGTTATTAAACAAAGGAGAAAAACTATGTTCCTATTATACATTGACCCCGGAACTGGGAGTATTTTATTTTCTGTTTTTATTGGGTTAGCAGCGGCGACATATTTTCTTTTTAGAACTCTTTTAATAAAAATAAAATCATTCATTTTGGGCAGAGGTAAGACTGATCAAAAATATAAAGAATTTGTTGTTTATAATGAAGCTGATCATTATTGGCCTGTCTTTAAGCCTATTTTAGATGAATTTGAAAGTAGGCAAATAGAAGTATCCTACCTGACATCATCAGAAATTGACCCTGTTTTTAATGAAAATTACACTTATATAAAGCCGGAATTTATAGGAAAAGGCAACAAAGCGTTTGCTACTCTTAATTTTTTAGAAGCCGGTATCTGCCTTATGACAACTCCGGGATTAGAAGTATATCAGCTTAAAAGATCAAAACTATGTAAACATTATTCCCATATCCTGCATGACACAGGAGATGCTACCTGTTACCATCTTTTTGGTATTGACTGGTATGATTCAATATTGTTGTCCGGTGAATACCAAAAGAAAGATATTCAGGAATTGGAACAAATAAGATCCACAAAAGAAAAAAAACTTTTTGTAGTAGGCAGCACTTATCTGGATGACTACAACAATAAAATAAAAGCGCTACCTAAAGAAGAAAAATTTTTTTTTACCGTCCTTGTTTCTCCTTCATGGGGACAAGGCGCCCTCCTCTCCGCTCTTGGAGATAAATTACTGGAAAGCCTGAATAATCCGGAGTGGCGGGTTATTGTCCGGCCTCACCCTCAGTCAAAAAAGAGTGAAGCAGAAATGCTAAAAAAGTTAGAAGAAAAATACAGTAACTTTATTTGGGATTATAAAAATGAAAATATAAATTCACTTTCTAAAGCAGATATTATGATTTCCGATTTTTCCGGTATTATTTTTGATTATGCTTTTTTATTCAATAAACCTGTACTCTATCACAACACAGCCTTTATTAAAGAAATGTATGATGCCGGTGACATTGAAAGAGAACCATGGAAATTTGAAGCTATAAAAAAACTGGGAATAGCATTGTTAGAGCAGGATATTCCCCGTATAAAAGAGATTATTCAAAATGCGGTATCCAACACTGTTCTAGAAGCGGAACGGAACAACGCCAGGGATACAGCATGGCAGAAAAGGGGACAAAGCGGAAAAGCCGTTGTTGACGCTTTATTGGAGATAAAAGGGAGACTATAATTTAATACCTCTCCCACTCTCCCCAACTCTCCGCATCTAACACATCTTTCCCATGCAAGGTTCGTTTTCTTGTTAAATTATACAGATATGGGCCATGACGTAAAGGCTGGGATGAAACTCCTCCGAATACTGTGATTCCATTTGCCTTTGCTTCTTCCGCGGTTTCTAAGTCTGCAATTCCGTCAATTCCTAAGTTTTCCGCCGCTAAATAAGGTGTGTCGCTGTGTGTCATGAATTCTTCTGAACGGGTCAGCAAGCCCCTGCTATCAAAATCTTTTACCATCAGCATTGGATTATAACCTTCCATCCCGGCAGTATCACGATTCGTTTTATAACGATTATTCCCTCCATGATCAGAAACCAAAATTATTCGTGTATTGTCATATACGCTTTCACTTTTTAAATAATCAAACCATTTTACAAGCTGATTCAACCCCGCAATAAGAGCATATATATACCCCGTACTCTCTTCTGACCCCCATTTTTCAATCTCATCACTTGTGAATTTATACGCCACAGATTGAGGGAAAAATTCATTGTTATAAGAGCCGCTTTCATGGGTTATGTAATTCATAAAAATATTTAATGTTGTACCGCCGTTGTCTGCCTGTGTTATTTGCGGCAGGTAATATAAGCTGGAAAATTCCGCTACTGCCCTACCATAGCTGTTAAATGCTACTTCTCTCCACCATTGCCCTTTGTAGTAAATGGCATACCTAAGTGCCGGAGGTGCAGTACGGAAAATACCATATCTGAATAAAATATCAAAATCAAACGGGTTTCCTTTATCCTCTGTATCTTCAGAAAATTCATTTAGATAATGATGGGTTAGCTTTCCTGAAAGAAGCCGCGCGGTTACATTTGGCATATCATTAAATATAGAAATATCCGGGACAGACTGTAAATTTGCTATAACAGGATCTGTAATTGAAACACGATAACCTGCCTGTCCAAAATGGCGCGGCATAAAAGAAATAGCGTTATTCACTTTATCTTTAAGAAGTTCATCTTGCCTTTCATTTATTGCCTGCGGTATATAATCATAACCGCCTAACATTGACGGGACTCCAATAACCGTGCTTGCTCCAAAAGAAATAGTGTTAGGGTAAAAAACAAAGCCATCAAGACTTTCTTTTAATGAAGGCATATATTCCAACACATCCGTTACAGCACTCCCCTGCGCTCTGTCCAGAAAAACAATAAACACATTTGGTTCTATCTTGGAAATTGGAAAATAAACGGGTATTTGCGTTGTTGAGTGATGACTCACAGTATTATCATCTATATTTCTTAATTCTTTTATCTGCGCTGTACCTTTGCCAAGCGTTATTAAATTAATACATACCATTACAAGAATACTTGCAGATACCGCTTGAAATATTATAGACAATATCCTTTTCTTATTAAAAAATGTAAAAATACTTACACAAACCAAAGCGGCAAATGGGGATGCAAGACTTACCCATAGCGGAAAGGCATATAAAAGACGGTTGGTATCTTCCAGTTTAAAATTTCTGTCCATAATCCCATAGTAAGTAAACAGGGCAAAATAACAAATAAGAGCGTTAATTGCTATAAAAGACAGCAAAAAAGTTAAACTATTACGGACATTTGCAGGAGAAAATGCCCAAATTGCCAACGGAACTAATACTAAAAAAGAAAAACCCTGTAAAATAGTGCGGAACAAAAACAGCCAAGGTGTTTCAAAATCAGATACTGAAGATGCCAATACCTGTGCAGGGTTCAATACGCCAATTAAAAGGAATAATATTGCTATGGAAGAATAAAATAATAAGTTAGTATAGTTATCCTGTATTTTTTGTGTTATTTTATTTATTCCATTTTTAATAAAACCCCAAATAAAGGGCAATACCGCCATAATTACAGCGGCTCCAATAAACAGTATACCAAACCTTTCTACTTTTGCTTTTCCGGTTATAATTAATACAATAAAAACAGCCGCCGCCAAAGCTAGACCTATCTTTATAACTATACCCGGTTTTTTTAATATAGAATTAACAACATTCTTAAAAAGTGAATATATATTATTCATTGTCCAGTACAGAACAAGCCCGGAAGGAGAATTATAAAGAAGTATTAAAAAGATAAGTGACATTGCAGCAAGTTTAATAAATTCAATTTTTTTATATTTATTAGAAATTACAACAACAATAGAAGAAATCAAATTTATTACAGTCATTAAAATTGGTAGTATATTTATTCCAAAAAGAGCATCCGGGGCACCAAGATCTTTTATAAAAATAAACGATACCCCGGGCAACATTCCGGTTCCTGAAAGAAACTGATAAGCCGCAATAAAAAACGGAACCTGCAAAAGTAAACCCATACTTGATTTAAGCATCGATACAGGTGAATATCCCATCTGACGGTAATAGGTATTAATAATCATTTGGCGTTTGTCGCCTTTGTAAGCAGAACGGATATTATCCAGTTTTGGCTTCATTTGTTCTTGTAATTGCCTATCTTCTTTTTGCCATCGTTCTGCAATTTTAAATAAGGGAATACACAGTGTACTTACAACAACACTTAAAAATATAATTGCGTATCCGGGTGATGCAAATATTCTAACAAAAAGAACAAATAAAGTTTCTAAAATAAAATAAATTGGCCAGATAAAAACTGTAAATAAAATTTCCTGTATCATTATTTACCTTTTACTCATAACTTAAATATATTTTTCTGTAACCGTCACTCATTTGTTTTAAGGAAAAGTCTTGTTCTATCATCTGACGGCTGCGTTTTCCCATTTTTGCAAGAAGAGTTTTGTCTTTTAGCATTATCTTTAATTTCTCTATAGCTTCTTCCTGTGTATTAAAAAGCCAGCCGTTTTCCCCATTCATTACAAGATCCCTGTTTCCCGGAACATTTTTTAAAAGTAAAGCGCAGCCGCAGTTCATAGCTTCCAGTACTCCATAAGGCAGCCCTTCCCAGGCAGAAGCTGAAAAATAAATAGCTGTTTTAGAGAGCAGTGCCTCAACTTCTTCTTTTGTTTTCCAGCCTGTTACAGTAATAAATTCTTCTTCCAATTCCCTTTCCCATGGACCGCTTCCTATCCAATAAAAAGAAAAACCGCTATCTTGGGCAGAATTAAAACAGGTAACAGCTACTGCATTCCACATAGCAGGATTTTTCTGAATTGAGGCAATACCGGTAAAACTAATAAGATTCCTATCTGCTGTTTCCTTTAGTTCTTTTAGCGCAACGCCATTGGAAACATATGTAGTGTCTTTTCCTAGTTTTTTATACAACTCTCCTTCAGAATGACCGCATCCCACTACCCTTCCACCAAAACAACCTCCAAGCTTTTCAAAGAATTTGTACATTTTTTGCATCATGCGGCTAATATCCGTACGAATAAAAGCACCGCAATGCGGTGTGTAGATAACAGATTTTATCCCCAAATTACGGCATGCAAAACGGCCAATAAAACCGGCTTTGGACGAATGAAGATGCACTACAATTTTTTCACTCTGACTTTTATATTGTTTTAGAATAGCTTTAAGCTCTTTGTAAGCTTTCCAGTCTTTTTTTAGATTTATTTCTCTACTGGCATATTTCCATTCAATAAATGAAATTCCGGTAGGAAAATGCTGCTTTGCATCCTCTATAGTTTCTGCAAAATTTCTTAAACCATGTATTATAATGTGGGTAAATTCAGGAAGCTCACCGACTATAGAACTAACTGCGGTGGTAATACCCGAGGCAAATGGCTCCATTACATGCAAAATAATCACTTGATATTTATACCATATTTTGTTAAAAATATCAATATGTATAGTATAAAAGAAATAATAGCTTCCCTGCCGCTTGAAAAAAGAAAGCTAGACAGCCTTTGGATTAATATTTTTCTACGCCCCGTATCTTTCCCGGTTTCATGGCTTTTGCTACGCTTCCGCCTTGCCCCTTCAGCAGTATCGTATATTGCCGCTCTGGTTTGTATTGCAGGAGGCATTCTCTTTTCACTCCCCAATGATTTTTACCTTATTGGCATAGGTGCTATACTTTTTAATGTCTTTGCCATTCTGGACTGTGTAGACGGGAATATGGCTCGTGTTACCGGAAAAGCAGGCCCCTGGGGCGGTTGGGCGGATGCGGTTTCAGGGTTTATTGCCTACACTTCTGTTTTTTTTGGTACCGGAATGTGGGTTTTTTGGAAGACCGATTACTGGCCTGTTCTTGTCATAGTGGGTCTTACTTCCTCCGCAAACCTGCTTACCCGTGTTGCGTATCAAATGTATAAAAATATTGTAGGAGAAAGCGCTCATAGCTCAGTCTCCTTTGAAAGGATGTTAGCAAACAACACAGGTATTACCGGCTTTCTAATGCCCATCGTATTGGTTTTTCATTATATCGATTTTCTTCCGGGTATGTGGGGAGTAATTTGGTTCAATGCCGCCTTTTATGGACTAGGATGCGCGGCTGCACTCTTAAAGCTTGGGATTAAAGCCGTAAAGAGTTCATAATAATATCGATTCTTTGTGAAAGGCAAGCCATTTCAGATCGATACTGTTCCATGGCATTCATAGCTATTCGTTTTCTTTCTTGTTCGTCATCTAAATACCTTTCTGCCTGTTCCAATAAATCGCTTCCGTCCCATTTCAGCGGAATATAAGTCTGGTAAGGAATATACACATTAGGCCATGTGATTAGGTGCGACATATCAGGCTTAAACAAAAGAGCTCCGGCTAAAATAGACTCAAAATCGCGGAAACAGACCTCTCCCCAACCAAATGGAGATAGCACAATTTTAGAATCTTCCAGTTCCTTATAATATTTGTTTTGAGCAACCCTGCCGGTAACAAAAAGCCTCTGTTTTTCTGCGGCTAATGCTGATATACAGTTTAAAAAATGAACTCTTTGATATGCTATAGACGGACAAGTAACCGGCTTTATTCGTGCATGTACAGATATGCTTCTACTGTTGGAAGAAAAGTCTTTTGGCGGTTTGCTGTGTAAATAGCCCGGTAGCTTTGCCCGTTTTAGGCTTTTACCGCCAATCAACTTGCCAATACCGGGCATATTAGCTCTAGCCAGAGCCGTACCAAACCGCTGAGGCCAGTGGTAACGGGGGTATGTCCCTAACCCTATATTCCAGGATAATTCGGGTTTTTCAGCATCCTGCTGGGTTATATCAGCTTTGTTTATATATACAAAATCGTCATTAATGTCATAATGAGTATGGTAAAAATCAGAAAAAAGGGTTTTGCCGTACAGTTTTTTACAATAATTATCCCTATCAGCAAATATAGACTTGTAATACAGCTTGTCAATATACGGCAAAATGTCCATTCTATTGTTACCGGCCTCCGGCTGACCGCAGAAAAATACAATAGTTTTATATTTATCCCGTAATTTCTTTAAAAGTTCAAAATCGGTATCTTCTAAATCTTGCGGCTGCCTATGCTGAAACCATCTTTCCATAAAAAGTATTGAATTTCTATCTTTTTTTAGACACCATTCAGCAGACTGTGTAAAATGGAAAATTGGGTTTTTACCTTCATAATTCCTTAAAAAAAAAGGGATCATGGTATGGTAAAGGGAAATTCTCTCATAACAGACAAGCACTGTAATCATCATCATTATTTTACCGTAAATTTCCCCTATTTACAATATGGTCATTTTTATATATCATAAACTATGGGAAAGCAAGCAATAACTATTGATTGCCGTATGATTGACTCTAGCGGAGTTGGCTCATATTTACGAGGCATTATACCGTATTTTTTAAAATCCAATAATGCCCTTACTCTGTTAGGAAACTCAAAAAAGATTCTCTCTTTTTTTCCGGGTATAAATGTTCCAATTTTAGAATGTAATATAACCCCTTTCACAATAAAAGACCAATTTTTCTTTGATAAAAAAATATTAAAAATAATCAATAACACCGATATTTATTTTTCTCCTTTTTTTAATATACCTCATGGGATTAAGATTCCTGTTTATACAACAATTCATGATATAGTTTTTCCGGATATTAAAAGTATATCAAGTTGTATTGGACTTGGTTTACGCATGGTATGTTACCGTAGGGCATATAGAGTATCAAAAAAAATATTCACGGTATCTATTTTCTCAAAATCCAGAATTGAATATCATTTAGGGAATAAAAAACCCGTCATTGTAACTTATGAATCAATAAATGACAAGTTTTATGAATTCAGAAAAAAATCAAATAATATAAAGAAAAAAGAAGATATTGTTTTTATTGGTAATATAAAAAAACACAAAGGTTTGGACACTTTAATAGACGCATTCTTACAGGCAAAATCTGAAGGATTACCACATAACCTTATTTTTATTGGCAATATAAACAAATTGCGTACAACAAATACTTCTGTTTTAAAAAGAATTAGATCGCTTAATTGTAGTTCCATAAAATTGACAGGTTTTATTTCTGATGAAGAGTTGATGGATGTTTTATCAAGTGCATCTCTTTTGGTTCATCCATCTCTTTATGAAGGGTTTGGGCTTCCCCCATTGGAAGCTCTTGTTCTTGGTACATCCGCATTAATATCAGATATTCCCGTATTTAAAGAAATATATAAAGATTATCCTATAACATTTTTTAAAACAGGGGATTGTAATGATCTAAAAACAAAATTATTAGAGTTATTATATAATAAAGAACCATCTGTACCGGAACTATCCGTTGAATTATTATCAAAATATAGTTTTGAAAAGACTACATCTATAATTTTAAAAGAGCTACAGTAAGGAGATATTATGAAAGTTGCAATTGTCCATTTTTGGCTTGTAAATATGAGAGGCGGTGAAAAGGTAATTGAGTCCTTTCTTGAAATATTCCCACAGGCAGATATTTTTACTCATGTGTATAATCCAAAGTCAATGTCCCCATTAATTAAAAGTAAACGTGTATTTACATCACGAATAAACAAGCTTCCTTTTGCAAAAAAACTTTATCCAATATATATGCCTCTTATGCCTGCGGCACTTTTGGATTTTAACTTACAAGAATATGACCTTGTAATTTCAAGTGAATCCGGTCCTGCAAAGGGAGTTATTCCAAATCCAAATGCTTATCATATCTGTTATTGCCACAGTCCAATGCGTTATATTTGGGATATGTATCATGAATATTATAAAAAAACCAATTTCTTTATTCGCTTTTTTATGAAAAGACTTACCATTTCTCTTAGATCATGGGATATTGCTTCCAGCAATCTTGTTGATTATTTTATTGTAAATTCCAGTTATATTTCAAAGCGCGTTAAACGTTATTATAATAGAAATGCGGACTTAGTTTTTCCGCCTGTAGAAATAGAAAATTTTCTTATGGTAAAAAGAAAACCTATTGAAGATCAGGACTATTATCTTTTCTTTGGACAACTTACAGATTATAAACGGGCAGATATTGCCATAGAAGCATGTATTAAACTTAATAAAAAATTAATAGTAGCCGGTGCAGGCGCTAAAAATAAAGATATAAAGAAATACAGGAAAACCGACCTTATTACTTTCAAAGGCAGAGTAAATGATGAAGAGCTTCTTGAATTATATTCGGGAGCTAAAGCTCTTTTATTCCCGGGAATAGAAGATTTTGGCCTTATACCTGTAGAAGCGCAAGCCGCAGGCTGTCCTGTTATTGCATATGCGGAAGGCGGCGCACTTGATAGTTTAAAGGAAAATACAACCGGTATTTTCTTTTATGAACAAACACCGGATTCTTTGGCGCAGTCTATTAAAAACTTTGAGTTAAATATGGCTAACTTTAATAATCGTAATGTATTTACAGAACATGTACAGCAATTTTCAAAAGAAACATTTAAAAGTAAAATATTGCAAATTATTAATTCCAAAAAGAGAAATTAACATGATAAAAAAATCATCATGGATTTTTTACTTTCTTCTTTCTTTCTTAATAACGGGTATATTATATGCAAACCCTTTTGACATGGTATTAACAGATGATCCGGTTTTTCAGGACATACGGTTTCTTTCACTGGAAACAGGCAAACCCTTTCTTTCTTATTCCCCGCCGCTAGGACTTGGAGAGCTTGAAAACTTTATCAAAGATATAGATACGGAAACCCTTTCATCTTCTGCAAAACAAGCTTATGATAGAATAACAGACAGGCTAGTGCCAAAAGCGTTTTTATCCATGGAACATGAAGGTTTCTCGTTTTTAGCGGATTTAAACGTTAATTTGGAAACCAGAATTAAACATAATGCTAACCTTACTTGGTCTTCTCCTTATCCGGAAACCCCGCCATTAATTTCGGCACCTGTCCGCCTTGGTTTCTTTAATGTTTTACAGTTTTATGTTGAACCTACTTTGGAATTAAGACTTGGAAAAAATGATAGAAATAATTATTTTGATACAAATATTCCCTATAGTGTATCACAAATGGAAAACCGCATACCATTAAGAGCTTTTGGAGTAGTGGGCGGTCAATGGTGGAATTTTCAGATTGGAAGAGATAAACTTTACTGGGGTTCAGCTCATACAGGGAGTCTTTCTTTTGGTGATAAAACGGATTACTATACATTTGCCAGAGCATCGTTTTTTACTCCTTCTGTAAAATATTCAATAATTGTAAACCAAATGCCGCTTACCATTAATCAAAGCATGACTGATCCAGGCAATTATTATGATTTAGATTGGGTTAATGATGATTTTCTAAAAAAAACACTGGATCGTTATTTATATCTTCATCGTTTTGATATCTCTTTATTTAAAAAATTAACACTATCTTTAATGGAAGGAGTAATGGCGGGAAACTCCTCTATTGAATTAAGATACTTAAATCCTATAATGATTTTTCATTCATTGTTTACATGGCGAAATTATGATACATGGGGGCCTTCTACAATTCCCAATCAACAACAAGGATATATGAATGGTTCCTTTATTTCTGTGGAAATAAATTTTAATATAATAAATTCACTTTCCGTTTACGGCCAATTTATTATGAATCAACTGGCAACTCAGGAAGAATTAAAAAGCGAGCCGAATCAGCCGCCAAATGCTACAGGTTATTTACTTGGGGTTCAGTTCAGCCGTTCTTTTAACAAATGGGGCTCTGTCTTTTTTCTTGAATTTATTTATACAGACCCATATCTGTATATTTTAAATTCTCCTTTTGCAAGTTTTATACATATGGATTATGCCGGAGGATATAGATATATTGGTTATCCAAGAGACACATTAGCCCTATCTTTAGGCGCAGAATTATTCAATCAGGGTTCATTAAATATTTCCGCAAGATTTTCATGGATTTCAAAAGGCGAACATGATAGAACCGATTTAGTATGGGATTGGGCTGTAAATGAAAAGTCTCAAGCTGAAAAAACACCATCAGGAAATGCAGAAGATAATTTTATTTTATCTTTGGATGCAAAATGGAAAATATTGCCAAATATTACCCTTAACGGTAAATTAACTGGGATAGCTAAAAACAATTCTCAAATGGGTGGTCAGTTTACTTTGGGAATATTGTTATCCCTATAACACAAATAAAATATAACTGATTTGGATATTGCGGAGTGTTTATAATACTGTATGGGTTAGGAGAGCCTGAATTTGGAGGTATGCTTGAATCAATATCCGTAAAATAAGAATACACCCCGCCAACTTCCGCAAATACTTTAACCGGCCATTTTTTTTCTGCAAAAGAATATTCCCCTCTTAATTTAAATATATTCATCCATTGGTATGCGCCGTCACGAAGAAAATATTTTCTTAAAGCGGGATCTGTACTTCTATTTCCTCCTAATTCCGACCATAAAGAACTGCCATCCACCGCTCTGTTCCCATAATCAGCTCCATGTCTAATTAACTGGTACTGGAAACTAAACATAGCCTGGCTAAGCGGCATTGTTGTTACGCGAACAAGAAATTCATCCGAATTTGGCGGAAGATAATGTCCCAAAGATCTTCCAAAATTAACATAATTTGTTTCCATTAAAAGCGGATTTCCATTGTTATCAACTCCATACCACGGCATATTCTCTCTTGTATGCGTATAATTATAAGGTTCAACTTTTGTGTAGCTTATTGTTATTGTAGCAAACGGCAATTTTGGTATAATAGCAGAAGCTCCAACCTGAACTGCAAACATACTTCTGTCTTTTTCAAATAAATCTGCCTCAGAAATATTTACCTCATCCAAAAATATTGAAAACCATGCTTTTCCTACACCCGGATTTTGCCCCATTACATTTAGAAACAATGCCATATTATCCCAGTCGCCAATGTTGTTTTGATACATAAGATTCTCAGCAAATGGGAAAGCGTATCCTAATTCAAATCTTTTTGGCCACACAGCATTTGTTCCAAAATCAATATGTAAATACTTAAAGTTTAATTCAAGCATTACAATAGAAAAAGCATTCTGGAATACTCCTGACGATCTTTTTAATTCTGCGTTATTTAATCTATCAGGATTTCTTCCGGTAGCATTATTAAACTCTAAAACCCCTGTAAGCGAAGATATAGAAAACCAGTCAAAGGGGGTAATTGATAATTCCGCCGCAAGGAACGGCTGCGCCGCCTGATTAAGCACAAGACTTGCTCCTGTTGTCATGGATGACCATTCACGATCAACGCGGGCTATTCTGTAATTAACATGGCCGCTTAACGCAGTACCTGAAAATTCCGGAATCATTGTATAACCAATAGAAAGACCATAAGGCCATGACACCATAGAACTTGATGTTAAGTTATTATAAGGAAATACAAAGCCATCCCATCGTTTTTTATAAGTATACGGAAAATAAGCCAAAGGCTCTCCAAAAATTGTAACTTGCCTGTATAAATGACTGTTTGGATAATCAGGATCATATTCATCAACATATTCATAAAAAATATTATGACCTCTTCCTAAAATTGCGCGGGGATTTTTTACAATTCTTCCAATAAGAGTAAGTCCGTAAGAATTGTTTTTTCCAAGATCTCCTAAAAAAGAAAGGTGCGGACCAATATCAATTGCTGTATGTAGCCCTGTACCTGCATGACTTGCGCCTTTAAATTCATCAGGGTCGCCTTCTGCGTACTCATATCCTCCCGCAACAGGATAATACGCCCCTGCAAAAGTAAAATCCATTCCAAAACCAAATTCATAAGAAAAATACGCACCCTCTATGGTATGTTCGCCGGATATTATTCCACGTACAAGGTTAAATCCATCTCTGGACGGACTTAAACGTGCCTTATGCTGCTCCAGAATTGAGCGTTCAGTATCGCTTAAATCGGCATCAAGAATTGTATCGATAATACTTAAAATTTGAGCACGGGAATAAGGCTTGGCCCTTGGCAATTGTCCAACAAAACCACGCATCTCGGCAGTCTCTATAATATGGTAAATTTGGTCCCCCAGTGGAACCGCGTTATGGCTCTGTGCAAATATTGATAAATTAACAATAAAAGCGCATAAAAAGGCAATAATTAAATGTTTTTTCATATACCTACATTATATCGATATTAAAACTGCTTGTCCAGATACTTGTAATTTTTTTGTTTTTAAGTCATTTTATAACTATGAACTTAAACGAGTTTGATGTTTGGTATCGTACCAGATACAGGCGAACCAGCTCTGCTCTTACCGCGACTTTTTTTATACTCTCAGACCTTATGGCTGTTTTATTGTCTTTTGCTTGGGGATTTTTTTGGGTCAGGGTTTGGGGATTTATATTTGACTATAAAAGTATCGATGCTAAAAGCTTTATCACTTATTGGCCTTATTTACTGGTCTTTATTTTAGTCTTTCAAATACTTAGGTTGTATCCCGGTATTTCACTTGCTCCTTCTGAAGAAATGCGCCGTATTTCCATAGGCTCTTTAATGGCTTATGGCGGCATTATGTTTTCCCGCTATATTGAATACAATGTTTGGGATTCCATAAATACGGCATTTATAATTAGCTGTGTTTTTTCTACATTAATCATTCTTGTCATAAGAAGTATTTGTCATCTTTTTTTATATAAAACAAAATTGGGGGGCATTCCCACTGTTATTTATGGTTCTGGTAAAACTGCTAAACTTGTCAGTCAATGTTTGAAGAACAGTATAAGATCCGGCTATATTCCCGTTCTTTTTTTAGACGATAATCCAGATTCCATTGATGATATTGACGATATTCCCGTCATTCATGATACCAGCATTGCGCATGAAATTGTAAAAAGATACAATATTAAAATGGCAATTGTAGCCATGCCTGCCTTGGAATCAAAACAATTAAAAAAACTTTTAAATGATTCTGTTTCAGCATTTAGATACAATGTACTAATTCCAAACTTTTTTAATTTTTCTACAATTTGGATGTCTGTGCGTGACTTTAACGGAATTTTGGGAATCGATACAAGCAATAAGCTTAAACTTACATGGAATCTTTTTATTAAAAGAGTTTTAGACCTTGGAATTGTAATTTTTGGCGGTCTTTTAATTTTACCATTCCTTTTAATTATTGCTTTATTAATAAAAATTACTTCTCGTGGTCCTGTTTTATTCAAACATAAAAGAATTGGACAAGACGGCAAATATTTTTACACATACAAATTCCGCACTATGGTTGAAAACGCTCAGGAAATTTTACAAAACCTTCTGGCCTCTAATCCAGATTTAAAAAAAGAATGGGAAGAAACATATAAAATTCGTAAAGACCCAAGAGTTACTTTTATTGGAAAGTTTCTTAGAAGAACAAGCTTTGATGAATTTCCCCAGCTTATCAATATACTAAAAGGTGAAATGTCTCTTGTAGGACCCCGCCCAATTATTGATGATGAAATTAACAAATACGGTGAAGATTACAAACGAATATTTTCCATTAGACCCGGTCTTACAGGATTATGGCAAGTATCTGGAAGATCTGATACAGATTACACAGACCGTGTTGCTTATGACGCATATTATCAGCAAAGCTGGTCTGTTTGGCTTGATCTTTGGATTATTTTTAAAACCTTTGGGGTTATACTTTTTGGAAAAGGTGCGTATTAATGAAAAAACTTTTTATGTGTGTTGTTGTAATAATTATTTTTTTCAGTGTTGGTATAAATGCCTATTCGCAGTTTAGATCTTTCAATGATATTTTTCCTTCCGTTAGTACAGAAATTCGCACTAGTTGTTTTAGTGAAAACGGCCATGTTTCTTATAATCAAAAAGCAAATGGGATTACCCTATTGGCAGGAACATCTTCCGGGATAGACCCTATAATTACAAATAATGTAATGCGCAAAAACCCCGGTTATGTAATAGAAACCATCAATGTTATCCCAATTAATTCATCAAACTTATCCATGCTGGATATTTACAATGCCCTTGGTAATATACGCGGGCTTAGTGGAAGATTATACGAATCTCATAGCAGAGGACAGTCTACTCCGCTTTTTGAAGAGGCTACTCGAATTACAAGCAGCACACAGACATCTGCCATTCCGGATCCTGCTCCCGCAGACAGGCTTCCCGCCTCTGAAATAATTCACATCAGATTAAAAGATGCTAACTTTGGCAATACATTCTACCGTGCGGAAATTGCTCCCATTCAATCAGGACTCCGCTATTCCCTAACCAATTTTAGAAATATGAGCTATCTTTTTGTTACTGTAATTAGGCAGGAACAATTTACCGCTCAATTATACATAGAACCCATTAGAGAAGGCGTACTAATTTATTGCATAGCAGGAGTTGATATTTCCGACTTTGCGGCATCAAGAATACATATAGAATCCGCTATTGCCAAACGCCTTGCCGTTATTACAGGATGGGTATCTGATGAAATTACAAAAAAGGTAAACAACAGATGAAAATTGGGCTGGATACTTTTGCCTGCGACGGCGGCAAGTCCGGCGTAGGAATGTACTTATCTGAACTATTAAAGCGCATAACGCCGTCTCAGGCATTATTTGAACTTTTTGGCTGGGAATATGACAAATATACATACAATGATGTTGCACCTAACTTTGATTTTATTCCCCGCTGCAGGGTTCAAGGAAAAACAGGAATTGCATTGTGGCATATTTGTAAATATCCCGAATTTGCCAAACAACGCCAATTTGATGCCTGCCTATTCCCCGCTGCTCACAGACATTTGCCGTATTCATCCCCCTGCCCTACTGTGGGTGTTGTTCATGACATGGCAGCCTATTGGGGTACCAGAAAAACAAGGGTTCACCTTGGCGCTCTTTTAAGAATGGTAATGCCAAACTCGCTCCGCCGCTTGGACAGAATAATTGCGGTAAGTAATTGGGTAAAACAGGAACTTATTGAAAGGGCAAAAGTAAAAGAAAACCGCATAGAAGTTATTCCCAATGGAATTGATCATACAAAATTTTACCCCAGACAGAGAAACGAAGAAAGTGTTTTGTTAATCCAGCCGTTCAGTTTCCGCCGTCCTTATGTACTTTGTGTATCCAGAATAGATCATCCTGTAAAAAACCATATCCGTCTTATAAAAGCCTTTGACATTTTTAAGGAAAAAACAAAATTCCCTCACCGTCTTGTTTTTGCAGGCGGAGACAGCAATAATGCCGCTCTTGTAAAAGAGACCGCCGCCGCCTCCCCCTGGAAAAGCGATATTTTCTTTACCGGCTTTTTCCCCACAAACAGTCTGCCGGAGCTGTACGCCGGTGCAGACTTTGTCGTATATCCGTCAATGTATGAAGGTTTTGGCATGGGAGCAATAGAAGCCATGGCCTGCGGAGGCCCCGTACTCTGCGCCAGAGCCGCTTCCCTGCCGGAAACAGCAGACCATGCTGCCCTTTATTTTG
>Ga0099364_10001180_pt1 | contig 43540 bp, 51 predicted proteins | sample TergutTh196P3_FD_73070 | JGI IMG/M metagenome (GOLD analysis project Ga0099364, IMG submission 73070) | Microcerotermes parvus P3 segment gut microbial communities from Pointe-Noire, Republic of the Congo - Th196 P3 | ecosystem: Host-associated > Arthropoda: Insects > Digestive system > Gut ...
TCGCCGATTATTCGCAACTGATAGAACAACACCCTACGTTTATACCCGCCTACTGGGGACGCGCAGAGGCGTATAGTCTGTTGAAAAACGAAAAAGCGGCATTCAAAGACCGAATGACGGCAAAAAATATTGAAGACAACAAGGGAAAATACCATGAAAAAAAAGAAAAAACACAGGTGAAAACAAACGAAACAAAAAATTATACGCAAGAGTTTAATTTGTCCGTAGCGCAGGGATTGCATAAAAATACCGAAAAGACCGTATACAAAAACGAGTATCGTGGCACGATACAGGATAAATATTTTGATATAATTCCCGAAAATAATTTTTATGTGAGTTATTTCTCTGCCGAACCGGACGTTAGAAAGCGGATTTATGACCATTCGTTATTAGATAAATTGCCGAATTTGAAATTATGCAATTCCGATTTATCGCTTGCCGAAAATCAGGTAGAACAACTTTTTTCCGTTATTCATACAAACAACGAACAAATACAAGCCGAGCCGTCTGCCGCAAAGTTGTATTATTTCAGAGGAATTGCCTACTCGCTGTTACAAGATTTCGACAGCGCTTTGAACGATTTTAATGCAGCCGTGAAATTAGACCCCAATTTTACATTAGCCTATTTCTCGCGAGCCGTAATCCGCTATAAAAATATGCTTGTAAATAGAAACGAGTGCGAATTGAATGCCGGAGACAGTCAAAAGCCTGTAAGCGAAAAAGACGAAGTAACCCTTATTATTGCCGATTATCAAAAGGCGATTGAATTGCAAAAAGATTTTTATTTTGCATGGTTTAATTTAGGCAATACTTACTTGCAGGCGAAAGATTTTAAGCAAGCCATTCAGTGTTATCACATATCCATTCAGTATTCGCCTGATTTTGCCGAAGCCTACTTCAATCGTGGATTGACTTACGTGTTTATCGGCGAAAATAAAAAAGGAATTACCGATTTAAGCAAATCGGGCGAATTGGGCATTTACCAGTCGTATAATTTTATTAAGCGGTTTAACAAATAATAGACATAATGTTGATAAATCGCAATCATATAACTTGTCTTTTTGTTGTAAATCATTTACTTACATTCTTTTTGTTGCTCATTTGAGGTCTCAAATTTCAATTAATTTTCTTCGTACCAATTCATAAGCCATTAGATTATCATATTCTACATTCGGTTTTAACACGGTGAAAATGTCATTTGTAAACTCGGAATCGGTCAATTTTTCTTCCATGTTCCGTATAAATTGCTTGACGGTAGGCGGTTTTAATTCTGCATGTTCATAATGGATTGTACAACAATGTAATAATTTTTCAATATTAATGTCTGAATGTGTCAATGCCCAATACAGGTCAAACAAATCACGTCCTTTTTTACGACCGTACAAGGCTTTTAATTTTGTACTCAATAATTCCTCTATTGAATAGCCTGTTACGTTGCATTTACCTGCAAACCAAGCATTATTTACTTCAAATGGGATTTTTTTCAATCCCAAAATGTTCAAATGTTCTCGCGTATTGATTTCTACTTTCAGACGAATGGAAATAATTGGCGGGATTTCACTCTCAAACCTGAAAATAAGCGTGTTGTTGTGTGCTTTTTGTTTGATTTTCGGCTCGCCAAGAAAAGAGAGTACTTTTCTGATTCTGTCTATTGTCTTTTTTATTGGTTCTGCATTTATTTGTACCAAGTCAATGTCTTCCGAATAGCGAATTTGCGGAGCAATATACAACTTGTGTAATGCTGTTCCTCCTCTGAATGCCAATGAATTGCGAAGTAAATCGTCGGAAAATATCTCAACTATTGCCCGTGAAATGACTAAATCCTGTTCTACCTGTTCGTTGGTTTGCCACGGGGCTTGTCTTTTCCAATCCTGTATATATAATTCCGGTATCATAAATCGCTTTCTATCTGCATGTTAACAATGATTTTCCATTTATTGTCAATCTGTCCCTTTTTCCCTTTTTGAGGCGACAAGGGGACAGGCGAAAATGAAGTCTTATTCAAAATTTCATACAACGAATTTGCCAATTTTTCGTCGTTTATAACGGTGTCCAAAATATATCCCAAGCGTTGTATATTTGCCTTATTGTCAATTAGTTTTGCTATTTTAGAAAGTCGGGAAGGAGTCATTTCTTCATAAAGTTCCTCCAAAACGGTCGTTATGCGATTTATTCCAAATGTATGAATATTCTCCAATAAATCGAAAGCCGTCAATTCGGTCGACGAAACATTAAGATAGCCTGCTCTGGTTTTTTTCTGCTCAACGGCGGACTGTTCCCATGTTTTTTTGGAAGTAAAGGTGATTTTCAGGCGGTTATTCCGTATGCTTCGAGGTGCGGGTGTTTGTGCAACAACAAAATATTCCATTGGTTGTTGATGTGCTGAGCCATGAAGAGCTGCTGCCGAAAGCATAGCCACATAATATGGCTTGTGCAGTGATTTCATCAGTGCATCAACAAACAAATCGGGAGGCAACATACCTCCTATTGCTGTTTCGGGCGTGAGAATACCGTAAAAACCTTTGCGTATCTTTACTATCTGCTTTTTAACAGAATAGCGGTACAATTCCTGTGAAAGGCTTTGTTCCGATAGGTTATTAAAGTGTTTCCGGACATCGTCGAATGTAAATGTGCATCGCCCACGTTCACGCAGGTTGAGAAAAAAACTGTTCCATTTATTTTGCTCTTTCTTACCCATTTGCTTCTTTCATTTGCAAACCTATACATATTCTGTATAGATTTGCAAAGATACAATTTATTTTTAAATTAATTCAATTTTGAGTTTTTCATCTTACTTTTATGAACACAAATAGAACAAATTGAACTTGCCAACAAGCACGTACTAATGGCATCTCTAACCTACAATCTGAAAAAATACATGAAATTCATCCGTCGAACAGCAATAGCCAAGACGATAGCCATGCCCATAGTCGCTAAAACAACTTTTTCTACCTCTTTTTCTGCTTTTTTGCTGCCATTTCGCCTCGTTTTCGCCGATGTAAGCCATCTGCGTTGGCTATTGACAATCCAGAAACAAAAAATAATTGCCCATGTAGAATAGGCTGGGTGAAGTCGGGATTGGGAATGGGCGAGAGACTCTAAAAAATTATCGGGGTTGTGCAACGGCTACGCTCGTTAGCGGTAGTGCATTTCACTTTGCTTTTAATTTCATTATTACGCACTTTATTAAATCTTTGTATGTTTTTTCATTACGAATGTCTATTGGTGGTCTATTATTGTACATTTCATCAACAATATATGATTCTCCTAAATCCCAAATTTTTATCTTTCTGTAATTTATGGCTTGATTAATGACAGACGTAATAACTGCACTTGTATCAGACTTGTTTATTGCATACTCAATTAAGCACTCATTAACACTCATTTCAATTTTTGATATGGGAATTTTTGATACTCCTGTATATTCCCCCTTACTACTACCTATTCCGCCACTACCTTTAGGGGAAGAGGAAAAAAACTGTGTAATTGCTTTTGCTGGAGTATTTAGAAATGACACATTAATCAAACCGCCTATTTGAAAAGAAAGGAGTAATGCAAATATTGTTAATATTGATAATAAAAATTTCGTTACAGAAGAGAATGAACTTTTCTCATTAGATTTTTTTCCTTTGTTATCTTGATTCTTCTGTGGTTTTTCACTTCCCATAGAATTTCCTACTCTATTTTGATTAGTTTTCTCAATAATAAGAGGTGGTTTTTCGGGCGGTGGAGGAAGAGGTGCTGTTGGTTGTTTTGCTTTCTGGCTGGTATCAAAAAATAAGCGTTTGTTACAAATTCTGCAAAATATATCAGTAGCATTGCCATAAAGATTTTTCTTATAGATATTTCTTAATTCAGAATCTCCGTTTTTATATATGTCATTTCCACAACTACAAAAAACGGTCTGATTACGAAATGTCATTTCCTTGACATAACCTCTTACCTCTAATTTTTTCTCAATAAAAGAAAGCACTTTTTGCAAAATAGTCATTTCCTCATTTCTTGCAATTTGAGGATTTGTGAAGTCAAATCTTGATTCTTGTCCCGCCATAATTGTAAATTATTAAATGTTTATTATTAACTTCTTATTATCAGATATATAATATTTTTTGTTTCTGTCGCATTACCGCTAATTTCCAATCTTATTTTTCGTCGTGTCCGCACTGCACTGTCCTGCATTACCGCTAACTCATAAATATACGCCCCTTTTCCGCCCGATCGGCTTCCAAAAATTTCCCGTATATTCACCTTATATATCATTATCTATCAATTGTTTATATTTAATCTTTATCAATCCAACTTCAGCACCGCCAGAAACGCTTGCTGCGGCACTTCTACGTTGCCGATTTGACGCATTCGCTTTTTGCCTTTTTTCTGTTTTTCGAGCAGTTTGCGTTTACGGGTGATGTCGCCGCCGTAGCACTTGGCGGTAACGTCTTTGCGGACGGCTTTTACGGTTTCGCGGGAGATGATTTTCGCTCCGATGGCGGCTTGTATGGCGATGTCGAACTGTTGGCGCGGGATGAGTTCTTTCAACTTTTCACACATGCGGCTGCCGAGGCTGTAGGCGTTGTCCACATGTATCAGCGATGAGAGCGCGTCCACTTTTTCGCCGTTTAGCAGGATGTCCAATTTTATCAATTTAGCCTGTTTGTAACCGCTCATGGCGTAGTCGAAGGAGGCGTATCCGCGCGAGATGCTTTTCAGTTTGTCGTAAAAGTCGAATACGATTTCGCTCAACGGCATCTCGAAGGTGATTTCTACGCGGTTGGTTGTCAGATAGGTTTGTCGTTTCAGTTCGCCGCGCTTGCCGATGCAGAGCGACATGATGGAGCCGATATAGTCGGTGGTGGTGATGATGGTGGCGGTGATGTAGGGTTCTTCGATATAATCTAATATGGCGGGGTCGGGCATTCCCGACGGGTTGTGAACTTCGAGCATGGCGCCTTTGGTGGTGTAGGCTTTGAACGAGACGTTTGGCACGGTGGTGATGACGTCCATGTCGAACTCGCGGTCGAGCCGCTCCTGGACGATTTCCATGTGTAGCAGTCCTAAGAAGCCGCAGCGGAAGCCGAAGCCCAACGCCATGGATGATTCCGGCTCGAAGGTGAGCGAGGCGTCGTTGAGTTGCAGTTTTTCGATGGAGGCGCGCAGGTCTTCATAGTCGGAGGCATCCACGGGATAAATTCCGGCGAAGACCATCGGCTTCACGTCTTCAAAGCCTTTGATGGCGTCGTCGCAGGGATTTTCGACGGATGTGATGGTGTCGCCCACCTTGACCTCCTTGGCTTGTTTGATGCCGGAGATGATATAGCCCACGTTGCCGGCGCCGAGTTCGTTGCACGGTTCGAGGTTGAGTTTCAGGATGCCGATTTCGTCGGCGTGGTACTCTTTCTTGGTGTTGAAAAACTTGACGTGGTCGCCCTTTTTGATGCTGCCGTTCAGAATGCGGAAGTAGGCGATGATGCCGCGAAACGAGTTGAAGACGGAGTCGAAAATGAGCGCTTGCAGCGGTTCGCCGGGGTCGCCTTTGGGTGCGGGGATGCGTTCGATGATGGCTTCCAGAACCTCGTCAACGCCGTAGCCGGTCTTTCCGCTGGCTAAGATGATTTCGTCGGGGTCGCAGCCCAGCAGGTCCACGATCTGATCTGTTACTTCCTCTATCATGGCGCTTTCCATGTCCACCTTGTTGAGTATGGGGATGATTTCGAGGTCGTTGTCAATGGCTAAGTAGAGGTTGGAGATGGTTTGAGCCTGAATGCCTTGCGTGGCGTCAACCACTAACAGCGCTCCTTCGCAGGCGGCAATCGAACGGGAGACTTCGTAGGAAAAGTCAACGTGACCGGGTGTGTCAATGAGGTTGAGGATGAATTTTTCGCCGTTGTGGTCATATTCCATCTGTATGGCGTGGCTTTTGATGGTGATGCCGCGTTCGCGTTCCAAGTCCATATCGTCCAAAACCTGATCTTGCAGGTCTTTGTCCGCGACGGTGTGCGTTGTCTGTAAAAGCCTGTCAGCCAAGGTACTTTTACCGTGGTCAATATGTGCAATAATGCAAAAATTACGGATGTTTTTCATGGGGTGCAAAGGTAATTAAAAAATTTCGTATTTTTGCCGTGATAAATCATATAGTTACATGACATTCGAGCAAATCACCAAAGACCTGAAAGCGGCTAAGTATCACCCCGTCTATTTTTTACAGGGGGAAGAGCCTTATTTTATAGATTGTATCTCCGACTTTATCGAAGAAAACGTGTTGGATGAGGCGGAAAAGACCTTTGACCAGATGGTTGTCTATGGTCGGGACGTCAACAAGGAAGCCGTTGTCGGATTGGCAAAGGGTTTCCCGATGATTGCCAAAAGGCGGGTCATCATCGTGAAAGAGGCGCAGAGTATCAGCAACTTAACGACCGCCTCAAAGTCGAAAAAAGCGAATACGCAGGACGATTTATTGGAAAAATACCTCGAAAATCCTACGCCTTCCACGATTTTGGTCTTTTGCTATAAGTATAAGACGCTCGACAAAAGGACGACGCTGTTTAAACTGTTTGAGAAGTCGGGCGTGGTATTTGAGAGTAAGAAGTTGCAGGATTACAAGGTCGCGGCGTGGATTAGCGACTATGTGAAAAACCACGATTACAACATCGGACAGGCTTCGGCGACGCTTTTGTCCGAATATTTGGGCAACGATTTGTCGAAGATAAGCAATGAAGTACAGAAGTTGTTCATCGGTTTGCCCAAGGGAAGCGCCATCAACAACGATGTCATCGAGCAACATATCGGCATCAGCAAAGATTACAACGTCTTTGAATTGCAAAACGCCATCGGACGGCGAGACTTATTGAAAATCAACAGAATCATCAACTATTACGAAGCCAATCCGAAAGAAAATCCGGTGCAGATGGTTATTCCGATACTGTTTAAATATTTTGCTAAGATATTGATATACCACCGCTTGAAAGATAAATCACAGGCGGCTTCGGCGCTCGGCGTCAATCCTTATTTTCTCAACGACTACGTCAATGCGGCACGAAACTATCCGCAAGGCAAAATCATTGAGAACATCCACGTCCTGCGGGAGTACGACATGCGCTCCAAAGGCTACGGCGCAACAGGAAATCTGTCGAATGGGGATTTGTATAAGGAACTGATTTTCAGGATTATTGCTTAATAACTTTTACCGTCCTTACGCCGTCGTTGGTATGTATCCGGATGAAATAGACGCCGGCGGGTGCACTCGCGCTGATTTGTAATCGGTGCGTTCCGTCAGGGGCGACCGCAAGGGTCTCCCCTACGACGGTACGACCCATCACATCGAATATCGCAATGTCGCATATCGCATATCGCATATCGCATATCGTCAACTCCCCTGTCGTCGGATTCGGATAAACCCGTACATCCCCCCCTTCGGGGGTGCTTGGGAGGGCTTCTATTCCTACATCTTCGGTTACGGTAACGATACATACGTCTGTGTAATTGCCGTCTTCGGTTGTTACGGTAATGTTGGTTTCGCCCTCCGCTATGGCTGTTACCACGCCGTTTTCGTCAACGGTGGCAATCGTTTCATCACTGCTTTCCCACGTTACGTTTTTGTTGGTGGCGTTTTCGGGAAGGACGGTGGCTATCAAGGGGCAGGTTTCATCTTTTGCAAGTGGTAATGTATGTATATTTAATTCAACGCCTGTTACCGCAATTTTGTCGGTTACGGTAACGATACATACGTCTGTGTAATTGCCGTCTTCGGTTGTTACGGTAATGTTGGTTTCGCCCTCCGCAATAGCCGTTACCATGCCGTTTTCGTCAACGGTGGCAATCGTTGCATTGCTGCTCTCCCACGTTACGTTTTTGTTGGTGGCGTTTTCGGGAAGGACGGTGGCTATCAAGGGGCAGGTTTCATCTTTTGCAAGCGGTAATGTATGGAAATTCAATACGACGCCTGTTACAGGGATAACTTCTCCCGGAACCCGTACCTGCAATCTGTCTATGCAGAAATAAGCCGCAGTGTTCATGCCGAACATGGGATCGCTGTCGGTGGATTCCATGGTGAAATAGACGCCGGCGACTTCTCCCAGTCCGGACAGGTCTATCCATTCCCAGTTGGGACTTTGGATGAGTGTTCCGCCGATGTTTTGGGCGAGGTAATGTTCGACTGTTTTTCCGTTGTCGACATAGTTTTCGTCGAGTCCGTGGATAAAGAGTTTGAAATAATCGCCGTCCTGGTTGAGCGGACGCGCAGAGCCGTCGCCGTGAATATTTCCATAGTAGGGCCAAGTGTTGATGTTCACATAGATGCCGTCGGCTTGATAGACATCATCGAACAGCGTCGTTAATACCGGATAGGTATAATATCCTTCCATGTATCCCGCCCAATAGGCAAGCAGATACGGCACGTCGGGGTCGGCAATGACGATGTCGTTCTCGTCTTTTAGAACGTTGCCGTCGGCGTCGGTTTTAATACCTCCGCCTGCCATATTACCCCATTGACTGCCATACCAATAGCCGCTGCCGCTGGGGTCGGTGTTGTCGGCATTTTTGCTGTAGGTAAATCCGTCCCAGTAATAACCGCCATACGAATCGCCCTCTCCGGCGCCGAGGTGCGTGAATTTAAAAGCGCTGTTGTTAAACTCAATAAACGGATAATCAACGTCGTTGAAAGTTTCCGTCCAGACATTGTTTGCGTCCAAAGTGAATGATGCAGGATTGGTCGGCTGGCCTAAATCCAGGGTGATGGGTTGCGATTGCGCATGTGCTTGATGTGTTGGGGACAAAATATTCAGCACAGAGACACAGAGTACACAGAGTACCACAGAGAAAGAATTTGACTTTTTCATTTTGATAAGATTTTTAGTGAATAAAATTATGATTTAATAAATTTGACTTTTCCATGTTTTGAAACGATGAGATAAATGCCTTTTGGCAGATGGCTGCAATCAACTTTATTGATGCCTTCGGTTGCTTCCTTGGTGAGCACATGTTGTCCTAACACATTGTAAATGAGGAGTTCTTGTTGTTCCTGTAATGCAACAATCAAGACGTCATCTACCGGATTTTTCAACAGGCGAACAGTGTTTTTATCTTGCTCAACAGGATTGATGCCGACAGCATTAGGGTGTAAATCCTCTGCGCCCATTACCTCGGTGGAGGTTTCGCCCAACCAGCCGCAGAATTGATCTACGCCCGTGTAAACCTTCACAAAATGGATAGCGGAAAGATGTACCGGATTTCCGTTGCCATCCACTGCCCATTCGATATTGAAGTTGGAGCGGTCGTCGTTGTTCGGGTAGTTGTCGGCGTATCCCCACGGATAGGCGTACAGCACATAGTACGAGCCATTACCGCTTATATCCACGGCATTGTCGGCAAGTTTGGTTCCTTCAAAAGAGAGGGTTTCGTCGGCTATCCACTGCGGGTAACCGGATTGGGATTTGAGATAGGTGATTTGGTAGTTTTTGACGGTTTCGGGTTTTGCGTATTCGCTTCCTGCGAGTTCGTACCATGGGTCGTCGGGCAAGCCGTTTCCGTTGTCATCGTAAGCGACCATCACGATACCCGGCTCGCAACTTCCGCCGTCGGGAGCGCCGGGAGGAGTGGAAATAATCGCATTGCCCCATATCTTAAAGTCGTGAGAACCAAGCACATTGACCACAGGATGGTCAAAACCGAAAACGACATAGCCGCCGTAAGCGCCCAGCGAAATCAAACCTTTGTTGTCGCCGCCGATGCTCTCTTCGGCTTTGCGGTTCATATCTTCCTGCGTGTCGCCCGGCTCATATTCGGGAAGCAGGTTGACAAACTGTCCGGGCGCCGGACGATAGTCGAATACCTTACTAATATAAGGCGACTGTGCAAAAATTGAAGAAATATTCAGCACAGAGACACAGAGGACACAAAGGACCACTGAGAAAAGTGTGTTTTCATGGTGTCGCGAGGTTGCGATAGTATGTTTTGGGTTGTGTTCAGGAGATTGCGGGTCAAGCCCGCAATGACGGCGCAACGGAAAGGTGTTGGCAAGGTGTAGAGACGTTGCGCGCAACGTCTCTACGGGCGCAACGGTGGCGTTTTGGAAACGAAAGGGCGCAATGGCGGCGGATTGCATAAACATCTTGCTAATCCTTAAATCATGTAAATCATGGTTTGGACAATTTGACGTTGGAAACGTCTGCCCATGTCCCTTTCGTTGGAAACGAAAGGGAGCGTTTTCTCTGTGAAACTCTGTGTTCTCTGTGTCTCTGTGCTGAAAAAGTGTCATCTGCGTATTTTTTTAATTTAATTTTATTTCAATTCCCCCCAAAACGCGAAATGCGCCGGAATATCGCCCGTGCGCACGTCCCATTTATATTTGCCGTCTTTATCGAAACAATATAGCGTTCCGGGTGTTACATACTCTTTGGCGTCGGTTACATAGATATCCTTTGTGATGGGATTTACCATGATTCCATACGGACGTTTGATTTGATTTTCCGTTCCGTCGGTGATAAAACTGCGGGAAACAATCTGTTTACTTGCCACATCCACAATGCCGTAACTGACTTCATACCCCATGCTGATAGCGCTCCATTCCGCACAACAGATGTACAAACTGTCTCCATCCAAATGAAAGTTGGAGATGGCGATATTGATAGAATCTGTTACTTTATCTGTCTTTGAATCAACACAATACAGACGGGACGTAGCGCCATAATAATCTCCGCGCGCGCTGATCCAGATATTCCCGTATTTGTCGCCCCGTACGCGATGGAGGTTTGTGGCGACTGTAATTCGTTTTGTTTCTGTAAAGGAGCCGACATCAATCACCGAGAGCGTATTTTCATAGTTGGGGAGCAGGTAACCGCCCGAATTGGCTACGTAAATCTTATTATTTACAATTTCCAACTCTTCGGGCTGAAATCCCGTCAAACAGGTGTCTATGACCTGCAACGTAGCGGTATCTACCTTTGCTACATACCCTAATTGTCGGTAATCCGGATTGACTTCCACCGGTCCGGCGAAGGAGGTAATGTAGGCATAACCCTTATAAAATTTGATATAGCGGCAATTTGGAATATCTATCTGTCCGATACGTTTTGCCGTGTTGGCGTCCATCACCTCTATCTTGTTGGAACAGTTGATGACCGCGTAGAGTTTGCTGCCGTATATTTTCAAATCATTGCCCACATCACCAAGTTCCATCGGGACGGACGGATTGACGGCGGCATAGATGTTTCGATGATATTCGCCTGTTTCGTAATCGTAGTAGTCGAGCGTGGATTTGTTGCTGCCCATGTTGCCTTCGTTGAGCAGGTAAAATCCTTGGATGGAGGTGTATTCGGGGATGCCCGGATTGTCCACTTCGGGCGGGAAGATTTCGCTCTCTTTCCGACACGCGGAGAGGAAGAGCAGTAAGAGACCAAGGGCAATTTTGAACACAGATGACACAGATGATGCAGATGTACACGGATTAAAACGGATTTTATTCTTTGCGTTCCTTGCGTAAAATCTTTGCGTCCTTGCGTTAAAAACCACCCCTTGCCCCCTCCAAAGAAGGGGAATTTTACCGCAAAGGCGCAAAGGATAATCGCCAAGGTCGCAAATAGATTTATCAATAAAATCTGTGAAAATCCGTCTTATCTGTGTCATCTGTGTTCCCTGTGTTCTCATATCTCAAATCTTAAAATTATTTTAAAGTTCGTTCCGGGCATCGGATAGTTCAGCACCACATCGTATTGCTGATTGAATATGTTGTTGATTTCTGCCGAAGCCTTAAAGTTCCATGTTTTAAAACAGAACTCTTTTCCGAGCGATACGTCGTGGGTGTACCATGGCTGTTCGTAGTTTTCGCGGATGTTGGAAGAGTTGTGATAGCGCTCGCCGACGTAGATAAAACAGTAATTCAGTTCGTAAGACCGGTAAGAAGTTCTTAGCGTAAAAGAGCCGTTGTGCCACGGGATGTAGGCGATTTGACCGCCGTAAGTTCCGGCGACAGGGTCGTTGTCGGTTGGGTCGGAGAAGTCCTGCGCTTTTTGGTAGGTGTAGTTGATATTGGTTTGCAGGCGGATGTTGTGCGGAAGTTTCCAACCGAACTGCGCCTTGGCGTCTATTCCGCGAATTTCGACGTAGCCAATGTTCATCATCATCCAGCGAAACTGTCCGTTGCCTTTGGGGATGGCTACGATTTTATTGCTCACCTCGTTGTAATACGCATCGGCATTGAGCGTCAGCGTTTCTAAAATTCCTTTCTCGAAACTCTTTGTATAAAGCGCTCCGACGTCATATTGCGTGGTGTATTCGGGACGAAGCGCCGCATTGCCGATGTCGGTATAATACAAATCGTTAAAGGTCGGCATTCGGAAAATACGTTTGTAAAACGCTCTGATATTGAAATCGTGTTTTTTAATCGGTTTATAAGACAGAAAAACCGCCGGCGTATATTCCTGTTTATTCTCTGTGAAACTCTGTGCCCTCTGTGTCTCTGTGCTGAATAAAGACTCTGTAAAACCATCCTGCACAAAAGTCCCCAACAAACTCGCCTGCGCCTTCAGCCTCCACACCTCAAAAGAACTTGCCAACGCCGCCAGCGTAGTATAACGTTGCGGCTGCGCGAAGTTCTTCAAACTCGCATCTAATGTGTTCCATTGGAAGTCGGTCGAAAGTGCCACATCCCACTTCCGAAGAATGGAAAAACGGTTGGCTGCCGAAAGATAGACCTCCTGCTGTGTAAAATTGTTGTCAATATAGATCAACGTTGTGTCGGGATTAAGGTAGCGCATGTAGTCGTGGGCATATTTGGCATTTACTAAAAAACTGTATCTGTGATTGACTTCATTCGTCAGCGAGGCTTGCGTAAAGAAGTTTCTGTCCCATTGGCGTTGAGAGCGTTTCCAGACATTGTTGACGATAGCGCCCGGAATCCCCTTTTCGGCGTCGTAGAAATAGACTTTGGCGTTCCAGTTCATCCTTTTCGCATAGCCAAACACGCCACCTTCCACTCTGTAAGCCTGAATATCGCCATTTTGACGAATGGCGGTGGTGTCCCACGCTACGGTGCCGTCGGGAAGGACTTTGCGGTACCGGAATTTGTATTTGCCGGTGGCGTAGATGTATTCGGCATTGATGCTTGTAGAGACGCACGGCCGTGCGTCTCTACAATGCCCGTTTCTACGTGTAATTTTTTGTTCCCATAAAACCGACGGATTGGCTAACCCGAAAGAACCGGTACGGACGATTGCTCTGACGTTGAACTTCTTTTCCCCGTCAAACGTAGGACGGCGTGTTTTGAGATAGATGGTTCCGGCGGAGCCGAAGTCTTTGGCAGATTGGAAGATGTCGCTTTTCTGTCCGTTGTAGAGTGCGACTTCTTCGATATTGTCCAAGGAGAATTTGCCCAAGTCAACCTGTCCGTTTTGCGCATTGCCCAACTGGATGCCGTCGTAGAACACGCCAAGGTGGTTGGTTCCCATGCTGCGGATGTCAACGGTTTTCACGCCGCCGATGCCGCCGTAGTCTTTTATCTGCACGCCCGAAAAGTAGCGGATGGCATCGGCAACGGAATGACTGTTCATGCGCTGCAACGTTTCGCCCGACAATCTTTGCGAGGGAATGACCTCGCTGTTACTATAAGCAGATTCCACGATGGTAACTTCCGGCAATAATACGGCTTGGACGCTGTCTTGCGGATGTTGCGCTCTTAATGGGAAATAACCAAGCAATACTATCATAATTGATACTATCACTCCCGTATTAATACGCTTTTTAAAAAACATCCTCATTCCTCGAAGGCTTTAAACATTACGTGCGTTGGCAGGTCTCCTGACTTGTCCCCGTTTTGAGCCGCCTTCCCACATCTTTCGTGCAGTGGCGATGGTGTTTGTCAAAACGTTGTGTAGAACTTACAGTAGCGGGTCTGTTCAGGACTTTCACCTGATTCCCTCTTCGTCGAGATAATCTCGAAACCAATGCGGGTGCAAAGATACGATTAAATTTTTAATTAACTAAAGGAAAAATCTTTTCTAACTCCTCATAAACCCGTTGCACCGGCAGTCCCATCACGTTGAAGAACGAGCCGTCAATGCGTGTGATGCCGATGTATCCGATCCATTCCTGAATGCCGTAGGCGCCGGCTTTGTCGAACGGGCGGTAGTTTTCGACGTAATAGGCGATTTCCGCTTCGGTCAAATCTTTGAAGTAAACGTCTGTCTTGTCGGAAAAACTGTTTTGGGCGGTGGCGGTCGTGATGACTACTCCGGTGATGACTTCGTGTTTTCGTCCGGATAGTTTGCGGAGGATGGCGATGGCGTCGGCGGCGTCTTTGGGCTTGCCCAAGATTTCGTTGTCGAGACATACGACGGTGTCGGCGGTAATCAGGATAAAGTGTTCGGGGAGTTCGTCTTTGGGGAAGTGTCGGGCTTTCTGTTTGGCGATGTATTCGGCGACTTCTTCGTAGTTCAGGTCGGCGGGATAGGTCTCATCGGCGGGCGACGGTTTTACTTCAAAGTCAATGCCCAAACCTTGCAGAAGCATTTTCCGCCTCGGGCTTTGGGAGGCTAAGATGATATGAGGATGGGTTACCGCCATGGTAGATTGTGTTTTTTGTAAGAATCTTTGCGATGTTTTAATCTTATTACATTCGCCGTCTTTGTTTCTTCGTCGTAGTAAAATATAAATCTGTAATCGTTAAACTTCAATCTGTAATATGGTTCGTCAGTTCCTTCCAAATGCCTGACATTATCCAATTTACTCAAACTGTCTGCTGCCTCCAATTTGTCTAATTGTTCGACAGACATTATTTGGATGTACTGTGGTAACTTTGTTACTTCTTTCCAAATATTCTTTTTTACAATTACATTCATTTGGTCAGTTCGCTAACATATTTTTTAAAATCTGCCAAACTTGTGTTTTCATCATCAGCGTATGCTTTTGCCTCTATCAAATCGGCATAATCATTATTGGTGTCATCATCTTCGATGTTGCCGCATGTAAGATGAAACATATTTCTACCACGTCTGATAAAAACGCGTTCATTTAACGCCAAGTTATAAAACTTTTTCTGATTGATTGCGAACTCTTTGCTGCTTACTACTGTCATGATATTTTTTTGTTTGCAAAAGTATGAATAATATTTTAATCAGTCGCTAACATATTTTTTATTGCACTTATTTTTGTTTCCCGATCGTATGAATAGGTTGCGCTTTTCAAGTTACACAAATTGTAGAGTTGTAATGCTTTTTCAAAGTATTTCTTTGAGTTATCACTCTTGTCATTAAAACCTATTTCAGAGACGCATTCTGCCAGAAGTTCAACATTCTCAACGCTAAAACCTGTAAAATTAGCGATATATTCGTTTGACTCTTTCTCGCTTAAAAGCAAAAAGGCGTCAAAGTCAAAATCCAGTTCATTTAATAACATGCCTTTTGCATTTTCAACGTGATTTTCAAGTGTTACTGTTAAATTCCCGTTACCTCCAAAGATGAGTTTTCTAATGGCGTTAATGATTACACCAATTTTTTCAATTTCCCGAAGTAGGTAATCTTTTTGTTCCATGATTATTCATTCTCATATCTCCGCCAGCACCGTCATCTTCCCCTTAACCTTTTGTTTTAGAGTGACTTTGATGTTAGCGTTGAGTGGCAGATAGTGGTCAATACGGGAGCCGAACTTGATGACGCCCATTTCGTCGCCCTGTTTCACGGCGTCGCCTTCGCAGGAGTAATAGACCACGCGCCGCGCCACGATGCCTGCGATTTGTCGGAACAGCACTTCCTTATCGCTTTCCGTCTTTACGACGACGGTGGTGCGCTCGTTCTCTTCCGACGATTTCGGATGTTTGGCGATAAATTTCTTGCCCGCGTGGTATTTGACGTAGCGCACGATGCCCGAAACGGGGTACCAGTTGACATGCACATTGTGGATGCTCATGAAAATCGAAACCAAAAGCCGTTTATCTTTAAAATATTCCTTCTCATAGACCTCTTCGATGTTGACTACCGTTCCGTCGCACACGCTCACTACTTTGTTGTGAGCCGGTTTCGTTGTCCGGTTCGGCACGCGGAAGAAACGTACTATCAGAAAGAGTATCACCGCCAGAAAAACATACAGCACGATGTGCCATTCCGTTTGCTGCCAAGAAAAAAGGTTGACAATCAATGCAATGAGCATGACTAACAATGTCGTAAACAAGATAATTGTTTTTCCTTCTTTATGAATCGTCATAATAAAACCTGTTTAAGAATTTGCAAATATAGTAAAACAAAAGGAATTGCGAAGATGGCGCTGTCGAAGCGGTCTAAGATTCCGCCATGTCGTGGGAGTATTTTTCCGGAGTCTTTGGCGTGTACGGAGCGCTTCAGGAGCGATTCGCAAAAGTCGCCGATGGTGCCGAAAACGCAGATGATGACGGCATACAATATCCATTGCCACAAGGCGAGAATGCCGGTGATCCAGAAGAAGATAGATCCGCATCCGACGGCGAAAACCAATCCGCCGACAGCGCCTTCCCACGACTTTTTCGGACTGATGGCTTCGCACATCCGTCGTCGTCCGATAGCCGAGCCGGTGAGGTAGGCGAAAGTGTCATAAGTCCATATCGTACAGAAAAACGCTAATGTCAAAACGTATCCGTTGGGGGAGGCAAAGATGGTCGCCAACGCCGTGAAAGAGATTGATAATAAGATTGTTCCGCATAGACCGGCGGCGATGAGTTTTACTTTGGAATCGCTTTTTAAAAATAATCCGACGATGGGGATGAAAAAGAGTAAGATGAACGCATCCGCCGAATATTCAGGAGGCAAAAACGACCAACATGGGAACTTACTGCCGCTTGCCAACCAGAAAACCAACAATGCTATGAATGCGCAGAACAGGGCGAAACCCGGTTTTTGCTTTTCGGCAACGAGAGCAACAACTTCGAAAGTCCCCAGAAACACGATAAATCCGAAGAGAATTAAAAAGGCGTAACTCCCAACCCAAAGGGATGTCAACAATACGGCGACAAACAATGCTCCTGTTAATGCTCTGATGATAAGGTTATTCATGGCGATTCGATATTATTTCTTTTGCCATTTCGGCGTCTGCAGCGGCGACATGCACTTCCGCTTCTCCGAATAGATATTGACTGTCCCGTTTGTTGATGACGGTTGCTTCGATGTTGTTGTTCGACAGAAGTCCCACAATCAACTCTGCTTCGTACAGTTTTCCTGTCCCATAGACTTTAATAAAATCCATTTTAATATTATTCAACTTTATCAAGTCGAAATACAAGAGTCTTGTTTTCAACTCCTTGTCTATCGGTAAGCCGATGTATTCTTTTTCTTGTTTATCAGACGAAAAGAGTGGTTTGAAGCCGTTTGCTTCGTAGAATTTCAATGCCGATTCGTTGCTGTAGGCATCTACGGTGAGATAACGACATGCCGCAATATTGGAAAGCAAGAGCATCCGCTGTTTGATGTATTTTATCAATTCCAACCCCACACCTTTACCACTAAAATTTTTGTCAACTCCCAATCTGCCTATCAAAGTAGCGGGATAGGTACTTAGACTTTTCTCGTGCGGAATATTTTCTGTCAGTTTTCGTCGTCTGTTATTAGGAAGGTTTCGAGCGTCAATACTTGAATTAGACAGCGTAAACATGCATACAATAATTGAGTTATCGCTATCTAAACGAAAACTGTATGATTTTCCCAACAATTGACGCTCATATTTGACTGCGTCATGCATGAAAAATTCATCCAAGTCCTTGTCGCCACACGAAAAAGGTTTGCTTTGCTTCAACATTTCGTCGGTATGCGAAAAAACAGAACATTTATCCGAAAGAAAACCCATAACTGCTAAAAAGGTATTTTGGATTTTGCCATAATAGTATGAAACGAAGCGATATCTTCGTCGGAGAATCTTATCGTTCCGCGCTTTTTTTCGTTTTCCTTTGCTTCCTTTATAAACCGGCGGGCTACTTCGCCTTCCAAAACCGGTATGCCTCTAATCGGTATTGCCATATTTCTTCATTTTATGATGCTGCAAAAATACAAAAATTTTTCAAATGTCTATATATAAAACGTATAACTCTTTGGCTCCGTTGACTCCGTAAACGCGTTCTCCCTGTATGGCGTCGGTGCGGCTGGGTCCGGTGATGAAGGTGATCATGGAGGGCATGGACCTTCCGTATTTATTTTGTAAAAATTGAAATGCCGATGTAATCTCGCTGATAACCTGTCCTTTAAAAGCGATGACGATGTGCGCTTCGGGCAGGGTGTGGGCTTTTCTGCCGGTCAGTTGCCGCGACGACATCACGATGGTTCCGAAACGGGCAACGAGACATTCGCACAGCGTAATCGCCGCCTGCGCTTTTTTCAGTCCCTGTTCGTAATTGACAAAGTTGATGCTGCTCTCCTTGAGAAAATTCTCGATGTCGGGTTCGTTGGTATAGATGGCGTCGTATTTGTTTTCGGCGACGATGTGTTGCAGGTTAAACATCGCTTCGTGCATGTTTTCGCAATAGATAAACCGTCCGCGATTGTCTTCCAAACGATGGGCAAAATAGATATCAGGCGAGCCTTCAATAGGCGGATAGATGGAGGTTCTTGTATCAACATCCATCGTCTTTTTCGGATAATCCGCCTCTGCCTGCGCATTGCGGATTGCCTTCAACACCTTCTCTTTTGATGTGCTTTCTTTCAACTGTTTTCGTTATTTAAGCCTTGTTTTCGCTATTATGTGACTCGTTGTTTCCGTTGTTGAGTTCCTGTTTCCGTTTTTTCACGATTTCTTCGCGTTCGGCTTGTGCTTTGTGTTCATGTTCAAAGTTGCGGACGCCGAAAATCTCTTCTAAGTCTTCTCTGAAAATCACTTCCCGTTCTAACAGGCGGTCGGCTAAGATGTCTATTTTCCCTTGATTGTTGCGTACTATCTCCAACGCCATCTGATACGATTCTTCTACCGTTTTCGATACCTCTTCGTCAATGGTTTGCGCTGTTTTTTCGCTGTACGGTTTTTGGAAAGTGTATTCGGATTGTCCGGTGGAGTCGTAGTATGAGATATTTCCGATTTTTTTGTTCAGTCCGAAGAATGCGACCATGCTGTAGGCTTGTCGTGTAACGCGTTCGAGGTCGTTGAGCGCGCCGGTGGAGATTTTTCCGAAGTGGATCTCTTCCGATGCGCGTCCGCCCAGCGTGGCGGTCATTTCGTCCATCATTTGTTCTTTGGTGGTGATTTGTCGCTCGTCGGGCAGGTACCATGCGGCGCCCAACGATTTTCCACGTGGGACGATGGTAACTTTCACCAACGGATGGGCGTAAGGGAGCATCCAACTTACGGTGGCATGTCCCGCTTCGTGGAAGGCGATGACGCGCTTTTCGTCGCTGGTGATGATTTTGTTTTTCTTTTCCAATCCGCCGACGATACGGTCAATGGAGTCCATAAAGTCTTGTTTGTCAATGGCAGGTTTGTTTCGTCGGGCGGCGATGAGGGCGGCTTCGTTGCAGGCGTTGGCGATGTCGGCGCCGGAGAAGCCGGGTGTTTGTTTTGCCAACACTTCGGTTGTGATGTCTGTTTCGTTGACTTTCAGCGGTTTGGTGTGTACGTCGAAGATGGCACGCCGCTCGTCCAAGTCGGGCAGGTCGAGGTATATCTGGCGGTCGAAACGTCCTGCACGCAAGAGGGCGCGGTCTAAGATGTCGGCGCGGTTGGTCGCCGCCAGGATGATGACACCTACATTGGTACCGAAGCCATCCATCTCGGTAAGAAGTTGATTTAAAGTGTTTTCTCTTTCGTCGTTGCCTCCGGTGAAGGTGTTTTTGCTGCGTGAGCGCCCGATGGCATCAATCTCGTCAATGAAGATGATGCAGGGGGCTTTCTCCTTTGCTTGGCGGAATAAGTCGCGCACGCGGGACGCCCCGACGCCGACAAACATCTCCACAAAGTCGGAACCCGAAAGGGAGAAAAACGGCACTTTCGCCTCGCCGGCGACGGCTTTCGCCAAGAGCGTCTTTCCCGTTCCCGGCGGTCCAACCAACAAGGCGCCCTTGGGAATTTTACCGCCTAAGGCGGTGTATTTCTTCGGATTTTTCAGAAAATCAACGATTTCCATCACTTCGATTTTGGCTTCTTCCTGTCCCGCGACGTCGGCAAAGGTAACGCTCACGGAGGTGTCTTTATCGAAAAGTTGTGCTTTCGACCTCCCGATGCTGAAAATACCTCCGGGACCACCACCGCCTGCGCCACGCATCATCCGTGAAAATATCATCCACAGAAAGACGATGGGCAACACCCATATCAAAATGGACAAAAGACCGCTACCCCAGTTTGACCTGTTTTCCCATTCGATAGATATCTCTTCTCTCTCTTCGGACAAGTCGGCTTGAGCCTTGCTGACCTCATCCATAAATCTTTCGGCGGGTCCGATGTTGTAGATATATTGGGGCGTTTCGGCTCCCGAAAAAAGGCTTCTGGATGGCTTTTTCTTCTCCTGACCGTTTTTCGCGTAGATGTACGCCTCCGTCTCGTTGTAAACGACGATTCTGACGATGCTGTCGGCGGCGAGTTTCGCTTTCAACTCCTGCAACGTGATTTTTTTACTCTCCTCCCCGTCCTGAAACATGATAATGCCAATAAAAACAGCGGCTAATATGGCATATATCCAATAAAACCGATTGGATGATTTTTTTGGTCTTTGAAATCCCTGATTGTCAGGATGCTGTTGTTTCTTGTTACTTTCCGCTTGAGGTTTGGTATTGCTCTCCATCTGAGGTTTCTTATCGTTTTCCATAATTCGAACTAACTTATTTTTTTGATTTCCGCATCTGCCCAGAGTCCTTCGATGTTGTAGAAAAAGCGACGGTCTTCCCTGAAGATGTGCACGACGACGTCCACATAATCCAGCAACATCCACTCTTTGTTTTCGTAACCTTCGCTCGACCACGGGCGCGTCTTGAGGACGGTTTTCACCTTACGCTCGACAGCGTCGGCAATGGCTTCCATCTGCGGGGGGACGTCGGCATGGCATATCACAAAATAATCGGCAACCATATTCGACATTTTGGTGAAGTTGATAACACGGATGTCTTTCGCCATCTTGTCCTGCATTGCCTCTATAATACAATCTGTTAACTCTTGAGCATTCTCTTTTTTAAGACTTCTTTTTGCCATTCGGTAAATTTTTGCAAAGGTACGCTTTTTAATGAAATGTGGGTGGAAGAACTTCGTGATTCCACAACTTGTTTAAAAAGACGGTCGCAGGATAAATTTCTACTCCGTTGGAAATACGGGGTCTGACGTCAAACGAGACTGCGATAAGGCGACAATCCGGATACTCTTCCTGAAAGGCTTTCAGCCCTTTGGTGTGCCGCGACTGTATCTCTTCGGTAGCCTTTATTTCGATGGCGACACGTCCATTGCCGATGATGGCGTCCACCTCGTATCCGGAGTTTGTACGCCAATAGGAGAGTTGTTCCGGCACGTCGTTATAGCCGATATAAGCGATGAGTTCCTGAATGATGAAATGTTCAAAAGCATGTCCAAAGTCGGCTGAACCGAGTTGAATGTTTCGTCTGTTTCTCAGATAGTTAGCAATGCCGACGTCGAAATAATAAAATTTGGGAGACTGAATGGCACGTCGTTTTTTGGTGTGTGTAAAACTTGGGATCATATAGCCCACAAGGGTGTCAATCAAAATGTCAAAGTAATCTTTCACGGTACGGTAGTCTATCCCGCAATCTTGCGCAATGTTTTTATAGACAACGACTTCGCCATTGGAAAATGCCGCCATTTCCATAAACTGCGAAAAAGTCCTTAACCGTCTTGACAACGCTTCCTCTCTGATTTCTTCGTTGAGATAAACGCCGACGTAAGCGCCCAATCTTTTCCACGGGTCGGATGTCAAATAATGGCGGGGAAGCGTACCGTAACGGACTGCTTTATGAATGTCGAAATCGGGAATCTCGGCGCTCACCAAAGGGTATAAAACCTCTCTGAGCGCCCTTCCGCCAAGCATATTAGCGCCATGACGCTTGAGTTTTCGAGGACTCGAACCACTTAATATAAAGCGAATGTTTTTACGAAAAATCAACGAGTGCACCTCATCCAAAAGTTGTGGTATCTTTTGCACCTCATCAATAATGACCGTGTCACCGTCGTTCAGCGTCGCCAAATCATCGCCAAGCAAAGAGGGATTGCGCAGCAAACGCTCAAAATCCTTTGCCCGAAGCAAATCGTAATACACAGCATCGGGATACGTTTCTCTAATCAAAGTCGTCTTCCCAACCTGACGCGCTCCCCATACAAAAACGCTATCGTTATCGGCATTATCCAAATCTAATATCCTCTTAATCATAATATTACAATATTATTTTATTCTATTAAAACTACATACTAATGTAGTTTTATTCTGCTAAAACTACATAACAGTGCTGCAAAAGTACAAAAAAATAATGATTGGTAAAGAAAACCACATAATATTCCATTTAAAAATTTTTATGTACATTTGCACCCTTGATTACGAATTAAAAAAAGGTGTACCTTTGCAGGTGAATTTATAAGGAGATATTATTATGGAAGTAGTCCGGAAAATAGTTAGCGCAGATATGCTAACGCCCATTATTGACTTGCCTTGGATGTCGAAAGGATTGCGGGTTGAGGTGATTGTGTTCCCCATTAATGAAGTTTCGCCATCTAGTTTAGATGTTGATTTATCTTTTGGAGGCTGGAAAGATATGGATAAAACAACGGAAAAAATTTGTTCTGAAATCAGAACAAGTAGAAAATTCAGAAATAGAGAACTTAACTTTGTGTAATGATGCGTTATCTTTTAGATACCAATATTTGTGTCTTTTATCTTCGGGGCAAAATTGATTTCAGTCGGTTTGTCGAAGTGCCTTGGAGAAAAAGTTGCTGTATATCTGAAGTAACTGTTCTTGAATTACGTTACGGCGCTGAAAACAGCAATTATCCCCAAAAACATCATCAAGCGGTTGATATGTTCCTGAATGGCTTGACCATTATTCCAATAGTCAAAGTAGTTGATGTTTACGCAAAAGAAAAAGTGCGATTAACGAAAATGGGGACACCATTGCATGACGAATTTGACCTAATTATTGGAAGCTCTGCGATTTCAAATAACTTGATTTTAGCAACTGATAATGTGAAGCATTTCGTTAATTTTGAAAATATAAAAATAGATAATTGGTCGAAAAAATAATAAAAATAAATATAATTTTACAACATGACATAAAAATAACGTGCAAGTAGCACAAAAACTAAATAGCGATTTACTGCTGTTCTTACTACCATTTACGACAATAACCCATTTTTGGGTTATCTTTAAAGAACAAGTTGGTTAATCGTCATAAAGACGAGGAACAATTTGGCTTAAAGATGCGTGTCGTAACGTGGTAGTTAGCCAAAATTTGTTCCTCGCTATTTTTTGAGAACTTGAACAAGAATACCATTCCCAACAGTTTGACAACGCTCGGAGATAATGCTTTTTCCGGTTGCGGTCTTACTACGGTTACCATTCCAAGCGGGCTTACAACTATTGGACTTGGCGCTTTTTCCAAGTGTAAAGATCTTGCTTCGGTTACCATTTCAAACAGTGTTACAACGATTGGGGGTCGGCTTTTTCCGGTTGCACTGCTCTTACTTCTATTACCATTCCACATAATGTTACAACGATTGGAGATTTTGCTTTTCGAGGTTGCACAGCTCTTACTTCTGTTACCAATCTGAACCCCGTGCCTATTAACATATCTTGGACGGTGTTCGAAGAAGTAGATAAAAACATTTGTACGCTAAACGTTCCAACAAGCGCCGTACCAGCCTATCAAAAAGCCGAAGTTTGGAAAGAATTTAATATTGAAGGCATAGAGGTCGGCATCGCAGAACCGGATAATCATCCGTCTCTACGGATATACCCCAACCCGACGATGGGTGAATTGTGGGTGGATTGTAGAGACGTGATTAATCGCGTCTCTACGATGACGCCGACCACGATAACGAACATCGAAATCTTCGACGTGATGGGACGTTCCGTACACGTAGAGACGCGGCATGCCACGTCTCTACAACCACAAATCGAAATGAACATTTCGCATTTGCCGACCGGCATCTATTTCCTCCGCATCATGACCGATGAGGGTGTGGTGGTTCGGAAGGTGGTGAAGGAATAGATGTGAGATTGTTATTCAGAAAGTGAATTTACCCCAAAAGCGCCGCTCATCCCATCCTGTTCATATTTCGGGATTTTGTACTTTGTGGCTATCAGTCGCCATTTCGACACGGCATTGACCGTGTTTTGAATGATTGTTGCTGCTTGAGCGTCCGACAGTCGGAAAAAATGGGCGACTTCGGCGGCTAAACTCAAATCCAATGAATTGTCGTGGGTGGAGATATTCAGTTTCAGTCCCACGCCTTTGGGGTTCGGGTTCATATCATAAGCGGGCGATAGCGTCCATCCGGCTGGGGTCAGCAAAAAGCCATGGTTGCGCAGGTGGTCGTCGGTATTGCATACACAGATGGAAAAGACGATACGTTTGAACAGTTCTTCCAAATCTTCTTGTACGTTTGCCCCTTTTCGTATGATGAACTCCGCCAGTTCCAAATAACTCGCGCCGTCCTGAAAACTGACGCCGTCGGTGTAGCCCAACAGTGTCATGGCAGAGGCAAAATGTATGCGCTTGCCGTCGGTTGTTCTGTCGAAACGTTTTGTCAGGAAAGTATGATGTTTACTGTAAAACGATTTTGCCATTGCCTGTGCGACATTGATTTCTGCCATTTTCGCTAACTCGTTGACAACCATTTCCCATGCGCCGACGTCGTGTTTGTCGTCCTTGCTTGGAAACTTGGCAATCCACAGCGTACCGTCCACGTCTCTAACGCCTGCTTTCGGTCGGGCGCCGCCCAAAGAAGAGCCGGGCGCAAGCAACAAATAGAGCCATTTCAACAAGTCGGGATTATCTTCAATCAAGTCATTTTCAATGTTATAACTTGCCTGCTCGAGTTCGCGGATGGATGTCCATGGCGGCGTTGCGAAGTTTGGATTGTTGTTCAGGAAAGCGTCCGACGAAGTCTCTCTGAAACGTAAAGCGCCCATACGCTGCTCGTCGAAAACGCCCAGCAGATAGTCCGACTCGTTCAAATTTCGACGCGGACGGTTTTCCATTCGGGCGAGTATGGATTCGCGTCTGTCCATCAAGACCCGTCCCCATCTGTCGGGCGAAGAATCCAAAAAAGCGCCAAAGTTGCTTTTCTCGTCGCGCAGATATTGAATACCCGCATAAAGCCCCAAATCCGGGTCAATCTCCTGAACAAAAGGCGATTGCAGCCAAGTTTTATCATACTCAAAAGAAAAAATCTCTTTCCCCCTCGAACGCGAAGCATACAGCGTCCCAACGACTTGAGGCGTTTGTAACCCATCCCAATCAGCATAAACCAATATTTTCCTATTACTATCCACCTTATTCTAATTTTCAACTTTCAATTTTCAACTTTTTCGGCGCCCGCCTCCTCACCAATATCTCCGCATCCTGTAACTTTCGTCCCAGCACGTCGTCTGCCGCCATGGTGGAGAGATTTTTCTCCAGACCAAGCACAAACAGTACCTGCGCATAATAGCCCATAGACACATTGGGCAACCCTTTTTCAATCTGCCAGAGCGTAGAGCGCGAGATTCCGGCGCGCTCGGCAACCTGAGCGGCGCTCAGCCGGCGCCGAAGCCTCGCCAACTTAATGTCTTCGCCCAATTCCTCCAAAAGCTTTGTCAAACGGGGAAGCAACGAATATTTTACCCGATTCATAACGTTTAAAATTTTGTGCAAAAGTACACATTTTATTTGAGATATTAAACATTATCATTTTATTTCTTCTTCCCATCCTTCCCATTCTCCCCATCAAACCGCTCATAAGCCTCCACAATCCGCTGCACCAACTTATGGCGGACGATGTCGTTTTTGTCGAACGTTACTTTGGCAATGCCGGGGATGTTGCGGAGGATGTGCATGGCTTGTATAAGTCCGGATGTTTGGGAGGGGGGCAGATCTATTTGGGTGATGTCGCCGGTAACGATCATCTTGGCGTTGAGTCCCATGCGGGTGAGGAACATTTTGATTTGGTGGGTGGTGGTGTTTTGGGCTTCGTCGAGGATGATGACGGCGTCGCTCAGGGTTCGTCCGCGCATGAAGGCTAAGGGGGCGATTTGTATCACGTTGTTTTCGAGGTGGTCTCTCAGTTTTGCGGCGGGGATCATGTCTTGCAGGGCGTCGTAGAGTGGTTGGAGGTAGGGGTCTAACTTGTCTTTGGTGTCGCCGGGGAGGAAGCCGAGTTTTTCGCCGGCTTCGACGGCGGGACGGCTGAGGATGATTTTCCGTATCTCTTTGTTCTTCAGCGCTCTCACGGCTAAGGCGATGGCGGTGTAGGTTTTTCCCGAGCCGGCGGGACCGATGGCGAAGATGAGGTCGTTGGTGTCGTACATCTTCACCAACTTTTTCTGGTTGGGTGTGCGTGCCTTAATCATCCTGCCGTGACAGCCGTGCAGCAGGACATCGTTGTCGGGTTTATGTTCGGCGAGGTACTGTCCCGAAGTGGCGGCGTCCATAATGTTCTGAATGTCTTTTGCTTCGATTTTTCCGAACTGGTCGTAGTGCCACTCCACCATCTGAAACTTCTCTTCAAAACGGACAAGTTCTTCCGCATCGCCGATGATTTTCAGCAACTCGCCCCGCGCAACAAGGGACAACTTCGGAAAAAAAGTCTTTATCAACTGGAGGTTCTGCTCCTGAACTCCAAAAATGTCTAACGCCTTATGATGCTCTAAAATGAATGATTTTTCCAAATTTCTACTTTTCGGCAAAGGTAAAAAAAATCTGGATAGTAACATGGACAATTTGAAATGAGGTGTATGACAAATTGCATCAAAAAAATTAAATATAAGCACGAAGTGCAATTTGTCATACACCCTGTGGAAAATTTCATGTATTTTTGCAGAAAGTTCTAACAATTCCGACATTTCAGGATATATCTAATAACTTAATGTTCAAAAAATGAATAATGATATCCGATGTTTTAAGTTTGGAGACCCTGTATAAGATGTATAAAAATCAGATTTATACGCTGTGCATCCGCCTGACGCGCTCGAAAATGCACGCCGACGACCTGTTTGGCGAGACGTGGGTACGGGTAGCCGAAAAACTTAGTAACATCAGAAAAGAGAAAAATCCAATGAACTGGATTTACACGGTGTGTCTGAATATTTACAGAAAATCGGCTCCGAAGTGGAAAGAGGTGGATGTGGCGGAGGCTTTTTTCAACGATGACGCCGCTGCCGAACTGTTTGGAAGAGCAACCAACGTCACCGCTGACGAACTCATGATAGAACAGGAAACCATGCAGCAACTGCAAAAAGCCGTGTCGGCGTTAGACGACAAATACCGTATCCCGATAATCCTGTTCTATTTCAAAGAGTTCTCGTATAACGAAATAGCGGAAATAATGAAATTGAACATGAGTACGGTCAAGTTCCGGCTCAGCCACGCCAAAGAACTGTTAAAAAAAGAAATGGAGGTATTAGCATGAAAACGAATGATATAGATGTTTTGTTAAAGAAAAGTTTCAGTCGGGAATTAAGCCCGCCACCCGAATTAGAGGCAGCGACATGGCAAAAGATGAACGCCGTCCCTCAGAAAAAAAGAAGATTTATCAGGACGTTGGCGGTCATCATGATGTGCGCTTTATTGGTGATGGAGACGATAGTGTTGCTGTCGTTGATTCCGATTCCTGCACTGAAAATTGTACTTTTATACTTGTATATCAGTACGATATGCATTCTTGTATTTTTTAAAATTATTTCAATCAATATTAATTTAAAACAACGAATATTATGAATGATCCGATAATTTTTGTTTGGACAGTAGTCATCATGGCAGTGTTAGGAGAGTTGTTCCTTGCCTTGTGGGTTTATGCAGATGCGAAAGCGAAAGGGGTGAAACCGAGCCTTCGCATGTTATTTTTCATCATATCATTGATGAATTCCAGTGGTTTCATCGCTTATATCATTGTCAGAAATTTTATTAGACAAAGGGTCGTTTGTCCCCAATGCAATGTCAGCATTTCAAACGATGTAAAGTTTTGTCCTAATTGTGGCGCCGCTCACACCCGACAGGAGATGAATTTGCCGAAAAAACCGAAGAAATATCTGCTGGTAACAGGTATTGCATTAATGGCGCTCATGCTTACGTGGATTTTGGTTGACGTAACATACCGGCTGTCTTTTGATACGCCGCGTTCTTTGAATCATACGCCAAGTACAAGAATCGAATGGGGCAATACATGGTACATGCGTTTTCTAACAACAGCCAATGGACCAGGAGAGCATACCTTCAAAGCCAAAGGAGATAATTGGGGATTGATTTATTCGAGCAACATCACCCAAGGCGCCCTGAAAATAGAGTTTTGCGACGTCGCCGGCAACGTGATTACCGAAATCCCGCCAAACACCTCTGACACTTTAAAGAACGTGGAAAACGGGAAGCAATATAAAGTCGTCGTTACCGCCGACAAGGCACGGGGGGAGTTTTCGTTCAAGATGAAAGAGTTGGAGTGATGATAAATGCCTGCGGCGATAAAAGGTTGAAGGGATAAAAACACTCTGTGAAACTCCGTGAACTCTGTGGCTCTGTGCTGAAAAGTAATTAAAAAATCGTACCTTTGCAGAAAAAAAGAAAGTATCACGAACAGAGATGTTACAAGAGCGAACAAACTGAAAATCACCATGAACGACCTTCAAAAACATATAGAACAGTGCTGGGAAAATCGCCAACTCGTCAACGACAAAGAGGTGATTCAGAGTATTGAAACCGCCATCCACCTGCTCGACACTGGACAATTACGCGTTGCCGAGCCGACGTCCGACGACGAATGGCGTGTGAACGAATGGCTAAAAAAAGCCATCCTGTTATATTTTACTATCAAAAAGATGCAGCCCATCCACGCCGAAGCGTTGGAGTTTTACGACAAGATTCCGCTGAAGAAGAACTTTGAGCAGCAGCAGGTGCGTGTGGTTCCGCCCGGCGTTGCCCGTTACGGTTCTTTCCTCGCACCCGGTACGGTGATGATGCCGTCATACGTCAACATCGGCGCATACGTGGATTCGGGAACGATGATTGACACATGGGCGACCGTCGGCTCGTGCGCCCAGATAGGGAAAAATGTCCATCTGAGCGGAGGCGTCGGGATAGGAGGCGTGCTGGAGCCGGTGCAGGCGAATCCGGTCATCATCGGCGACAACTGTTTCCTCGGCTCGCGCTGCATCGTGGTAGAGGGCGTGCGGCTGGAAGACGAGGTCGTACTCGGCGCCAACGTGGTCTTGACGGCTTCGACCAAAATCATTGACGTTTCACAAAAAGAGACGGTTGAGTATAAAGGATTCGTCCCTAGACGCTCGGTGGTCATTTCGGGAAGTATTTCCAAAACTTTCCCCGCCGGAACGTTTCAGGTGCCGTGCGCACTGATTATCGGACAACGAAAACCGTCAACAGATAAAAAGACCTCGCTGAATGAGGCGCTGAGAGATTATAAAGTTTAAAAATTTAAAGATAAAATAATATGCAATCAACCATGTTGAATCCCGTACAGTTACACTTGTTGCGTGTATTTTCATACAATAAGGATGAAGAGAGTCTCAATGAATTAAAAGAGGTTTTGTTCAATTACTATTGCCAAAAAGTGGACGAAGAAGGGAAACGAATTTGGCAAGAAAAGAACATGAGTAACGAAATGATGCACGACTTGTTAAACACTCATTTAAGAACACCTTACCAATGAAAAGAATAGTATTGGACACCAATTGTCTGCTTGTTTCCGTGCAAGAGTATTCCGATTTCTTTTGGTTGTGGCAGGCATTCCATGATAAAAAATTTGCTTTGTGTTACACCAATGAAATACTAAATGAATATCAAGAGATTCTGTCGCATTACTATTCCGGTGCATTAGCAAAATATGTAGTTGGCGCCATTCTGAATGCATCTCATGCAGAGCCAATCATCACATATTATAAATGGCAGTTGATAGCCGCCGACCCTGATGATAACAAATTTGTGGATTGCGCTGTCAGCGCGAATGCAGACTATATCGTTACCAACGACAAGCATTTTAATATATTGAAACACATTGATTTTCCAAAAGTAAATGCTGTGGACATTAATGCGTTTAAAAGAATACTATTGTTGTAAAATGAAAATCCTCATCATCCAAACCGCCTCCATCGGCGACGTCATCCTGACAACGCCGATTATGGAAAACCTCCACCGGCAATTTCCCGACGCCGCCATTGACATCTTGGTGAAAAAGGGAAACGAAACGCTGTTTGAACAACATCCCTTCCTGCACAAGGTTTTGATTTGGGACAAGAAACAGAAAAAGTACAAAAACCTCCTGCGCCTGCTATTCCGCATACGGCAGCAGAGGTACGACCTCGTCGTCAATGTACAGCGTTTTCTCTCCACCGGCTTTCTGACCGCCTTTTCGCGTGCGAAGATAACGACGGGATTCAAAAAAAACCCGCTCTCGTTCTTTTTCACCCATCGGGTAAAACATCTTTTCGACAGCCATCTTCACGAAACCGACCGCAACCTTTCGCTTATCTCGCGTTTCGTGCCGCAACCGCAACGCGGTCTTCGCCTCTATCCGTCGGGAGATGACGTTGCTTTCGTTTCACGTTATAAAACAGCGCTTTACATCACCATCTCGCCGGCTTCGCTGTGGTTCACCAAACAGTTCCCCAAAGAGCAATGGATACGCTTTGTGCAACAACTTCCGTCCGACTTGACAATCTATTTCCTCGGCGGAAAAACCGACCAACCGCTGTGCGACGAAATCATCCGCACGTCGGGACATGCCTGCTCGGTAAACCTTGCCGGAAGATTAACTCTTTTACAGTCAGCCTCTTTGATGCAACAGGCGCAGATGAACTACGTAAACGACTCCGCCCCCACGCACCTGTGCAGCGCCGTCAACGCACCGGTAACGACCGTTTTCTGCAGCACCGTCCCAAGTTTTGGATTTGCACCGCTCTCCGAAATCTCATATATCGTTGAATGTGAAGGAGATTTGCCATGCCGCCCCTGCGGTTTACACGGTTTCCGAAAATGCCCGCAACAACATTTCAAATGCGGATACAATATAAATATTAACACCTTAACAAACATCTTTAATCATGACACAACATCTTGACATCGAAGTAGAAAAGAGCATCCAAGTCCTGAAAAAAGGAGGCGTCGTCCTCTATCCGACCGACACCATCTGGGGCATCGGCTGCGACGCCACCAACAGCAAAGCAGTGGAAAAGATTTACAGAATCAAACACCGCGCACAACAACAAAGTTTTATCATCCTCTTGGACGAAGCCGCCAAACTCAAAGACTATGTAACGCACGTGCCGTCTATCGCCTACGACCTGATTGCGCAATATGTCCGTCCACTGACCATCGTCTATCCCAAAGCCAAAAACATCGCCAAAAACGTGATGGCATCGGACGGAAGCATCGCCATCCGCATCGTCAACGAACTGTTCTGCAAGACGCTGCTCCATCGCTTCGGCAAACCCATCGTCTCCACCTCCGCCAACATCAGCGGCGAGGCGCACCCCATCTCCTTCCCCGTGATATCCGAAAGCATCAAAAACGGCGTTGACTACGCCGTTGACTGGGAACGCAATGTCGTCCGCGAAGTCCACCCCTCAACCATCATTCGCTTGTTCGACAATGGGACGTTTGATGTGGTGAGGAGTTGAGAAGTTCCTGCTCGAACGCGGATGTATTTTTAATGCGTTTGCCCTTCCGGTCGCATCTGTGGGAAGAAAAGCACATCCTGGATAGAGGCGGAGTTGGTCAACATCATCGTCAGGCGGTCTATCCCGATGCCCAGACCCGAAGTGGGTGGCATACCGTATTCTAATGCCCGCACGAAGTCGTTGTCAATGAACATGGCTTCGTCGTCGCCTCTTTCCGAGAGGGCTAACTGCGCTCTGAAACGTTCTAACTGGTCTATTGGGTCGTTTAATTCGGAATAAGCGTTGCATATCTCTTTTCCGTTGACAAACAGTTCGAAACGCTCGGTCAGCCCTTCGATGCTGCGGTGTTTTTTGGTGAGCGGCGACATCTCTTCGGGATAGTCTATGATGAACGTCGGCTGGACGAAATGGTGTTCGCACTTTTCGCCGAAGATGGCGTCAATCAGTTTGCCTTTGCCCATGGCGGGGGTTGTGTGTATTTCTAAGGTGCGGCACACGTTGCGCAGAGCCTCTTCATCCATGCCGGAGATGTCGTATCCGGTGTATTGTTTGATGGCGTCGTACATGGAGATACGCGGGTAGGGCGCCTTGAAGTCGAGTTCGTTATCTCCGCATTGTACTTTCGTGGTACCATTGACGGCGAGAGCGACTTTTTCGAGCGTCTGTTCGACGAAGCGCATCATCCAGAAGTAATCTTTGTAGGCGACGTAAATCTCCATTACGGTAAACTCCGGATTGTGCGTGCGATCCATCCCTTCGTTGCGGAAGTCTTTGGCAAACTCGTACACACCGTTGTATCCGCCTACTATCAAACGTTTGAGATACAGTTCGTTAGCAATCCTCAAATAGAGCGGCATGTCCAACGTATTGTGATGCGTGATAAACGGACGCGCCGCCGCTCCACCGGGGATGGCTTGCAGAATGGGTGTTTCGACCTCCAAAAATCCCTGTTCGTTAAAAGTTTGACGCATGGTGTTGATAATCGTAGCGCGTTTGGTAAAAACTTCACGCACATGCGAGTTGACAATCAAATCCACGTAACGTTGCCGATAGCGCAGTTCTGGGTCGGTAAAAGCGTCATAGATCTGTCCGTCTTTCTCTTTCACTATCGGAAGCGGGTGCAGCGATTTGCACAACACCGTCAATTCTTTGGCTAAGATGGAAATCTCGCCCGTCTTCGTGATAAAAACGGGACCTTTCACTCCGATGATGTCGCCGATATCGAGTAGTCGGCGGAATACCGTATTATATAAGGTATGGTCGTCGGCGGGACAAAGTTCATCGCGGTTGACGTAAACCTGAATCCGTCCGGATTCGTCCTGCAACACCGCAAAAGAGGCTTTTCCCATCACACGGATGCTCATAATCCGTCCTGCAAAACAGACATCTTGCAGGTTGTTCTCTTCGGGATTGTAGGTCTCTTTTATCTGTTTCGACGTAACATTAACCGGATATTCGGCGGCAGGATAGGGATCTATCCCCAGTTTGCGCAACTCTTCCAACGATTGTCGGCGTATAATCTCTTGTTCACTCAGGTGCATAATCACAATATAAAATGAATTTAACGCTGCAAAAGTACGCTTTTTTCGTCGAAAAATGAGAATTGTGAAAAAAAAATCATAAAAAAAACATTTTTGCTTTTACATAACAATAATATTCGTACTTTTGCATTCCGAAAATTAAAGAAGAATTATCATAAATAATATTGTATTAATTAAATTTTTAAGCGTTATGAAGAAGAATGTTTATGTCGCAATGATGGCAGCCATGATATTAGGGCTGTTTATGTTTAGTTCGTGCGGTGGTCCCGGTAAAATGGCGAAACACCCCGAAAATGTTACCTACAAGGTAACGCCGGAAGTCTTGGAAGCAGTTGGAAACAAAGTGAATTTCACTGTTGACGCCACCGTGTCGCCCAAGTATTTCGAGAAAAAAGCCGTTGTAGTGTTGTTTCCTGAGGTGAAATCCGCTACGGGAAGTAAAATGCTCGACCCGGTCATCGTTACCGGAGAAAAAGGCAGTTCGCTGGGCTATACCGTCATCTCCAAGAAAAACGGCGGCTCGACAAGTTACAAAGGCTCTTTCGACTATGCTCCCGACATGGAAGCATCGGAACTGAACGTCGAGATGTTTGTTATGAGTATCAACGACTTCAAAAAAATCTCTAATCCTAAATCGTACAGCGACTATAAGGCTGTGAAAAACCCGGATTACAAAACGAAAATGGCAGATGGGGTCATCATCACCTCCACCCGCATCCAAAACTGCGAACAGCCTGCTTTGGCGCCGCATGGTTATGAAAAAATCACAAAGGTTACCAAATCAGCATACTACTACTACTCCGTCGGAAGTTCCAACTACAGCACATCTTTCGGTCTCAACAAGAGCAACGAGACCAAACAAGGCATCGCCGACCTGAAAGAGTTTATCGGCTTGGGATGGGCTATTGACAATATCACCATTGACGGATGGGCTTCCCCCGACGGCGAGATAAAGTTCAACAACCGCCTCTCCGAACAACGCGCCCTCGTGGTGAAGAAAATCTGGGAAAAAGATAAAGTGTTCGGCAAAACCGTACCCGACTTTACTACCAGAGGCAACGGCGAAGACTGGGAAGGCTACTCCAGCAGCGTTCAAAGTTCTACGTTCCCCGACAAAGCCGCCGCCATGGCAGTCATCAACGACTACAGCAGCAATGACAAAGACGGTCGCCAAAGAGCCATCAACGCCCTTGCACGCAAATATCCGACGATGAACCCCACCATCTTAGACCCGTTACGCCGCGCCATCATCGCCGTTACCTGTTTAGAACCAAAGTTCACTGATACAGAACTGGCAGACTTCGCCATCTCAGAACCGTCGAAACTGAAAGAACCCGAAATCCTCTACGCAGCCACACTCTATCCTAACGATTTGGACAAGCAGTTGACCGTCTATAAAAACGCCATGCAGCAGTTCCCGCAATCCGCCGCCGCCCACAACAACGCCGCCGCCGTTGCACTCCTGCAACTGAACAACGAAGACGCTACCCAATGGCTGAAAAAAGCAGAAACATTGAACAGCAGCGCACCCCAAGTTCAAAACAACCTCGGCGTCTTAGCATCACGACAAGGCGACTTTGCCGAAGCCATGAACTGTTACAACAAGGCAAAATCGTTGCCCGAAGCGCAATACAACATCGGATTAACCGAAATCGCCAACGGCAACTTCTCCCAAGCACAAGGCATGTTGAGCAGCAATAACTGCACCTACGGATTGGCATTGGCTCAGTTGGTAAACAAAAAGACCGACGACGCCATCAACGTCCTCAACTGCTGCGAACCTAAAACCGCCGAAGTCTCCTACTTAACCGCCGTGGCATACGCCCGCAAAGGCGACAAAAACAACCTCGCAACCAACCTCAAAGACGCCATCACCGCCAAACCCGCACTCAAAGGTACCGCGCTGAAAGACAGAGAGTTCATCAAATTCTTCAACGACCCGATATTTTTGGATGCGGTGAAGTAGTGAGATGTGAGATGTAGCGTCGGCGATAGCCCGAAGCAATCCGGAATGTTGATTAACACCGGCTTGTTTCGGGCTATTGCTTTTGCGATGACGGGAAAAATCTTGTATCTAAATCACGGTTTTCCGCTCTCCCCGCCGCTTTCCAGTTCCTGTAGAATTTCAACAACCTCCTTTTCGGTCATTTTCAATTTCTCTTTGCAGACGTGCGCCAGTGCAGTGGCACGTTTTACTTTTTTCGACATGTCGTCGATGGAGACGTGGTCGCTTTCCAATTCTTTGACTATCTCGACCAATTCCTGATAGGCTTCCTGATAACTTTTTCCTTTATTATTCATTGGGGGTGATTTTTTTGATGACACTGTTAATTTTTCCGCTTTGCAAGTATGTGGTGATGGCGTCGCCCTGTTTGAGGCTTTGCAGGTTGACGATGGTGTGTTTGCGGTGTTTGGTGATGGAAAATCCCTTTTTCAGCACCGCTGCCGGGTCGAAGATACGGGCTTTGATGGTAGTAATGTCGAGTTTGTTCTGTGCATTTTGGATGTTGATGGCAGGGAGACGGACAAGCAGTTCGGTAGTAGTGGCAAGGCGGCGTTCATTGTTTTTTAGAATATTCGTCGCTAGTGTTTTGATATGTCCTTTCAGCAGAAGCAGTTGATGGTGTGCTTTTTGTGTTTTTTGTGTTGTGAGGCGTTGGATTTGTTGTGCGCTTTGGCTGAGGCGCTGTTGGTGTTGTTTGATTTTGTTGCGGACGGCGGTGGCGATGGTGTTAAACGCCTTGGTGCAGGATTGTTCAAAGTCGGAATAGCGCGACATCAGGAAGTAAGCCGTTTCGGTGGGCGTGATCATGTTTTTCCATGCGACCATCTCAACCACTGTTTCGTTGGTCGAATGTCCGATGCCGGTGATGACGGGCAACGGGAATGTCGCCACGGCGGCGGCAAACTCATAACTGTCGTAGGCGTTGAGTCCGATGTCGCTCCCGCCGCCGCGCAGGATTAAGACGGCGTCGAACAGGTGCGCATACTGTTGAACTTTTGCCAACGCCTGCATCATGGATTCCACAGCCTTGTCGCCCTGCAACAGCGCCGGAAACAGGCGCGTAAAAGGTTTGTATTTCTCCTTGTAATCGGATAGGACGTTGTTGAAATCCTGAAAACCCTTGCTGGTCATCACGGAGATAATCGCCAGCCGACGTGGCAGGACGGGTAGCGAGAGTCGTTTGTTTTTTTCAAACAATCCCTCTCTTTTCAGTCTGTCGATGGCGGCATTTCGTTCGCGCATCATGTCGCCGAGGGTGTATGACGGGTCAATGTCCTGTATGTTGAGCGCGATGCCGTGGAGCGGGTCAAAACTGATTTGTCCCAAAAGTACCACCGTCATGCCCTCTTTCAACGGCTCTTTGACGACGGCTTCGAAGTTTTTCTTGATGCTTTGGTAGGTCTTCGCCCAGATGATGGCGCGAACCTGCGCTACGATCTTCCCGTTTTGTTTCTCTACGAGTTCGGGATAGCAATGTCCGCTGTATTTATACTCATTGATTTTGGTGATTTCCGCCTTAATCCAGTACGAATGTTCGTAGGTCTTTGCCACCATCCTGCTGACGCTTTGCAGCAGTTGCAATAGGGAGAAAACTTTTTTGGGCTGTTCGGACATATTATCATATATTTTTGACTGCAAAGATAATAATTTATTCATTACTACCCGATAAAAACTCCCTCAGTTGTACATGCCTTATCCCGTTGCGCGTGTTGCCGCGAAAATCGTCCATGGAAACCACTATTTTGGGATAATTGTCGTCTATTTTTTCCAGATTGCCAAACTCGCGGTCAATGGTGCTTTGATTGTGCAGCAAATAACACACTTGCACATACAGGTATTCGCCATCTTTTTTACAAACAAAATCTATCTCATTGTTACCAAGTTGACCAATTTTGATTTCAAAATCATTATATACAAGTTGTTTATACACAGCATTTTCCATTATTTTCCCGATGTCGTCGGGGCGATATTCCCAAAAGGCGTTGCGCAGTCCGATGTCTTCAAAGTAGTGTTTTTCGCCTATTTCGAATATTTTTTTACCTGCAATTTCCATGCGCCCTACTCGATGAATCATATAAGACTCGGACATATAACGCAGATAATCAATAACTTGCGAAACAGCCACCTTTGCCATTTGCGATTTGAGATAATCGCTAATGTTTTTTGCAGAAAACAGTTGTCCGATATTATCGGCAAGGAAACAGGTGAGATTTTCCAAAAAAACATTATTCCTTAAATCGTACCGTTTTATAATATCGCGATACAAAATTGTATTGTAAACCCCTCTGAGATAAGCAAATACGATTTCGTCTTTAAGTTCCAAATGTTTCAGAAATGGTAATCCGCCGTAACGCAAATAAAGTTTTAACGAATCATCGTTGTTTTCGAGTTCATGAAACTGTAAAAATTCGCAAAACGAAAGCGAACTGATTTCAATTTCAATATAACGACCACTGAGATAGGTACTTATCTCGCCGGAAAGCATATTCGCATTGCTCCCTGTGCAATAAATATCGTAAATATCATTCGGTAGCAAACTTCGCAAAGCAATCTCAAATTTATCAATTTCTTGAATTTCATCAATGAAGATGTAATTCTTTACACCTTGCCTCGTGTTCATTTTCACATAATCATTCAATTCGATGGCTGATTTTATCTTCACGAAATTCAAATCTTCCTTATCAATATAAATTATATTTGCTTTGTCATCAATGTGTTGAATGTGTTGAATGATTTGTTTTAAAATATAACTTTTCCCTACGCGGCGTTGCCCCGTAAGCACTTTTATCAACTGCTTGTTGATAAAAGGGACTATTTTAGTCAAATACTTTTCCCGTATTAAGATATTTTCTCCCATAAGCCCATAAATATTTTTGATATAAACTAAATTTTCTGCAAAGGAACAAAATGTTTTTGATATAAACTAAATTTTTTTCAAAAAAACAAAATATTTATTTAATATTCATTCAACATCTTCCAAATCATATCTTTCAGTTGATCAATGCCTTGCTGTGTTACCGACGAGATGAAGAGGGCGGGAATGCCTCTGGGTAGCGTCTTTTTCATTTGACTTATCATGACGTCGTCCAAGAGGTCGCTTTTGCTGATGGCGATGAGGCGTTGTTTGTCTAAGGTTTCGGGGTTGTATTTTTTCAGTTCGTTGTTGAGGATTTTGTATTCGTTTTTGATGTTGTCGGCGTCTGCCGGTATCATAAAGAGCAGGAGCGCGTTACGTTCTATGTGTCGTAAAAACCTCAGTCCCAGACCTTTCCCTTCGGCGGCGCCTTCGATGATTCCGGGAATGTCCGCCATGACAAACGAGCGGTGGTCGCGGTAATAGACCATGCCGAGGTTGGGCGTCAGCGTGGTGAAGGGATAGTCGGCGATTTCGGGTTTTGCCGCCGACACCACCGACAGCAGCGTTGACTTCCCCGCATTGGGAAAGCCGACCAATCCGACGTCGGCTAACAGTTTCAACTCGAATATCACCCATTTCTCTATGCCCTCTTCTCCGGGTTGGGCAAAGCGCGGCGCTTGGAAGGTCGCCGACTTGAAATGGTCGTTGCCCTTGCCGCCGCGTCCGCCTTGCAGCAGGACGAACTGCTGGTTGTTTTCAGTGATTTCGCCGAGAAATTCTCCTGTTTCGGCGTCGCGGGCGACGGTTCCTAATGGGACTTCGATGATTCTGTCGTTGCCATCGGCGCCCGTTTTCAGGTTGCTGCTGCCGCCTTCGCCGTTGTCGGCGTAAACGTGTTTGGTATATTTGAGGTGCAGCAGCGTCCACAGTTGTTGATTGCCCTTGACGACGATATGTCCGCCGCGCCCACCGTTGCCGCCGTCCGGTCCGCCTTTGGGATTGCCGCGCGTGCGGTAGAAATGGGCTGATCCGGCGCCGCCTTTGCCGCTGCGGCAGCATATTTTCACGTAATCTATAAAGTTGGAATCCGCCATAGTCGCTATCCGGTTTTTACAATTTGTTCTATTTCAACGCAAAGACGTTCAAGGACTTCTGCCTCGCTGCCCAGACCGTTGATACGGTATAACTTCCCGCGCTCGGCGTAGAACTCCATCACGGGGAGCGTCTTTTCATGATACTCTTCCAAACGACGGTTGATGACCTCGATGTTGTCATCGCTGCGACCGCTTTTTTGGGCGCGATACAACATCCTGCGGCGTAATTCCTCTTCGGGAACATCGAGAAAAAACATGCCACTCAAGACGGTATTCATCTTCGCCAACATCTCTTCGAGGATATAACACTGCGCTGTTGTACGCGGAAAGCCATCGAACAGAATCCCTTTGGAATGGGAATGGGTGTTGAGGTATTTTTCGATGATATGCACAACCATTTCATCTTCGACCAAGCCTCCCCGGTCAATGACCGACTTCGCTTCCATGCCCAAAGGAGTACATTCCGCAATCTCCCTGCGCAGGAGGTCGCCAGTGGAGATGTAGGCTAACCCGTATCTTTCGAAAATCCGTTCCGATTGCGTTCCTTTTCCACTGCCCGGAGGACCAAATAATGCGATATTTAACATGGCATCGTCTTTATGTTTATTCGATAATTTTATATATATCTGCGGAATTTCTTCCGTATCCGTCGTAATCGAAACCGTATCCGACGATGAAATCGTTGGGGATGCGCATCCCGACGTAATCTATGGGGTAGTCGTAGAGGAAAGAGTCGGGTTTGAAAGTCAACGTGGCAATACGTACTTCTTTGGCGCCCAATCCTTTCAGGTTGTTGAGCAGATGTTCCATCGTCATTCCGGTATCCACAATGTCCTCTACAACAACCACGCAACGCCCTTCGATGGAACTGTCCAAACCAATCAACTCGCGGACAACCTGCGTGGTCTGCGTCCCGGAATAGGACGACAGTTTCACAAAACTGAGTTGACAGTCAATGGTGATGGACTTCATCAAGTCGGCGGCAAACATAAAAGCCCCGTTCAAAATAATCAGAAACAGCGGATTCTGTCCTGCCAAATCAGCGTTAATCTTTTCGGCAATGTGTTTTATAACTCTCTGTATCTCAGGTTCTTTGATGAACTTCTCAAAAGTCTTATCTTTGATTTTAATCGTCTGTCGGTTTCCTTTCATGTCGAAATTTTATTTTCTGCAAAAGTACACATTTTTCATCAAAGAATGGTATCAAAAAAAATCCGTACCTTTGTTTCCTTGTAACATGATATTTAATTTAAAGAGATATAACGATGAAAACCATTGACGGATTTGACTTTAAGGGAAAAAAAGCCATCGTGCGCGTTGACTTCAACGTCCCATTGAACGAGCAAAAAGAGATTACCGACGCCACGCGCATTGATGCGGCGGTACCGACGATCAAGAAAATTTTAAACGACGGCGCCGCCGTCATCCTGATGTCCCACTTGGGACGTCCGAAGAAGAACCCCGACGAGAAATACTCGCTGAAACCCGTTGTGCCTTACCTGAGCAAGGTGTTGAACGTGCCGGTACAATTCGCCGACGACTGCATGGGCGAATCAACGAAAAACATGACCGCAGCATTGAAAAACGGCGAAGTGCTACTCTTGGAAAACCTCCGCTTCTACGCCGAAGAAGAGGGCAAACCACGTGGACTGCCCGACGACGTCTCCGACGAAGAGAAAAGCGCCGCCAAAAAAGCGATGAAAGAGCAACAGAAATCTTTTACGCAGCAGTTGGCAAGTTATGCCGACGTCTATGTCAACGATGCCTTCGGCACCGCACACCGCGCCCATGCCTCAACAGCGCTCATCGCCGACCTTTTCGACGAACAACATAAAATGTTCGGCTACGTGATGGCAAACGAAGTCGGAAACCTCGAAAAGGTGTTGAAAAAACCGACACATCCTTTTCTCTTCATCGTCGGCGGCGCGAAGGTCTCCGACAAGATCGCCGCATTAGAACATCTGCTCGATAAGGTGGACGCCATCATCATCGGCGGCGGCATGCAATACACCTTTATCAAGGCGATGGGCGGAACCATCGGCAGTTCGTTGTGCGAAACCGAAGCCTTAGATGTCGCCAAAGCCACCATCGAAAAAGCCGAAAAAGCCGGCGTCAAACTCCATTTTGCCGACGACGCCATCATCGCCGACAACTTCGCCAACGACGCCAACAGCAAAACGTGCGACAATCGCCATCTCCCCGACGGATGGATGGGATTGGACATCGGACCCAAAGCCATCCACGACTTCGCCGAAGTGATAGAAAACGCCAAGACCATCCTCTGGAACGGTCCCATGGGCGTCTTCGAGATGAGCAACTTCGAAAAAGGAACCAAAGCCGTCGCCGAAGCCATCGCGCGCGCCACCAAAAAAGGAGCCTACTCACTCATCGGAGGCGGCGACAGCGTAGCAGCAATCGGAAAATACGGTTTCAAAGACGACGTGAGTTACGTCTCTACCGGCGGCGGAGCCATGATTGAATACTTAGAAGGAAAAATACTGCCGGGGGTGAAGGCGATTGAGAGTTGAGAGTTGAGAGTTGAGAGTTGAAAATTGTTGTCTGAACTGTGATTTTAATATGATTTTAATGATTTATGTGATTGCTGAAAAACCTTTGTGAAAAACCTTTGTGCCCCTTTGTGGTAAAAAACTCTGTGAAACTCTGTGCCCTCTGTGTCTCTGTGCTGAAAAAATATATGTGCTGAAAAAATATTAAAAACGTAAACATGAACTTCATCAACGAAATAGCCCAACATTCCTGGGATGACATCACCGCCCAAATCTACGCCTGCACACCCGCCGACGTCGAGCGTGCCATCGCCACGCCGCAGTTGAACATCACCAACTTCATGGCATTGCTGTCGCCCGCGGCGGAGCAATACTTGGAAAACATGGCAACATTAAGCCGCAAATACACCCGGCAGCGTTTCGGAAAAACCGTACAACTCTACGTCCCACTCTACCTGAGTAACGCCTGCGTCAACCACTGCGTCTATTGCGGCTTCAACCACGACAACCCGATACAACGTCGCATCCTCGACGACCAACAAATCTTGGAAGAAGTGCAGGCAATCAAAGCGATGGGCGGATTTGAACACGTCTTATTAGTTACCGGAGAGTCGCCGCGACAAGTCGGCGTAGAATATCTCGAACACGCCATCAACTTGGTAAAACCCCACTTCTCCTCCATCTCCATCGAGGTACAGCCCCTGAAACAGGAAGAATACGAGCGACTGATACACGCCGGACTGAATGCCGTCTATTGCTATCAGGAGACCTACCACAGGGAGCGTTACAAAGTGTATCATCCCAAAGGGATAAAGTCCGACTTCGCATGGCGGTTGGATACGTTTGAACGCATGGGCGCCGCCGGAATCCATAAAATGGGATTGGGCGTCTTAATCGGACTGGAGGATTGGCGCACCGACGCCCTCTTTATGGCGTTGCACCTGCGATATTTGCAGAAACACTACTGGCGCACCAAGTACTCCATCTCCTTCCCCCGCATGCGTCCGCACGAGGGCAACGACTTCCAACCCAACGTCGTCATGACCGATAAACAGTTGGCGCAACTGATCTTCGCCTTTCGCCTCTTCGACCACGACGTCGAAATCGCCCTCTCCACCCGCGAAAGCGAATCTTTCCGTAACAACATGATGTCGCTGGGCATCACCACCCTGAGCGCCGGTTCGAAGACCGACCCGGGCGGCTACTCCGCCAAAAACATCACCGAATTGGAACAGTTCTCTGTCAACGACGACCGCACGCCAACACAAATCCTCCAAGCCATCCGTAGCAATCACTACGAAGCGGTTTGGAAGGATTGGGATAGAGCCTTAACCGCTTAACACGTAATTTGTACTTCTTCCGCCTGCGTCTTCCTGTTTCAAAATCCCCATAATAAGCAAAACCGTGGTTTTCCCTGCTCCATTAGGTCCCGCAATTATGAGTAGTTTCGGTCGTTCCATACATTTACAAGTTTGGAAATATTTTTCTGATATTTTCGTACTCTCGTTGAATATTTTCCATTATTACAGACTGTAAATTTGAATTTTTTTCCCGAACTTCCGCCCTCGCTTCCTGCATAAGAAACGAAAGTTGTTCTTCTTTTGGCTCATTGTCGCTCGTGAACCTGTAATACATATTTGTTTCGTTTGCCATATCTACCTGTTTTATTATCAATCATACCTGTCCAATCTTTTAAATAAAGAAGCCTTTGTGTTTTCGTAATTTATTGATAATCAGTTGTATTTTTTCTAAAATTCTATCAAAAGTTGTTGAAAATCTTTTTCGCTATCGCCTTGTG
>Ga0099364_10001181_pt1 | contig 43535 bp, 30 predicted proteins | sample TergutTh196P3_FD_73070 | JGI IMG/M metagenome (GOLD analysis project Ga0099364, IMG submission 73070) | Microcerotermes parvus P3 segment gut microbial communities from Pointe-Noire, Republic of the Congo - Th196 P3 | ecosystem: Host-associated > Arthropoda: Insects > Digestive system > Gut ...
CGCCGCCGGTGATGGTGGCTGTGGCTCTGGCTGTGCCTTCGCTGACCGAGATGATGTAGCCGTTGGGGGATATGCGGGCTACTCTCCAGTCGCTGGATGTCCATGCGACGGTGGAGCCTTCGGGTGCGTCTAACACTTCAAGGCGCTGCAATTCGCCGCCCAGCAGCATGTTCAGCTCGGTGTGGTTTAGTGTGGGCAGCGTGTCGTCGGCTGACGCAGGGGTCGTCAATACCGGCAATACTGTTATCAGCATTACCAGTGCGAGCGTCGTCGACAGTAGGCGATGGAGGGTCTTGTTCTGCGTAATTCTCTGCATAGTAATCTCCTTTCGTAACTGCCCGGAACCTTGTTTCTGAACGGTTGAAGCCGTTACTGCCGGTTCTGAGCTGTTACTTCCTTTCAAATGCTTTTTATGAGAACAATTGCCTCTTTTATTCTGGAGTTGTGGTTCTCCGCCGCTAAAAAGCCGGTCTGAGCAGACAATAGGGCAATGCGCCAAAAGCGCAAAGAACTTAACTTCTTAGCGTTTTTCAGCCACGTTGTTTCGCACAACACGGTTAAGCGGCCTCTTTTATTGCGGAGTTGCGGTTCTCCGTTGCCATGCCGGTTCGGGGATCGCATGGCACTAGCGGTTGCATTGTTTTACAATGCGGGTTTTTCGGCAACACCTCCTTAATTTGCGGGAAATTGCCCGGCAGACTATGCTGGGCATTTCGGAAACATACCACAAGACAGGGATATACATTACGTTACAGAATCTTGTGTTGTTAATGGTTATGAAACAATTATCACATACGGCAAACCGCTTGTCAAGATATTTTTCACATATTATACACATTTCTCACATATTTAGTTACTGGTCACGCCCTGTCAGGGAAAGTCTCTGAGATTCACGACAAAATGCTTGCGGGCACGATGTTGCAAATTTACTACAAAGTGAGGACGAGAATTTACCCCCGCTCGCAGTCCGTTCCCCGCTTAGCATTTTTCGCTGAAGATTAGAGGCTTTTCATGGCAGGGCGTGACCAGTAACCATATTTGATTACGGCATACGAAAACTATAGTCTGTACCGTGCCTTGCGCTCGGACGGCTATTTCTGTGCCCCTTGTCGTTTAGAGGCGACATCGTGTCGCCACTAAACGAACGCTCCAACGTCCATGTATACGCTCTGCGGGGCACATAAACAGCCATCCTCACCGGCAGTGAAGATTTTCCTATTCCCGTGACTACGATTACCGACATGCGTTCCATACTATATCAAATGCTTCACCCGGCATTTTGATATAGAGTGTCCGGGTATCCAAAAATCTTCCTATCGGATCAAATGTAACCGGAAACTTGTATTGCACCACCCCGTCCTCGAACAGCAGTAATTTAACAGCAGTACCGTCGTCTAAGGTAAATGATAAATGTACCCGTCGTGCCGGGGGGAAGGTTACATAACCATCTTCGATATGCTCATCGAGCAAGTCAAAGTCAAGCAATCCGGTATACAGCGTGTCAATAAACATATTTATGGCATCGTCTGACACTCTGTCTAAGCTATGGAAAGCGTGACCATGGTATATACTGCCGATGTAGTCATATGTGTAATTCCAATCGTCATCAGTCAGGTACTCCACGCCGCGCCAACGGTCGCGCAGATGAAAACGTTCGCCGAATATGTCTTCGCCGGTTGTAAAGCCGGCATCATGCCATCTTTCAAAAAACACTATCATCTGATCGACCGGATACCGGATGTCATCGGCGAATTGTATGTACTGCGGCGTTATCAGACAAAGACGGAAATTCTCATCATAGCCATTGGCAAGGTAAATATCCCCCGTGATTGTTCCTGCAAGTTCGGTATATGCTTCCGGGCCGCTCCACCAGGCGATGCCTCCGGATACATAACCAATCCGCTCCCCCAGATACTTTTCTGCGTTTTCTTCATTAAATGGCAGGTATCTTTCTGCGCCGAAATAGAACCGGCCTTCATAAATAAAAAAGTCGGCGGGTTGTCTACGCCCGATGGAAATCTCATACTCAGGCGGTTCCTGGCCTTCAGGCGGTATTGAGTATGGCGGGATGTAAACCCTGTAACCGGGTTCCTGTATGAGCGCATCGTCCGCCGGAGGCTGCGGAGAGGTTTCGGGATTCCCGGGGGTATGCCGGTCGGGTGAATGAGTGTAATGGTTTGTTGATTCCGTTAATTCTGCGTTTGCGGCATCATCGCCGTTTACATTAATCTGCACGTCATTCGTACCCGGCTCACCACAGCTTGACAGCAACAAAAGAGACAGTGTTAAAGAGAGCAGCGATAATGATAGAGTTCGCTTTGTCATAACATCTCCATATATGTTTTTTGTACAAGCATGTGCGTGTACAGCCCATGATAGCACAGCATATGATAAAGTTGCAATGCTTGCTGTTGTGTGGTTCATTATACAAGAAATTAAACTTATGTCAACCGCAGATTCTATTTCGTCGCAAGCGATTTCTGTGCCCCTTGTCGTTTAGAGGCGACATCGTGTCACCACTAAACGAACGCTCCAACGTCCATGTATACGCTCTGCGGGGCACAGAAACAGCCGTCCTCACCGGCAGTGAAGATTTTCCTACTCCTTGACCGGTAAACGAGAAGCCACAATATAGTGAGAGAAATTTATTTTATACTGTACATTTAGTGTTTGCTGTGTTAATATGGGGGCTGTAATTAAGAATCACAAATCAGGGGTGGGTATGAAGACTGTTAGCGGTAATGGGCAATATGGGAATGAGAGTATTAGCCAGCTTAAAGGGGCGGACCGGGTTCGGAAGAGGCCGGCGGTTATTTTTGGGTCTGATGGGATCGAGGGGTGTCAGCAGGCTTTGTTTGAGATTCTCTCGAATGCTATTGATGAGGCGCGGGAGGGGCATGGGAAGCTGATTACCGTTACGCGTTTTTCGGATAACACCATCGAAGTCGAGGATTTCGGGCGGGGGTGTCCTGTTGACTGGAATCCTAATGAGAATATGTATAACTGGGAGCTTGTGTTCTGCGAGCTTTACGCGGGGGGGAAGTACCGCAACAACGAGGGCGAGAATTATGAATACTCGCTGGGGCTTAACGGGCTTGGGGCTTGCGCTACGCAGTATTCCTCGGAGTTTATGGATGTTACGGTTTTCCGCGATGGGAAGAAGTACACGCTGCGTTTTGAGAAGGGCGAGATTGTCGGCAAGCTGAATCATGAGCCGTACACCGGGAGGCGCACGGGGTCTGTTTTCCGGTGGAAGCCGGATTTGGAGGTTTTCAAGGACATCGCTATTGCTTCCGAGTATTTCGTTGATACGCTCAAACGTCAGGCTGTCGTCAATGCGGGGGTCACGTTCCGGCTGAAAAATCAGGTCGGCGCGGGGTTTGAGACTACGGATTTTCTTTACAATGACGGGATTTTGGATTATATTAAGGAACTGGCGGGCGAGGATGTGCTGACACCGCCTGTGTTTATCGAGGCTGCTAGGAAGGGGCGCGACCGTGAGGATATGGCGGAGTATAAGGTGAAGCTGTCGGCGGCGTTCTGCTTTTCCAATAGGTTTAACATTACGGAATACTACCACAATTCCTCTTGGCTCGAGCATGGCGGTTCGCCGGAGAAGGCGACGCGAAGTGCGTTTGTGGCGGAGGTCGATGCTTATCTGCGGAAGAATAATAAATACCAGAAGAATGAGAGCAAGGTGACATTCGCGGATGTTCAGGACAGCTTGGTGCTGGTCACAAACTGTTTTTCCACACAGACATCGTTTGAGAACCAGACTAAAAAGGCTATTACGAATAAGTTCATTCAGGAAGCTATGACGGAGTTTTTCCGCAGCCAGCTTGAGGTTTATTTCATCGAGAACAAGCCTGAGGCGGACAGAATCGCCGAGCAAGTACTGATAAATAAGCGCAGCCGCGAGACGGCGGAGAAGACACGGCTGAATATCAGAAAAAAGCTCTCGGGCGGGCTGGATATCGCAAACCGTGTGCAGAAATTTGTAGATTGTCGCACTAAGGATGTTTCACGCCGCGAGATTTACATTGTCGAGGGCGACAGTGCGCTCGGGGCTTGCAAGCTCAGCCGCGATGCTGAGTTTCAAGGCATCATTCCGGTGCGGGGCAAGATTCTAAACTGTCTGAAGGCGGATTACGGGAAGATTTTCGCCAATGAAATCATCACCGATATAATTAAGGTACTGGGCTGCGGTGTGGAGATCAAGCATAAGCAGTCGAAAGACCTCAGCGCGTTCGATATTTCTGCGCTGCGCTGGAACCGGGTCATAATCTGCACGGATGCGGATGTGGACGGGTTTCATATCAGAGCGCATATACTCACGATGCTTTACTGCCTTGTGCCGACGCTTATCGAGCAGGGGTTTGTGTATATCGCCGAGTCCCCGCTGTATGAGATCGAGTGCAAGGGCAAGACGTATTTCGCATACTCGGAAAAGGAGAAGGCGGAGATTGTAGGGAAGCTGGGTGGCGCGAAGCACACGCTCAGCCGCTCAAAGGGTTTGGGCGAGAACGACCCGGAGATGATGTGGCTTACGACGATGAACCCCGAGACGAGGCGGCTTATCAAGGTTATGCCCGAGAGCGCCGCCGCGACTGCGGATATGTTCGATCTGCTGTTGGGGGGAAACCTTTCCGGCCGCAAGGAGTATATCTCGGAGTTCGGGCATATGTACGCGGAGCTGGCGGACGTTTCTTGAGAGTTGAGAGTTGAGAGTTGGGAGAGGAGAGAGGAGAGTTGAAAGAGGAGAGTTGGGAATTAGGAGTTAGGGGGTGTAGTTTTGGGTTGTTTTTTTAATGCTTTTCGTTTTGTTTTTTTTGTAGTTTTTATTGCAGTTATATTTGGCAACAAGGATAGAAAAAGACTTACCCGGTATGACATTGTTATGATGATTATTACAATATTATGCTTTGTGCTGATTATAGGATATGCAGTTTACTTTAGTGAGGCGCGTAACAGTACGCCGGAATCTAATCCCGGACTGTATAGTTTTGCGGGGAACATACCGCGTACCGGCGGCGGGGATCCAACGGTAATGCCGATTATAGCAGTGATTATATTAGTGGGTATAACGCTTCTCGAGAGGTTTCCTCTAATGTGGGGTTTGGATGTGTATGTTAAGAAAGAAAATGAGGTATTTCTATTTCGCGTACAGAGGAATTTGCTGGTTACATTGAAGGTTTTTCTGGTTACGCTGCTTGTGCTGATTTCATTCAATTCGACGCTTACCAACCCTATGCCCGGGTGGCTGTGGGCGGTTTATATAGTTTTTTTCAGTGCGTTAATCGCGTGGCGTGTGGTAAAGTTAATTAAAACGATAAGAAGGGGGTAATATATATGTTGGTGGCTTATAAAGGGCGTTATGTAAATGGGCGTTTTGTTCTGCCGGGGCTTGAAGAAGCCTCAATACCCGATAATGTAAATATCATCATTACAATCCTGGATGATGTCCCGGAGGATATACAGGCCGAGGCATTGTCGGAGAAGCAAGTTGCCGCGAGGAAATTTCTGAAAGCTATGCAAGCTTTGCGGCAAAAGGGGTTTTCGGAAGAAACTAGGGCTGGAATTAAAACAGATATGCTTCCGCCTCCCATGATGAAAACAAGGGGATGGAAGTTCAGCAGGGAGGAAGCAAATGAGCGATAAGGTGTTTCTGGATACGAATATTTTTATCTATTTATACTCTGAAGACGAACAGGATAAACGAACTGTGGTTTCCTATACTGTGAATAATAATAGCTGTATCACAAGTACGCAAGCGCTGAACGAAGCGTGTAATGTTTGGTATAGAAAGTGCAATTGGGATAAAACACAGGTGAAAACCTGCTTAGATGGCATAGAAGCGGTGTGCGATGAAGTTATGTTGGTTCAGCGAAAAACAATCAACTCGGCAATAAGTATCAAGGATATCTACGGTTATTCCTATTATGATAGTCTAATACTGGCATCAGCTTTGGAGGCAAATTGTGATATCATTTTAACAGAAGATATGAGTGATGGCCAGATTATTGAAAATAGACTAACTATTATTAACCCATTTTCATCAGATAAATAAGGAACAACTATGCCGAAGAAGAAAGATACAAAAAAACAGGATAACCCGAATGTCGTTGGGTTGAGCGCGGAGGTGCTGGAGCAGCCTATTACCGATACGCTTAGGCTTAACTTCATGCCCTATGCCATGAGCGTAATCATGTCGCGGGCTATTCCTGAGATCGACGGGTTTAAGCCGTCGCATAGGAAGCTGCTTTACACTATGTACAAGATGGGGCTGCTTACGGGGGGGCGCACGAAGTCTGCCAATATCGTCGGACAGACCATGCGGCTCAACCCTCATGGGGACTCGGCTATTTACGATACTATGGTGCGGCTCTCGAAAGGGTACGGGGCTTTGCTTGCGCCGTTTGTGGACTCGAAGGGCAACTTCGGCAAGGTTTATTCGCGGGACATGGCGTGCGCGGCATCGAGGTATACCGAGGCGAAGCTCGCGCAGATATGCTCGGAGATATTCCGCGATATTGACCGCGATGTCGTCGATTTCATAGATAACTACGACAGCACGATGCAAGAGCCGACGCTGCTGCCGACATCGTTTCCGAACGTGCTGGTCAGCGCGAACACGGGCATTGCCGTCGGGATGGCGAGCAATATCTGCGGGTTTAATGTCGCAGAGGTGTGCAACGCGGCGATCGATTTCATATCAGACCCGGACTGCGACCTCACGCAGAGCCTCAAAGCCCCGGACTTCCCGACGGGCGGGGAGCTTATTTATAACGCGCAGGAGCTGGAGGCCATCTATAACACAGGGCGGGGGAGCGTTAAGGTCAGGGCTTGCTGGCATTACGTCAAAGGGGATAATCTGATTGAGATAACGGAGATTCCGTACTCGACGACGGCTGAGGCGATAATCGACAAGGTCGCCGAGCTGATTAAGGCAAAGAAGCTGCCGGAGATATCCGACATGCGCGACGAGACGGATCTTTCCGGGCTGAAGTTGGCTATAGACTTAAAGCGCGGGGTAGAACCCGATAAGCTGATGGCGAAGCTGTTCAAGCAGACACCGCTCATGGACAGTTTTTCCTGCAACTTCAATATACTCATCGCGGGCGCGCCGAAGGTTATGGGCGTGCGCGAGATATTGGACGAATGGACGGCGTGGCGGACGGGTTGCGTCAAGCGGCGCGTGTATAACGAGCTTGGGAAAAAGAAGGACAAGCTACACCTCCTGCGCGGGCTGCAGAAGATATTGCTCGACATCGACAAGGCTATCAGGATTATCCGCGAGACGGAGGAGGAGAGCGAGGTCGTCCCGAATCTGATGATAGGTTTCGGCGTGGATGAGCGGCAGGCGGAGTATGTGGCTGAGATAAAGCTGCGGCACATCAACCGCGAGTATATCCTCAAACGCACGGAGGAAACGGGTGAGCTTGAGCGGGAGATTGCGGACCTTGAGGAGACGCTGGGTTCGAGCCGCCGCATCAGCGCGATTATCGTAAAAGAGCTAAAGGATGTCATAAAGAAATTCGGCGAGGAACGCAGGACTAAGATCGTTTTCGAGGATGAGATAGAGACCTTTGACGCCGAAGAGCATGTCGAGGATTACGCTGTCAATATTTTCATGTCCCGCGAGGGGTATTTCAAGAAAATAACGCCGCTGTCGCTGCGGATGGGCGGGGAGCAGAAGTATAAGGACACGGACGGGGCGTTTATCTCGTTTGAATCCCAGAACAAGAACGAGCTGCTTATTTTCACCGATAAGCAGCAGGTCTATAAGGCGCGCGTGCGGGATTTCGAGGACACGAAGGCCTCGAATCTGGGGACATATCTGCCTACGGCGCTGGATATGGACGAGGGGGAGAATGTCATATATCTGCTCGACCCGGGCGATTACACGGGGCATATCCTGTTCTTTTTCGATAACGGCAAGGCCGCTAGGGTGGAGCTCTCGGGGTATGCGACTAAGCTCAACAGGAAGAAGCTGACGGGGGCGTATTCCGATAAGAGCCCGGTGAGAACCGTATTGCCGCTGTTTGAGGAGATGGATGCCGCGGTATTCTCGACTGACGGGCGGGCGCTTATATTCAATACCGCTCTGCTTGCGCCTAAGACGACGCGGGCGACGCAGGGTGTGCAGATCATGACACTAAGGCGGCAGCATACGTTGGAGCGGGCTTTGCCGTTGGATAAGTCGCATATCGCTAACCAGGCAAGGTACAAAGTGAGGTCTGTGCCGGCGGCGGGAGCGGCGCTCAGACCCGAGGACAGGGGAGAGGAGCAGCTGTCGCTCGATTTAGTTTAGAGTTGACAATTGAGGCGTAAAGGTATAAAGTTAGTTATGGATTATTATTAAGGAGTTACCGGGACTTGAGATATAGGGCATTTTTTATCTCCATATTCTTCATTGCTATTCTGACAGTCCTGATTTCCGGGTGCGGGGGGCTGCTTGAAAGCGATAGGTATGTTGAAAGCAGGCACTATATCGCGCCGTATAATAAGACCGAGGATACCGAGGAGCGGATCGAAGTGTCCGGGTACGATGAGCTGATGGATGCTGTACTCAATCTTATTATGGGTCATGAGGGCAGCGGAAAGTATATCATCTATAACTACGAAGGCGAAGATTTGCAAGAAGACATTGAGCGTGTTGAAAGCGAGATACTAAATTATAATCCAATTGGCGCGTACGCTGTATCCGGCATTGACGGGGTGATAAGGAGAGTTGCATCATATACAGAGCTGGATGTCAGTATTGAGTACAAAAAAACGAAGGAACAGGTGGATTCTATTGTCAATGTTTCCACCTTGCGGTATCTGAGAACCGAGCTGCTGAGCGCGATGAGCGAATACCGTGATGAAGTGGTTTTCCATACGGCTCTTGATATTACCGAGGATTTTGTACGCGAGTATATCAGGGAAACATATTACCAAAACCCGAGGAATATCATCATGCTGCCCGGCGTTGCTATCGAGACGATTCTTATGGGCAGCGCGGGCAGGATAGTGGAACTGCGGTTTGGATATATTGAGCAGACAAGCATACTGCGCGATTACAGCGTAAGCCTTAACCTATATATAAGGCGCAATGCTGAGTTTGCGGCAGGGGGCAACGATGGGGAGATACTAATTTCCCTGATTGAGAATATCATTGCTTCTGCCAGATTCGATGTAGCTGCGGCCAGGGCTATAAGCGAGCACGGCACTCAGAACTTTGCCGCGACGGCATTCGGGGCGTTGGTCAGGCAAGGAGCAGTGGGTGAGGGGTTTGCAATGGCTTTCAAGGCGCTATGCGATGAGCTGGGCTTTGATTGCAGGATAGTGCTTGGGAACTTAAACGGTATGATTCATGCTTGGAATATCGTTTTGCTTAGCGGGGATTATTACCATATAGACGTCGCTATGAGCGCGTTTGACGGGATAGAGTCTTTTTTCCTTAAAACAGATGAAGATTTCGCGGATATGCTTTACATATGGGATTTTGAGAACACCGTAAGATGCAGCGGTTTGCTGACATATGAGGATTTCGTTTTTATTGAAGAACCTGATGACCCTGATGAAATTGATGACCCTGATGCAAACGGCGAAAATGAAGAGCCTGATGACCCTGATAATCCTGTTGATTCCGAAGGAGCCGGGGAACCGGGGGATTCAGAAGACAACGTATAAACAGTTTATCCTAATTCATTTATAAGGAGTGCTATGATATGACAGGGGAGAAAGAGTATTTCAGAAAGCAAGTGTTCGGAGGATTCAACCGCGAGGATATTGTACGTTATATTGCGAAAATCGCAGATGAACGCAATGCCGAGCGGGAAGCAAGGGGCGAGGCTGAGGAAGAGATACAGGCATTGCAAAAAGAGATCGAGAATCTGAAGCTTGCGGTGGAAGATAGCAAGAAATACGCGCTGCACGAAGCAGAACGGCGCAGGGAAAAGATTGAAGAAGCAAAAGCTGCTGTAGGCAAGGCCGCTATCCTCCAGCTCGAACTGGATAAGGTTAAAGAAGAGATAGATAATGCGAGGTACGAGGCAGAGGCTGCGGCATCTGAAGCTGAAAAAGCAAGGCAGGAACTGGAGGTTCTAAAGCGCAGCGCGGAAATGATGGGGTATTGGGGGGAGACCGGCCGCCAAAATGCAGTTAACGAGGCAGCCGAGCTTGCCGAAAACATAGCTGCGGGCATTGAGTTTGCGAATGTTGATCCGCACCATGAAGATGTCCATGACAATGATGCTATGGGTTACATCCCGGAATCTGCCGGTGTGCACTCGGGCTTTGAGGCAGAGGGTGAGCAGGCCCTGCCGGAAGGTATGTATTTTCGGGTAGAGCATGATGAGGGGCAGTTTGAGCCTGCTCCTGAGTATGATGTCAATTCGGGCGGTGTCGAAAGCCCCGGTCAAAACTATGAACCCGGCTGGGAAGGCAACGAACCGGGAAACGAATGGGAAGATAGCGCTCAGGGAGATGCATGGGATGACAGCGCCCGGGGAGACGAGTGGGAAGACGGCGCACAAGAATCCAATTGGGAAGACAATGCGCCTGAGCCTGAAGACGAGGCTTTATTCAAAACGCCTGTATTTGCCAGTTTTAGCCCGGAGCCTCTGGCTGTCAGTTTCAGCTTAGAGGAAGGGATCACAAGCCCATCTCCGGAGCCTGTGATAACAAGCAATATTCCTGCTCCTCTGGCTGTCAGTTTCAGTTTGGAGGCGGGTATAACCAAGTATAACCCGGAGGCGGCGGTTGAATCCTCCGCTGCTGAGACAGACACGGAAGAATTTTGTCATCAGGAAGAGGGCGGTATTCACGGTTTTGAGCATGATAATATTGACCCAAACGCCGGGACTGAAGGATTTGGGTATGATAGTGAGGCTGAGGGATTCTCGTATGAAGGTGAGGAGGAAGCTGAAGCTGCGGCGGCTGTGTATAAAGCCGATTTGTCCGTGCATGAGTATGAGGTAGTAACTGCCGGGTTTGGCGTGAACGAGGGCGAAGCCGCCGGGTTTGATTATGAAGCGGAGAATGACGGGTTTGGGTTCGAAGCGGAGAATGCCGGATTTGGGTTTGAAGGTGGAGCTGCCGGGTTTGGGCATGTAGCGGAGAATGCCGGGTTTGGGTTTGAAGGCGAAGCTGCCGGGTTTGGGCATGTAGCGGAGAATGCCGGATTTGGGTTTGAAGGTGGAGCTGCCGGGTTTGGGCATGTAGCGGAGACTGCCGGGTTTGGGTTTGAAGGCGAAGCTGCCGGGTTTGGGCATGTAGCGGAGAATGCCGGGTTTGGGTTTGAAGGCGAAGCTGCCGGGTTTGGGTATGTAGCCGAAGGCGCCACTACGGAGTTTCCCTTTAGAAAAGAGGTTGTGGATATAAGCCCGGACCCTGCAGATATATGGTTCACCCCCGGGCAGGATGCCGCAAAGACCGCCCCCGCGCCGGGCGATATTAGAAAACCGCCGGAAGATGATCCTTTTTCGGTTTGGAAATAAACATTATTTTAAGGAGATGCCACACATGAGATTTACATTCACAGAGAAAAAAGTACAGATTTCGGATGAACTGCGGAGTTTTGCCGAGAAGAAGATTGGAAAACTCGATAGGTTTTTCAAAACCGAATCAGAGGCGTTTATTACCTTTACTGTAGAGCGCGGACGTTACACTGCGGAGGTTACGATAAACAATAACGGTATGTACTACCGGGTCACGGAGACAACCGGCGATATACTGGCTTCTGTCGATTCTGCCGTCGCATCTATTGAGCGGCAGATACGCAAGCATAAGACCCGCTTGGGCAAGCGGCTCAGGGATAATGCTCTTGAGCGCGAACATGCTCCTGTAGTAAAGCATGATTACTCCGAGGACGACGAGGAAGAGTACAAAATTGTCAGGACTAAGTCGTATCCAATCAAGTCAATGACACCCGAAGAAGCGGTGATGCAGATGAATCTGCTCGACCATGAGTTCTTCGTGTTCAAGAATCAGGACAGCAAAGATGCTTTTTCCATTGTATACAGACGGAAAAAAGGTGACTACGGGCTCATTGAGACATCGTAATCATCAGTTCTTGATGGAGCCTATTGAGCGGATTTCATCAAGAAGGGTATCGAGATTAAAGCCGCTGACTGTTGTCTCTGCCTTTGCTTTTTCTTTTGATGGCTGAGGTTTGGTGGGTGTGTTCTCCTGTTTTTCGGCTTGAATCGAGACCGGGGCTTGCTCCGGTTGCTCTGTGCGCTCCGGTTGTGCCGATTCCTTTTTGATTGCCGCTTTTGGTTCGTTTTGTTTGGTGTTTCCGGATTCTTCAGCGTTTTGCGCTGAGTCAAGCAGTGCGGGGTTTACCATTACTACTCCATCCGGCCTGTCGATGAACAGCAGTTTGTCGCCTTCGTTGATTTTCAGCCGTCTTCGTATGGATACGGGGATCGTTATTTGTCCTTTGCTTGTTACTTTGGCCATTTCCATAGTACAGTCCTCCTTGTAATCGTGGCATGTATTACATTCCTTACCTTGCTCTTTATTGTATACTTGGATAAATATATTGTCAATACATAATTAATACTGCTGCTGGGTAATCGCTTGCGAAGTTACTGGTCACGGGGGTACTATAGTCTCTACCGTGCCTTGCGCTCGGACGTCTATTTCTGTGCCCCTTGTCGCTCAATGAAACATCGTGTTTCAATTCGCGAACGCTCCACCATCCGTGGTTACGCTCTGCGGGGCACATAAATAGCCATCCTCACCGGCAGTAACAATACACTGTGCCCCCGTGAACCGCAAATGCTTACAAAAAAAGAGGTGTTTCTAAGTTGAGTATAGTCAGGGCTTATGTGCTGCCGCATCCTCCGCTTGCGATACCGGATGTGGGGCGGGGTCAGGAAAAGGGTATAGCGGGTACGATGGCGGCGTTTGACGATGTTGCGTGTCAGATTGCTGAGCTTGCGCCTGAGGTTATCGTTTATGTCACTCCGCATAGCGTGCTTTACGCGGATTACTTCCACATCTCACCCGGGCTGTCGGCGAAGGGGGATTTTTCCCGGTTCGGCGCGCCCGGGGTATGCGTTGAGGCGGATTATGATTCGGAGTTTGCTGCAGAGGTGGCGCGCATTGCGGCGCAATGGGGCATTCCGGCGGGTTCGCTTGGAGAAAGAGACGCGGGGCTTGACCACGGGTTTACTGTACCCGCATGGTTTATTAACCGCCGCTGCGGCGGGTATAAGGCTTTGCGCATTTCCCAGTCGGGGCTTGATCATACGGAGCATTATAGGCTTGGGCAGGTCATTTCGGAGGCTGCGGAGCGTTTAGACCGCAGGACTGTTCTCGTAGCTTCGGCGGACTTGTCCCATAAGCTTGCGCATGACGGGCCATACGGGTTTTCACCTGAGGGACCGGTGTTTGACGGGGAAATAAAGAAAATTCTGGATAGCGGTGATTTCCTTTCGCTGCTTATGATTTCCGAGGCTTTGCGTGAGGGAGCCGGGGAATGTGGGTATAACTCGCTGACGATTATGGCAGGATGCTTTGACAAGCGTACGGTAAAGGCGCGGCTGATCAGTTATGAGTGTCCTTTCGGCGTGGGTTATGCTGTTGCTTCAATCGAGCCGGGAGAGGCTGACAGCGGGAGAGGTTTTTTGGATCAGTTTACGAGGGCTTCGCTTGACGAGGCCCGAAGGAAGCAGGAGGCAGAGGATGAATACCGCGCGCTCGCCCGCAAGTCGCTTGAATATACAGTTGAGAACGGCGGAGAGCTGCCTTTTCCGGATAGGCTCCCTGATGAGCTTCGCAACCGCAAAGCGGGTGTTTTTGTTTCGCTTCACAAGAACGGGCGTTTAAGGGGATGCGTTGGGACGATTTCGCCGTCTACGCGGTGCATTGCAAGCGAAATAATACAAAACGCGGTTTCCGCAGGGCTAAGCGATAATCGTTTTGAGCCGGTATCTGCTGCTGAACTGCAGTATCTAACTTATAAAGTGGATGTTCTGTCTGCTCCCGAGCCTATATCCGGGGTACATGAGCTGGATGTTAAGCGGTATGGCGTTATAGTTACCAGCGGTTATAAGAGGGGGCTTCTTTTACCGAATCTTGACGGGGTCGATACGGTAGATGAGCAGATTTCCATAGCTAGGAAGAAAGCGGGTATTTCGGACAATGCCAAGATAGAGCTGGAAAGGTTCGAGGTAGTGAGACACGAGTGAGGGGGTGAGAGTTGAGAGTTGAGAGTTGAGGGTTGAGAGTTGAGAGTTGAGAGTTGAGAGTTGAGAGTTGAGAGTTGAGTGTTGAGGGTTGAGTGTTGAGGGTTGAGTGTTGAGTGTTGAGTGTTGAGGGTTGAGGGTTGAGAGCTGAGAGCTGAGAGCTGAGGGTTGTTTATGGGGATTATGCGTAGGGCTGAGTTTTGGAGCGCTGATAGGGACGGTAATGTGAGGTGTGAGCTTTGTCCGCATTATTGCGTTATTGAGGGGGACTCTGCCGGGGTTTGCGGTGTACGCGGCAATCGCGGCGGGGAGCTTTTCGCGGCTAGTTACGGGCAGATTTCGTCGATTGCGCTTGATCCTATCGAGAAGAAGCCGCTTGCCTTGTTCCGGCCGGGCAGGCTGGTTCTGTCAATCGGTAGTTTCGGTTGTAATTTTAGCTGTCCGTTTTGCCAGAATTTTGAGATTTCTAAGGAGTACAGGCGCAGAAGGCACACCGCGCAGGTTTTCACGCCGGGTGATATTGTTATGCTGGCTGAACGGAAGACACCTGACGGGAATATCGGGGTGGCGTATACTTATAATGAACCGCTTATCGGTTACGAGTTTGTCAGGGATACTGCGAGGCTTGTCCGCGAGGCCGGGCTGAATAATGTCGTTGTAACTAATGGTTACATCAATAAAGAGCCGCTTGATGCTCTGCTGCCGTTTATTGATGCGATGAATATTGATTTGAAGGCTTATTCTACCGGTTTCTACAGAAAGATCGGCGGGGATCTTGATACGGTTAAGCAGACAATTGTCCGTGCGCACGGTGTTTGTCATGTTGAGGTCACTATGTTGGTTATCCCGGGGGAGAACGAGGATTATACTGCGGATATGGTAAAGTGGCTTTCAGGCATTGATCCGGATATCCCGCTTCATCTGTCACGGTTTTTCCCCAGGTATAGGTATGCGGATCGGGAGCCGACAGATCTGAGGTCTTTGAACAGACTGGGTGAGATGGCTATGGACTGTTTAAGGCATGTTTTTATCGGTAATGTGTAGAGGGAGAGATAGGCAACGGTCACGGAGTTATTATAGTCTATACCGTGCCTTGCGCTCGGACGGCTATTTCTGTGCCCCTTGTCGTTTAGAGGCGACGTCGTGTCACCACTAAACGAACGCTCCAACGTCCATGTATACGCTCTGCGGGGCACATAAATAGCCATCCTCACCGGCAGTCAACGTTTTCTTGTTTAAGCGTTTTATTTAACGGGAGATATATTCTTCTTGTTTTTTTGCTTAAAATAGCGTATTATATGGCTATACATTGTTTGATGTTAGTTGAAAGGGAGACCGTTTTTATGGATGCCGGATCTATTGGGGTCTTTGATTCGGGGCTTGGCGGGCTTACTACGGTAAAGAAACTCATTGAGTATATGCCGGGCGAGGATATTATTTATCTTGGGGATACGGGCAGAGTCCCATATGGCTCGCGTTCTGCGGAAACTATAGTCAGGTATGCCCGTCAGGATGCCGCGTTTCTTGCAAGATATGATATAAAGGCAATGGTTATCGCATGCAATACGGTTTCTTCATACGCCTACCGGGAACTCTGCGGCGCGTACAAAATGCCGGTTTTTGAGGTGATCGAGGCGCCGGCTAGGGCGGCTTACAGCAGTACGGTGAATGGGAGAGTTGGCGTTATCGGTACGGCGGCGACAATTCGAAGCGGCGCTTATGAGACAGCGCTGAGCAGGCTGTCCTCTGAGCTGTTTGTTGTTTCAGTTCCCTGCCCGCTCTTTGTCCCGCTTGCGGAGAACGGCAGGACGGATGCGGATGATGTTGCGGCTTTGGCTATTGCGGAGGATTATCTGTCGGGTTTGCGCGAGTCGGGGATAGATACGCTGATTATGGGCTGTACGCACTACCCGTTGCTGCGCAGGGTCATTGAGAAGGTCATGGGCAGCGGGGTCACGCTTATTGATTCCGGGGCGGAGACTGCCAAATGTGTCGCAGAGGCGCTGCGCGAGCGGGATTTACTATCACATTCCGCTCAGGGAAATGTCAGATACTTTATTACAGATAGCGCCCAGGAGTTTTCCCTGCTCGCTTCGCGTTTTCTTGAGTCGGCGGTCGGCGGTATGGTTGAGCAGGTTAGTTTAGATTAAAGTGAGGAACGGCAGGTTGTTATGAGAAAAGCAATGATTTCAATTAAAGGTTCACCGGCATTGTCTGTTGACGGGGATGACGGGTATGAGCTGATGACAGACGGAATGTATGTTCGGAAGAATGGGGTTTCCTCATTCAGCTATGTCGAAAGCGCATTGACTGGGTTGGACGGGTTGCTTACGACATTTGATGTCGAGGCTGACCGCGTCGTTTTGCGGCGGGACGGGAACTCTACGGGGGATATGATATTTTCTGAGAATCAGAAACATAACTTCCTGTATGAGACGCCGTTTGGTTCGATTTTGATGGGTATTGATACGCACAGCATTGAGAAGAATATGTGTGATGACGGCGGGAGCCTGGAGATCCGCTACGATATCGAGGTTGATAATGTAGCGGTGAGCCGGAATCTTTTTCAGATAGATGTAAAGACATTTCCGCAGTAATATACGTTATTGGTCGCGCGGTATTATGGTCTATACCGTGCCTTGCGCGTGCGTGTCGTGCGAACATGTTAGATGGGCGCGTGAACATGTGATGCAGGCACGAGAATATATGAGGTGAATTCTAGTGAATATGGTTGATTTGGCCAAGGTGCAGATTGATGGGCTTATTAACGAGGCTTGTCTGAGGGCAAGGGCTGCAGGGGTTCTTCCTTTGGGGGAACCTCTTTCGGGAGCGGTGGAGATTCCGAGGGAGGCTGCGCATGGGGATTTTGCTTCCACCCACGCGTTGGCGGCGGCTAAGGAACTGAAGATGGCCCCGCGCAAGATTGCTGAAGCGCTGGTGCTGTATATAGAACTGGAGGGGAGTTATTTCCGATCTGTTTCCATCGCGGGGGCGGGTTTTATCAACTTTCTCCTTTCCGATACCTGGTATAGCGGCGTTTTGCATAATGTCGAGAGGCTGGGCAGCGGCTACGGTGCTGTGGATGCCGGCATGGGCAGGCGTGTGATGGTTGAGTTTGTGTCGGCCAATCCGACAGGGCCTATGACTATCGGCAATGCGCGCGGCGCCGCGCTGGGGGATGCTTTGGCTGCTGTTCTGGAGAGGGCGGGATACAATGTCTGGCGGGAGTTCCTTGTAAATGACGCGGGGAATCAGGTCGATCTCTTCGGGCGTTCGATTGATGCAAGATATATGCAGCTTTGCATTGGCGAGGATAATGTCGCGTTTCCCGAAGATGGTTACCACGGTGATGATATTAAAGAGCTGGCAGAGCTGATTTATAAGGAAGAGGGCGATAAACTGAAGGATTTGCCCCAAGCAGAACGCTGCTCAAGGTTTGTGGCTTTCGCTTTGCCGCGCAATGTTGCTAAGATGAAGGAGGACCTTGAGCGGTATCGGATACATTTTGATGAGTGGTTCTATGAGAGCCGGCTTCATGAGAGCGGGTATGTCGCCGAGACTGTCAGGCTGCTGGAAGAGGGCGGGCTGCTGTATGAAAAGGATGGCGCGCTCTGGCTTAAGAATATAGAGCTGGGGGCGGATAAGGATGAGGTCCTGCGTAGGTCAAACGGTTTTTACACATATTATGCCGCAGATATTGCTTATCACCGCAATAAACTGGAAAGAGGCTTCGATAGGGCGATAGCTGTCTGGGGGGCAGACCACCACGGTCACTCAATCCGCATGAGGATTTCGTTGTCGTCAAAAGAACTGGGTACGGCATTGGGCGTGGATATAGGCAAACTTGAGTTTCTGCTTATGCAGATGGTGCGGCTGTCCAGGGACGGTGAGACTATAAAGGTTTCCAAGCGGACCGGCAAGGCTATGTCGCTGGGGGATTTGCTCGACGAGATTTCTGCGGATGCGTGCCGGTTTTTCTTCAACGCAAAGCCGGACAGCCATCTCGATTTCGATCTCGGGATTGCGGTCCGGCAGGATAGCGAGAATCCGGTGTATTATGTCCAGTACGCCCATGCGCGTATTCATAGCCTTATTTCGATGCTGGCATCCGATGGTTATGCGGTGCCGGATTGCGGCGGGATTGACGCGGGGTTGCTTACGGCGGCTGAGGAGCTTGAGCTGATAAAGCAGATTGCGTATCTGCCGGAGGAGGTCAGGGCTGCTGCCCGCGATTTTGATCCGTCGAAGATAAATAAATATGTGATTGAGCTGGCGGCCAGGTTCCATAGGTTCTATTATGCTTGCCACATAAGGGGCGAGGAGCGGCCGTTACTGCTGGCAAGGCTGAAATTAGCGCATACTGCCGGGGCGGTGATAAAGATATGCCTGGATTTGCTGGGAGTGACTGCTCCGGAGAAGATGTAGCGGTGTTGCGCTCTGCGGGTCACATAAACAGCTATCCTCACCGGCATTGATGATTATTTTGTGAACCCGTGACTATTAAGACCGTAATGGCCGTTTGGTTATTCAAATACCACCAGATTGGCTCCTGTTTTTTTCGCCAGCTCCGTACATTCGTTTGTGAAGCCGGAGGGTGAGAATAGGTATATGTGTTTATTCCGGAAGCTGAACAAGCGGCTGTTTAGGATAAGCATTTCCAGAGATTGGGAGTTTACAGGTTCATCAGACCATATACAGTCGCCGAAGATGGCGTTATCGTCATCGGCGTAGGCTATTATCGGCACGGATGTCGGTTCTTTCCGGATGGGGTCGAACCCCCACCAGCGGCCAAACTCGACGACTTTTATCGGCAGGCGGTTTGCGGTATTGCGCATGTGCAGCCATTGCCTGCATATGTCGTGAAACACGCTGCCCATAAATAAGGGGATGTCCTGCGCTATGCTGCGCCAGATTCTTGACGTCATTGATGAGCGTATGAGTGAGATGTTTGGCGGTACATACCTGTACCAGAAGCGGAACATGCTGTCCGCAACCTCGTAAATGGTTTTTTTGCCTGATTTTTCCGCGATTGGTGTGTGTTTTGACACGATGTGCAGGGAAATGAGGTTTTTTAGGTATGCCGTGCAGGCTGCCGTATCCAGATCCACGGCAGCGGATATTTCGGAATTTTTATCGCATCCGGCGGCAATGGCTCTGAGAACAGCGTTGTAATAGGTCGGGTCGCGTACTTCGCGCCTAAGTATGTTCGCGGGTTCTTCAAACAGGAATGATGAGGTGCTAAGGAAGTTTCGTCTGATGTTGTCTTCGATCGGTAAATCCGCGCTCATGAGATCAAGATACTTAGGAACACCGCCGGTCATTCCGTATAGGAGGGTTATGTCATAAAGCGAGAAGCTGCTGTAATACTGTCTTGCTTCGAAGAATGTAAAGGGCTGCAGCATGATTTGAGCGGTGCGGTGACCGTGAAAGGGACTGCTGAAACCCAGTGTTTCTTTTTCCATTACCGGTTCCGATGAGCCGCAGATGATCAGCATAAGGCGGCTGTATTGAAGCTTTTCGGCGATTTGCGCGCATATAAGCCCGGAGATATCCTTGCTGCCTTGAACCAGAAACTGATAATCATCGATGATAAGCGTGATACGTTCAGCCCGCGCCAGGTTATATACGCGATCGAATATATCATCGTATTCTTTCGCATCCCATGAAGCGGGCATGGTGTCCCGCCCCAGAGAGTCTATCGCGTGTGCTAGGGTTTTTATGTTCTCCCGGCTGCATGTTTCTTGTGCCGCGAAGTAAATTGCTTTTTTGCGCTTTAAGAACTCGCAAAGCAAGGCGGTTTTGCCTACACGGCGGCGGCCATGCAGGATTACACACTCGAATCTGCCGCTTTCGTATAGTCTGTTGAGTTTTGCCAACTCAGATTCCCGGCCATAAAACATACCCATACCCCGCAAAAATAATAAATCGGATTTCAAAGAGCGGCTAGATTAGTACCTTAATGACTATTTAAGCAAATAAAAAACATCAAAATAAAATCCGTCTGCGGAGCAGACACAACAACTCTCAACTCTCAACTCTCAACTGTCAACTGTCAACTGCGGCTTGCCCGCTTTGGAAAGAGATAGGGTGGTTACTTCTTCCCTTTGCCGTAGCCGCCTTTGCGGCGTTTGTTGAAATATTTCTTGCTTTTCGCACCCTCATGCGGCAGCGGGCGGGAGGGGAGGATGCCTTTGTCGTTGTCGGCGGAATAGTGGCGTTCGGGACCTGCGGAGGGCGGTCTTTTCTTGTGCTCGGGGGGAGTTTTTCGCTCTTGTGAGCCTGCTTTTTTCTGCTGGGCGGCTGTGCCTGCATCGGGTGCCGGGGCGGGCTCGTGCCGGGGCGGGCGCTGATGCTGAGTCTGAGGCGGTCGCGGGGATTGGCTCAGAGGCTGCCGCTGGGTCTGCCGCGACGGTTCGGCTGCGCGCTTTGTAACGGGCGGCGGGGATGGCGTGAAGCCGGCTTCTTCCAGACGTCCTTCAGCTTTGGCAGCGATATATTCTTGTCTGCGGCCTTTTCCGCCGAGTACATCGAGTTCCTCAAATGTGAATGTTTTCAGTGTAGTGTCAAGACCTTCTTCCAAGCGCACTTTTGCGTTGCCCCGAAGCAGATTGACGTTGACGATTGTGCCTTTCCCCGATGGGGTTTCTACAAATGCATCAATTTTCGGCGCTTTTTTCACCAGGTCTTCATAGGCGGCTTCTTCGTACTTCAGGCAGCACATCAGGCGGCCGCATGTGCCTGATATTTTTATCGGGTTTATGGATAAACCTTGTGTTTTCGCCATTTTAATTGATACAGGGTGGAAATCCGTCAGGAACTGCGAGCAGCAGAATGTCCTGCCGCAGACTCCGAAGCCGCCGATCATCTTAGCTTCGTCCCTTACGCCTATCTGGCGCAGTTCGATTCGCGTTCTAAACTCGGCTGCAAGGTCTTTTACTAAATCCCTGAAATCAACGCGACCGTCTGAGGTAAAGAAAAAGAGGATTTTGTTGCCTTCAAAACCGTATTCAACGTCGACGAGTTTCATGTCGAGGCCAAAGTCCAGGATTTTGCCTTGACAGTAATCAAATGCTTCTTGTTCCTTTTCTTTTCCTGCTTGCGCTGTTTTTATGTCAGCTTCGGTTGCTATGCGGATAATCGGCCTAAGGGGCTTAACTACGGAGGCGTTGTGGACTTTGTGGTTGCCGCGCACGCACTTGCCGTATTCCAGCCCTTTCGCGGTTTCTACGATGACATAATCGCCTTTGGTTATGGTCATTCTTAGTGGGTCGAAGAAATATGCTTTTCCTCTGTTGCTGAATTGCACGCTTACTACTTCTGTCAAGTCAGTTATCCTTTCCTATCAGGCTTGCGCATATGAAACCTGATATATGGCCTGTGTTTACGTTCCGGTCCAGATATGCCTCCGACTGTTCAAGGAGGTGGTCCGCGAACGCGAGTGTCTCCGGGGGTATGGCGGAAGCTGTTTTTGAGGGTTTTAGTGATTGTTGTTTTAGTCTTGCCACGGCTTCAGAGCGGGCGGCTGTTATAAAAACGGCTAGTTGCTGTTTGTCGAGCTTATCCAAGCGGAACATAAAATCCGCTATTGCAGCGCTGCCTTTTTTGATCGCCGAGTAGAACAGTCCGGTCAGCTGCGATATCTCGGATTCCAAAGCGGTTGCATCGGATAGGGGGGGCAGGGCGGCGGCGGGGCGCTGTGTTGATCTGATTAGCATACAGCGTGAGCGTATGGTTGGGAGAAGCTCCGAGGGGGTGCCGGTTTTTAGGATGAACACTGTGTGCGCGGGGGGTTCTTCCAATACACGGAGGAATGCGTTTTGGGCGGCGGTGTTCATCAGATCGGCATCGTTGATGATGTATGCTTTTTTTTGCGCTTCGTTGGGTACTATTATGACATCCCGTTTCAAGTCGCGTATCTGCTCGACTGCTATTTCACGCTTGTCTTTTGGTTTGTTTATGTATACGATGTCCGGATGGGTCCGGCGCATGGCTTTTTGGCAGTGCGGGCATTTACCGCATGGGGCTGCGGCGCCGCGTTCGGAGCACACGGATGCCATTGAGATGGTTTCGGCCATGTCTTCCGCTGCGATGTATGCGTGGGATATCCTGCTGCTGTCGAAGTTTGATTCGGGTGAGTTCATGTTTACGGTTGCTTTCATTTTATTTTGCGGGGCACATAAACAGCTATCCTCACCGGCATTGATGATTTTCCTGTGAACCCGTGAATAGTAACATTTTACATTCCCGCGATGGTTTAAGTCAATATATATTACAGAATATATTTGACAAAACAGGTAAGATTAAGTATAATCATGCGCAGGGTCTTTTGGCCATCGCCCTTCTATGCCCGCTTCCGTAGCTCAGTCGGTAGAGCAGCGCATTCGTAATGCGCAGGTCGTCGGTTCGAGTCCGACCGGGAGCTCCATTTAGGAACTGACCGTAAATAACTTGCCCTTTCGCCTTGTCTTTTTGCCGCCATGCGGCACGGCTAAACCTTGAAAGGCCACAGGCATTCCTGCGGTTTTGCCGCACCACCTGACGACAAAAATCCGGCGGCAAATTGGTCAACTTATTCACGGTCAGTTCCTACAAACCCTTGCAAACAGTTGTTTGCGGGGGTTTGTAGTTTAAGGTGCCTAGGGGCAGAAATCCGCGACGTTTTTTATTGCGCTGAGCAGTTCTTCGAACATTTCAATAAACTCACCGTTATGCGCATCTATATATGCTTTATCCCCGCGTTCGCCCGCCTGTTCGAGCACTGCTGCTGTTTTGGATAGATCCTCGGCTCCGAGCAAGCCGGATGCGCTTTTCGCGCCGTGGACGGTAGTTGTGTACAGCGGCAGATTGTTGTTTGCCAGGGCAGCGTCAATTTCCGGAATTTTGATTATCCATTCCTCGTAGAAAATCCCCAGCATTTTGCGGTACATAGCTTCATTGCCGCGCAGCAGGGAAATGCCGTATTCATCATTAAGCCCGTTTATCTTAAAGCCCGCTGGTACTGTAGGCGGCTCGCCCGGGACTGATGGCTGGTACTTTTTCTGTTTGTCTTTCGGTATCCATTTTTCTAGTGTTGTATTTAGAAGCACCGTGTCTATTGGCTTTGACATGAAATCGTTGAAGCCGTTTTCCATGAACATTTCTTTTGTGCCGGAGATTGCGTTTGCGGTGATTGCCACTATCGGGACATTTTCGAAATACGGGTCTGCTTTGCCCATGTTTCTAATATGCAAGGTAGTTTCTATTCCGTCCATTCCGGGCATTCTGTGGTCCATGAACACTAAATCATAGTCTTTGGACTGGATTGCGCTGATTGCCTCAAAGCCGTTTTTGCATAAATCGACGCACATGTCATACGGCATCAGAAGCCCTTGCACCACTTTCAGGTTAGTGTCAATATCATCCACGACCAGCACCTTCGCCCCGGGCGCGGAGAACCTGTTGTCAAGCTCGCCTTTGCGTTCATAGCGGTAGCTTGCGGATGTGCCGTTGAGTATATTTGCTATTGAGGCGCAATATGCCGGCATGGAGAGCGTGTTCAGGTTTATATCAGGTATCACCTCGCCGAATTCGGTGAGGATGACGGGTTTTATGCCGCTGCCGCTGCTTTGAATCAGTTCTCTGTTATTGGAGTAGAGCACATATGGGATGAAAAGGAAGGGGAATTTTTGGCTTTGCAGTTTCTCCTTCAATGCGCCGCAATCTGAGACGAGGGTGCATGGCACGCCGAGGTTCTCCAGGGAGTTCATTATGGAGCTTGCGTACATTTCGCGTCTTTCATAGAGAAGGAGCACGCTTTTTTCCTCCGGGTGGTCGATGCTTGCGAGCGCTTCGCCGGTTGTGTACTGCTGAGGAAGGGTTATTGTGAAGGTGCTGCCATGCCCGTATTTGGATTCTACGCCGATGCTGCCGTCCATCAGCGTTACAAGGCCTCTTGTTATAGCCAGGCCGAGGCCGGTTCCTTCTATGTCTTTGTTTCTGTCGAGGTCTACCTGCGTGAAATCATCGAACAGTTTCTCTATGTCATCGGGTTTTATGCCTATGCCGCTGTCTTTTATTTCAAAGACTATCATAACGTGTTTGTCGTCAAACACTTCGCTCCGGGCGGTAAACAGCACATAGCCTTTATCTGTGTATTTGACGGCATTGCCTAATACATTGATCAGTATCTGGCGTATGCGCGTTTCGTCCCCTGTCAGTTTTTCGGGGATGCCGCAGTCTATGTTCACAACAAAGCGTATGTGCGAGTCAATTGCGCGCATTTTTATGATATTGATTATATCGTTTACCAGCGATGAGAAAGAATATTCGGCGGTTGTTATTTCCAGGCGGCCTGTTTCGATTTTGGTTAGGTCCAGTATGTCGTTGATTATTGATAACAGGTTCGAGCCTGCTTGTTTTACGGTCAGGAGGTGCTCGTTTTTTGAGCATGAGTCTTTTTCGCGTATGGCAAGCTCCGCCATGCCCATGATGGCGTTCATCGGGGTGCGTATTTCGTGGCTCATTTTCGCAAGGAAGTCGCTTTTTGCGCGGTTGCTTAGTTCGGCCAGTTCTTTGGCATTGGCCATTTCCGTTACGTTTTCTTCCAGGCGGCGTAGCTCGGTTATGTCGGTATAGAACCCTTCAATCAGGTGTGTCGTGCCGTCGGGGTTTGTTTCCACCATGCGGCTGCGTTCCCATATCCATTTTATGCTGCCGTCTTTCGTTTTTATGCGGAAAGAGGCTTCAAATGTCGGCTGTCCTGTTGCATTGGCGTGACTGTCCAGTTTTTTCAGCTGCTCAAGGTCGTCAGGGTGTACGATGTCGTAGAATTTTAAGTCCGGGTTGCCGATCAGTTCTTCTTGCGTGTATCCGGTCATGGCAAGGCAGCCTTCGCTTATGTATGTGTATGTGAAGCCGGGGTTGTCATTTGTGCATTGGAAGATCACGCCGGGGAGGTTGTCGATTATTGTCTGGGTCCTGCGGGTTTCTTCTTGCAGGGCTTGTTCTGTTTCTTTCTGGGCTTTCTGGGATATCAGGGCCGCGACGGTGAGCAGGGCTGTTACCAGTGTAAAGGTGAAGAGGATTATGATCGGGAGGCTGATTGTGCTGCTTTCGTATATGTGGTCGCCTGTCTGCAGGTAGATTGTCAGTCCGATTGGGAACAGGACGAATATTAGCAGTCCTGCGCCCAGAAGGAGGTAGAAGTTCCTGTTCTTATTTTTCACTTATGGTCACCCCGCTATATTGGTTTCGCGCCAGCAGTGATTATATTACCATATGTGAAAGATAATATCAACTGTAATAAATTGGATGTCAGGGCAACCGCTTACGAAACCGGGACAATACCGTGCCTTGCGCTCGGACGGCTGTTTCTGTGCCCCTTGTAGCTCAATGAAACGTCCTGTTTCAATTCGCTAACGCTCCACCGTCCATGGTTGCGCTCTGCGGGGCACAAAAACAGCCATCCTCACCGGCATTGTACATTTTGCTTTCGTAAGCGGTTGACCTGATTATATCAGTCTTCTGGCTATCGCTATGCGCAGGGCGTCGTGGAGGCTTGTTACGCGCAGTTTGTCGTAGATTGAGTTTATTACCATTTTCACGGTGTTTACCGATATGTTCTGGCTGGCTGCGGTTTCTGTGCGGGACAGGCCTTGGGAGAGGTCTTTCAAAACCTTGGTTTCGCGGTTTGACAGGGTTGTTCTCTCGCTGTTTTTTTCTGATTCGGCTGCTGCGGATATCAGGTGGGTCAGACGTCTTGCCAGTGCGGAGGATTTGCGGTTTATGTCTTCCAGCCACGGTTTTGGGATTGTACAGCCGGGGGTTTTCATCGCGGCTGAGGTGAGGGTGCGCATGTCCTTTGCGTATTGGGCGAACGGTACGATTATTTTGTTCGGTTCGGCCAGTGTGTAGGCTTCCGTCAGCACTGAAACGGCTTCTTCTTTGCGTTTGAGCTGGTACAGCGTCAGGGCTTCGAGGACAAGGAAGGATATCTTGCCGTAAAGAAGCACATGGGTTTCGCGCACGCTTTTCAGAAAGGCCAGCAGGGTGTTGTACTGGCGGGTCATGTAGCTGTAGTTTGCCCTGACACGGTTGGCGTAACATTCCATAAAGGCCGGGTGCGCGTATTTGGCGAAGTCTGATTTCAGCCAGTCCGGGACTTTTTCAGGCTGTCCCAGCGCGATGTAGAAATGGCTTTGCAGTATATCGTGTGCTTCGTATCGGGTTGTATAGTCCTTTTGGTCTAGGAGGGCTTCCGATTGCCCCAGCATATTTTTCGCCGCAGGCATGTCGCCGGATGATATGTATATAAGCATGAGGTATTGCAGGGCACGGTTTTGGATGTCGTACTGATCTTTTTCGCGGGCTTTGTCAAGCGCCATGTTGAGATATTGCTCTGCGCTGTTTAGGTTCCTTTGGAAGAAATAAAGCTCGCCCTGGGCTAAGTCGTCAAGACCGTATAGGTTGCCTTTTAGCGTGTGGGAGGAATGGGGGATAGCGCGTTTGAGCGCGGCGATGTATCTCTCGGGCGCTTCTGCGCTGCTCGTTCCGATTAGCAGTGCGTATGAGCCGACCGGCTGCTTTGTCGCGGAGCCGTAGGCTTCGTAGGGGTTTTTATCGTAGTATTCACGCATTTTCTTGTAATGCGTGTCGAAATCATACTCATGCGTATATGGGCTCATGATCATGCGCAGCACGGCCCAGGCGCAGTGTATGCTTGCAAGCGCGTGGTTATTGATAGGGGACTCGGGGCGTGATTCGTATTCTCTGACATATTGCGCCGCAGATGCCGAGGCCTCATCGAGCATCCCCAGGCAGATTTTTATTTTGAGGCTCATTGCCGGGAAGAGCGGGTTTTCACGCGCAATTTTTACGGGGATGCGGTCGAAGATGTCCTTGGCGTAGGCTGTCATGTCTGTGGATGTCAGGAGGTTGAGGTCGTATACGATGTTGATAATCGCATCGTAGTTCCCTGCTTTTTCATAATACGACAGGGCGTCGGTAACATAGTTGTTGTTCTCGCACCATGATCCGGCGATGTTGTATGTTTCGCGCTTTTCTTCGTCTGAGAGCTGGTATTGATGCTGGCGGAGGTAATCGAGAAACAGGTTGTGGATCATGTATGCGCCGAGGTGGTAATCGTAGCGGATGTAAGCGTTTAAGATGCTAAGGTCTTTGATTAGCATATCGTCGTTTGCCAGCATTTTTATGAGGTTGGAGGCGAGGTGGTCAATGAGCGAGATCCGCAGCAGGAAGTTCCATAGGGGCATTCCGATGAGTTTCGAGGTTTCGCCTTTGATGAGGGAGAATATGTTTTCTTTCATTGCCATGAGCGTGTACCGCTCGTACTTCGTTTCTTTACTCAGGGAGCGGCCTATGAGGTTTATGCCGAAAGCCCAGCCGCGCGTGTCTTCGTAGATATCCCTAATGTCCTGTCTCGAGACATAGAGCTTGAGCTGCTTGAAATACTCCGATATTTCGTCAACGGTAAAGCATAGATCGTCCTCACGGATAGTGAAGATGCGCTCATGCATCATCATGCCTACTATGTTTATTTCGGGCATTGTGCGCGATATCAGTATTATCCTCGCGTTGTCGGGCAGGGTTTGCGCCGCGCGCTCGAAAAAATTCAGCACTACGGGGTTATGCAGGAGATGGAAGTCGTCGTATACCAAAAAGAACATTTTTGTCGGGGAGAGGGTTTCGCCTCTGTGAGCGGCGTATTTTTTGAAAGCTTCTTCTGTCTCGGGGAAGCCGATTTCTTTCAGCCGCGCCCCGATATCAGGCCAGTTTAAGGATATCATGTGGGCGTAGTTTTCCCAGAAGCGTGAGGGCACGTTATCGCGCTCGGTGAGCTGTATCCAGACTGTGTTTGCGGTGTGTTCCTGGAGGAAGGAGTATATTGCGCGCGTTTTGCCGTATCCGGAACCGGCGTATACTGCTGTCATGGGGTAGTTTATGGCTTCTTCCATGAGCTTATTCAAGCGGGGGCGCGCCAAATAAACGTTTGTTTGGTTGGTGCCGTTGGTTATATTGCTTATGAACGATTTTGCCTGTGCCATATTGAGTTCTCCCCCTCTTAACAATGCATAGTTCATAATTTATTATGCATTGTTTTGATCTAACGCTTATTTTTTATCAAGCGGTACTATTGCCGACAATAGGTATGACATGCCGGCTTGGTAGTCTTCCACGCTTTGGCCGAATGGGGTGTTGTTCAGAGCTGCGGCGCTGAATGCGTAATATGAGAAGACTTTTATGAATGTGTCTATGTCGAATGGTTGTATTTTCTTTGTATCGACCATGTGTTCGAGCAATGGTTTCAGGATTTGCTTTATCGGGTCGAAGATGTTTTCCTGTATGAAGCGTTTGCTGTTCGGGTCGCTGCATATCATCCTAGTCGCTATGACAATTATCTGGCTTATGAGATCACGTATTTCCTCTTTGAAATGATATTCTGATTTCATAAGGACTTCGTGGGGCGGCTCGGTTTCCGCAAGGATCAGCAGTTGTTCTAAGGTAGGGGACTCTATTGTCATTTGCTCGCAGTAGAAATCATAAAGGCTTGTAAGGATCTCGTCTTTAGAAGCGAAATGGTTGTATATTGAGCCTGAATTTATACCGATGTCTTTCGCTATTTCCCTCATCGTCACACGGTCGAAGCCGCGCTCGGAGAACATCCGGGCGGCTGTCCGCAGGATTTTTTCTTTTGTTGTGTTTTTATCTTTGAAACCTATCATTATTATGACTCCTGCAACAAACCAAACAAGCGTTTGTTATTATAGCAGAACAAACGCTTGTTTGTCAATGGGGGAACGGGCAAATAGTGAAATTTTCACAGTTTGGGGTGTATTTTGTGTGAATTACTTCACAAAGACAGGGCATAGTTTATGATATAGAGGGAAGGTATGATTTAGTTGAGAGTTGAGAGAGGAGAGTTGGGAGTTGAGAGTGGAGAGTTGAGAGTGGAGAGTTGAGAGAGGAGAGTTGAGAGTTGAGAGAGGAGAGTTGGGAGTTGAGAGTTGGGAATTAGGGATTGGGGATTGGGATTCTTTCCGGGATTGGTTTTGCCGGATATAGATACAATAATTATGAATTATGAATTATTTATAAGGGGGAGATTTTTTTGAAGGATTTGGATTGTTTGGCGTTGGTTTTGGCGGGGGGGCGCGGGTCGCGGCTGAGCGTGCTTACTAAGGATGTTTCTAAGCCTGCTGTGCATTTCGGGGGGGCAAACCGGTTGATTGATTTTGCTCTTAGCAACTGCAAACATTCTAATATCGGGGTTGTCGGGGTTTTGACGCAGTACCGTCAGCGGGAGCTTGTCGATTACATAGGCACCGGCAGTGAATGGACCTGCCCGCTAGGGGAGTCGAAGATTGCCGCGCTGCCTTCAAAGAAAGGCGGTGAGTGCCCGGTTGAGGATTATCATGGCACAGCTGATGCAATCTGGAAAAACAGGGGGTTTATTGAAGAACATGGTCGCGATAACGTCCTTGTGCTGTCAGGTGACCATGTGTATAAAATGGACTACTCAAAAATGATTGAGGCTCATCAGAAATCCGGTGCGGCGGTTACTGTGGCTGCAATCCATGTCCTCTGGAGCGAGGCTTCGCGGTATGGCATTATTAATACCAACGGCGATGATATTATTACCGGTTTTGAGGAGAAGCCGCAGAAGCCTAAAAGCAATCTGGCTTCTATGGGCGTGTATGTATTCAACCGGGAGATTCTGAAGAATCATCTTTATGTGAGCAGCAACGACCCCGACTCGAGCATGGATATCGGCAGGGATATCATCCCGCAGATGCTTTATTTCCGCGAGAAAATCAATGTTTACAGATTCAGCGGTTATTGGCGTGATGTAGGTAGCATTGATAGTTTGTGGGAGGCTAATATGGATCTGCTTGCCAGCCCGCCGAGCATTTGCTTTAGAGATAAGAGCTGGGGCATAATTGGGCGCAACGATGGTTTGAGGCAGCATTTCATCAGCTATAATTCGCCAAACGAGTCTGTCAGGAAGTCACTGGTTGCTGAGGGCAGCGTGATTAAGGGCAGGGTCATCGACAGCGTTGTAGGAGAAGGCGTGGAGATTGGCGAGGATTCGAATGTGTACGGTTCGGTTATTATGCCGGGCGCGAAGATTGGCAAGGGCGCTTCGATCATCAGGAGCATTGTAGGCCCGAACGCGATTATCGGCGATTATGCATCCGTCAGCAGGGTCAAGCCTGACGGGGTGCATTTAGACAACTGCAGGGGTATTAATGTTATCGGGAGCAATGTCTACATTGCCGGGTGCAATATAAAGAGGATAGTTTACCCGGTTCTCAAACATGCCAAGGCTGTCGCGGCAATGTAGTCTTTAGATTACCGCAAAAAGTAGATTGGAACATTTTGTGCCAATCTACTTTTGCTTACAGCAACCCGCATTCGAAGCGTGGGGGTGTTTTATATTGGGGGAGTTTGCCGGTTTTGTGGTAATCTGTCACGCATAGCTTGCTGCCGATTTTTATGCTTTTGGCTTTGCTTAATATGGCATCCGGCTCGTCAACGCTTGCGGCGCCTATGGTCAGGAAATCATATTTTTTGCCGGCGGCGGCCAGCCCGCCCAGCAGCGCGCGCAACGCGCCGGGCCTGTCTTTGCGGCACAGCGCGAAGCTGATGTACGCAAAGTTCGCAGTCTTGTTTATTTTCGGCATCGCCGGGTAGCGGAGCATACGGAGCAAGGGGTTTATACGCGCAGCTATCTTGTATATGCCGCAGTACTCCAGCGTGATGCATTGCTTGTATGACTGCTGATTCCATAATGCGCCTGCGGCGATAATTTCCCCGTCTTCCTCCAAAACATGAAAGTCCGCTGTGCTGAGCCCGGGGAGCCGGAGTATATCCTCGAAAACAGGGAAATACGAGTAGCCAGGGGCTGTGTCGTTATAGAAAGCCGTCAGACTGTCCTCGTCAGCGGGCGTTGCTTGGCGGAGCTTGGGGCTGTGCCTCGGCGGTTTCAATGCTGCAGGGCTTATTATATATGTGGTGTAACCGCAAATCGGCAGGATTGAGCCGCGTTTTGCGAGGAGGTTGTACGCGGCCTTATTTTCGTCGAGTATCGAGCAGAAATGCTGCCCTGCCGTAGAGTTCGTATGGGCGACTTCCAGCAGCTTTAATAGATTTATGTACGAATCCTTAGCTTTATGCAGCCCCGTGACATAGCCGAGCGTTTGCGGCTCACCGTCGATATAGAACCTTCTCGGCAGGCAGACAACCTGTGCCAAAACACGGTCGTCCTTGCTGATGCACAAGGTTACTTCGGCATCCGGGCACTCCATATGGTAGGACTTAAACGCATCGGGGCGGCGGGTATATATGATTTTCATACCCCCGCCGGAGGGGTGGGATTCGATCATGCGCAGCATATCCGCGCTGTCGTCTGCGGCAGCAGGGCGGCAATTCATTTCCTCACCTCACTTCAGCTCGTCCAGATTCTTCCCCAGGGGTATCCCAAGGCGTTTATCGACCTCAAAATGAAACAGTATGTTGATAAACCAGTAGGCGGCGTGCAGCTTGGGATTCCTCGTCCGCTTCCAAAGCGCGGGGAGGCGGTGGAGAATCGAGCGGAATGTATAGAATTTATGCTTGTACTTCCCGCACAGGCTGCTGAGCTCATCGGGTGTTATCCGCGCGGGGTTAAACGAAATCGTGCCGTAGCGGTAATCATTTTCCAGCCACCAGCGGGGGCTCAGCAGGCGGCCTTCTTCCTCGAAGCGCTTGTATGTCTCCGTATTCGGAAAGGCCAGAAGATGGTTGAAGGCGGTGACGAAAAACCGGTGGCGCATAGAAAATTCTAGCACGTCGGCGAATGCCTGCTCGCAGTCTTCGTCGAAACCGAACACGAAGCTGGCATATATGCTGATCCCTGCGCCGTGAATCCGGCGGACGATTTCATCCCGTTCGCCGAGCCTTTCGCTCCACGCTTTGTTCATCTGCTCGAGATTGCCCGCGCTGATGGATTCGAAGCCGATGAGCACGACTAAGCACCCGCTTTTGCGCATCAGTGCCAGGAGTTCCTCGTCGCGGGCTATGTCGAGCGTGATTTGCGTTGTCCATGTAATCCTCAGCTTCGCTATTTCGACAAACAGCTCCTTCGCGAACTCCCTGTCGGAGAAAATGCTGTCATCCACGAAGAAGAACAGTTTATGGCGGCAGGTTTTTATCTCTGCCACGATATCTTCGATTCTGCGATGCCTGTAGCAGCCCTTGTAATATGCGGATATACTGCAAAACTCGCATCTGCGGCGGCATCCGCGCCCTATTTCCACCAACGATATCGGGAGGTACTTTTTCATCTTATCCGCATAAATAGAGCGGTCGGGCAGGCCGTAGTCAAGCGATGCCTCGCCGTGATAGAGCGGCTTGTAATCTCCGTTTTGAATATCGGTGAGCATATCCGCCCAGACGCCCTCTGCGTTGCCGGTTAGGATTATATCGGCATGTGGCGCGACATCGTCCGGGCAGAGTGTCGCATGATATCCCCCGCAGACGATGAGCTTGCCGCGCGAGCGGAAACGGCCCGCGATCTCATAGCCGCGCTTGGCTGTGTAGGTTTCCAGCGTTATCGCTACTATGTCGCAATCCGCGTCATAATCAATCAATTCCACGCGGTCATCGAAAAACGCGCACTCAAACCCGGCAGGGGTCAGCCGCTTGAGGACTGCGATGGTCAGCGGCTCCATCAGCCATGATTTTAGATACCTCTCCCCGGGCTTTTTCCCGATTCCGGGCAAAATGAATAGGATTTTCATCAAAAATATGACCTATCCTTTCCAAGGGAGGAACTTATGTGTTATTGCTGACTTACGTCCCGTACCCTCGTATACTGACAACTGACAACTGACAACTGACAACTAATCACTGACAGCTATATCTCACCTCTGTCGCGCCCCAGGAACTTAAAGCCGATGTTCATGAAAAGCACGACGATCCTATGCTGAAATGATGTGCCGGGGGAGCGGAACGCGCGTTTGATTATGCTCCTGAAGGAATAGGCTTTCTTCCATGTGCGGAGATACAGCTCCATTAGCCGCTCAGGGGTCATGTTCTTCGGCTGAAATACAATGTCGGCGTGGCTGTAGCGGCTCCAATCATATGTAAGGATGCGGCCCTGTTCTTTCATCTCGGCGTGCAGCGCATTGCCGGGCATCGGTGTCAGCAAAAAGAACAGCGGCAGATCGATGCCGAGCTCGCTTACCGCATCGGGGAGGGCAAGCAGGTCATCTTCCGTATCGTTGTCAAGCCCTACGACGAACGTGCCGTTGATTGACATGCGGTGGCGGTGGATGTTCTCTATAATCTGCTTGTAAGAGCCGGCATCGCCGAAGTCCTTGTTCGCGCCTTCGAGAGCTGCAGCGTTAAGCGACTCAAAGCCTATCAGCACGCCGTTGCAGCCGGACTTCTGCGCGGCTGTCATAAGCTCCTCGTCCAGGCCGAAGTCCGCTGTCGCTGTTGCCCCCCAGCGCAGGCGGAGCGGCTCCATAGCTTTCATCAGTTTGAGTGCGTTCTCGCGGCTGGCGAAGAAATTCGGGTCATAGAATATTACATTGCTGCGCTTCAAGCCGCGTAGCTCCGCTATCACCTCGTCCACAGGGCGGCAGGAATGCGGGGCCATCATCTTAATTGAGCAGAAATTACAGTCGTTCGGGCAGCCGCTTGACGCGATTATCGTGTCGATCGGGGCATATGCGCGGGATTTGAGGATGCTGCGTCTTGGGACAGGCCTGCTCTCAGGCGGCGGCGCGCCCTTGTCGTTGTATATCCTATCGGTAACAGTCCCCGCAGCAATGTCCCGCAGCAGCTTGGGCCATGCGGCAATCCCCTCGCCTGTGACTACGGCGTCGGCATGTTCTAAGGCTTCCTGCGGCAGAAATGTCACATGATACCCGCCGAGGACGACAAATGCGCCTAATCCGCGATAGTAGTCAGCCAGCTCATAGGCGCGGACGGATTCGGATGTAAGGACGGTGATGGCTACGACGTCAAACGGCCCCGGCGGCGGTTTTCTGTCCGATATTTCATCATAAACCGTTATCTCGGGGTTCAGCTCCGCAGGCGCGAGCGCGGCAAGCATCGGCAGCGCCAGCGGCGGGTATGATATCATAAACGATAGCGGCGAGCGGTATCGCCAGCGCCGTTTGTCCCATGGTGAGATCAGCAGTATTTTCATAGGAGTTACTCTTTCCTTTCGTAGCCAAATGTAATCCCTTGTTTATTAAACACCTCGCGCCTGAAGAGCGGGTTGTACGCCAGGTATGTCAGAAATCTGTATGGCGTGCGCATGTTCGTGCCCGGCTCGAATGCGCGGCGGAAAATCGAGGACGGGCTGTTAAACTTCCTGCGGCACCAGAACGCTGTTTCCGTCAGTTCCTCAGCTGTCATGTTTTTAGGGATGAACGCTGCGTAGTTGAACCGGTACTCCGGGTGCAGCCACCATTTTCCGTCATACAGCAGCCGCCCTTCGCTTTCGAGTTGCTCGTACAACTGCGTTCCGGGGTATGGGTAGAGGATATTGTAGGCCGAGAATGTAAATTTATTGCGCATGGCGAAATAGCATGTCTCGCGGATGCTGTCTAAGGTATCCGTGTCGTGGCCTACGGTAAAAGCGGCCCATGTCTGCAAGCCGTATCTGCGCAGTTCTTTTATGGCGTATGCGTAGCTGTCAGCAATGTAACGCTCGTTGGTGCTTTTGTTCATCGCGGCGACTCCGTCGGTGGCTAGCGACTCAAACCCTATGACATGCCCCAGGCATCCGCTGCGCATCATCAGCTCCATCAGCTCGCTGTCTTCGAGCATATCCATAGATGCCTGGCTCACCCAGCGTACTTTGAGCGGGATCAGCGCGCGGAACAGTTCTTTGGCGGCGGCTTTGTCTGCAACAATGTTATCGTCTACGAAGAATAGCAGCTTGCGATTCTGCGCTTTGATTTCCCGCACAACCTCGCCGGTATCGCGGATATAGTGCTGTTTTTGGAAATACACGCTGGATGCGCAGAAGCTGCATTGGTTCGTGCATCCGCGTGAGAACTGCAGCAGGGTCACAGGGAGGTATTTTTTGCTGTTTAGCAGTTCGCGGCGCGGCAGAATGCCGTTTTGCGGGCGGGGCGCGGGCCGGCAGGAATAGCGCGGCTGTAGGCTTCCGCTTCTTAGGTCGTCAATTGCCGTCTGCCACACCATCTCGGCATCGCCTAATACAATCGTATCGGCATGTTCCGCCGCTTCTTCCGGCGCAAGCGTCACATGAACCCCGCCGAGGGCGACCGGAACCCCGCGTTTGCGGAACGCCGCAGCTATTTCGTAGCTTCTCTGCGCTGTAAATATCTGGACGGTTATGGCAGCGAGGTCAAACGGCAAATCATACGGGATATCCTCTATCCTGTCATCATAAATCGTGACATCGATATCCTCCGGCATCAGACCGGCGATAACAGCCAGGCCGAGCGGCTCCATGCGTGCTCCGTCGAGGAACAGGTTGTCCCCTTTGCGCCCGATGTTCGGATATATCAGAGCTACTCTCATTCGCCCAGCCGCCTTCCTTGTTTCTGCCTTATCGATTTGCGTGAAATTAGATTTGCTATTATGTATGTCCATATACGCACCCAGCCCCGGGCGTTCACGCCGCGCAGCCGCCTGATGATGCCGCGAAGCGAATAAAACGAGTATCTTGCTTCCCTGCAAGACAGTGCGAGCTGCTCCGGCGTCATGCACGCAGGCTGAAACGCGGTATCCCCGTAACGGTACTCGGGGGCAAGCCACCATTTCCCGTGCAGTAAGCGTTTTTCGCCCTCCAGCCGCGCATACAGCTTTGTGCCGGGGGTAGGGATCAGCGGGTTGAAGTTGGCGATGGCGAAATTATGGCTTGCTGCGAACCTCGCCAGTTCATGCGCTGTTTCCGGCGTATCCGAATCATATCCGATGACGAACGTGCCGTAGATCATAAGCCCGGCTCTGTGCAAATTCGCGATTGCCGTTTCATAATCGGTAGCCAGGTTCGCGCTTTTGTTCATTTGCCTAAGGTTATCGGCGTTCAGGGATTCAAAACCCATGATGACCACCATGCAGCCGCTCTGCCTCAGTCTGCAAAGTAGCTCGTAATCCTGCGCCGCTTCGATGCTTATCTGGCATACCCATCTACGCTTTAGCGGCTTTATGGCTTCAAGAAGCTCATTGACGCGCTGTGGGTCGGTGAAGAGGTTGTCATCGGCGAAAAAAATCAGCTTGCGCGGGAGCTGCCTGATTGTATTTTCGACTGCCGAGGGCGGGCGCGTCCGTAGCGTATCGCCGTGCAAAGCATGAATGGAGCAGAAATCGCATGAAAACCTGCAGCCGCGCGAAAACTGGACAATCCACATCGGGTTATACTTTTTCCCTTTGAATACCGAATAATCGTACTCAATATCACCTAGCGCGGCGTTGTTCTTGCTGACGTAGCGGCGCTTGAGTGTGCCTTCGCGCAAATCTTGGATAACATCCGGCCATGTGTCCTCGGCTTCGCCTATAACTACGGCATCGGCGTGTTCCCCGGTTTCGTCGGGGCATAACGTCGCGTGGATACCGCCGATGACGACAGGGATGCCGCGTTGGCGCAGCCGCCCTGCAAGCGCGTACCCCTTGCGGGCTGTGAATGTATCTATTGAGATGGCCGCCGCATCGCACTTTATATTGGTTGGCATGGGCTCGATGTTCTCGTCTATAAAGGTTATGCTCACATCGCCCGGCGTAAGCGGCTTCAATATAGCAAAAAGCAGCGGCGGCAGGGCATCCTTAGCCCGTTCCTCGAACATCCCCGGTTTTATTACGCAGATATTCATATGCTGTCCCCTATATCGGAGTTGTCGGACATTACGGCGGCATCGAATATCTTGAATTTACGGGCGTATTTGCGGTAGCCGAAGTTCAGGAACAAGTAGAGCCATCCGTAGAAAAAGAGCCTTGGGTTGTACCACTGCCAGCGGCGCAGGATGCTCTTTACCGAATAGGAACCGCGCCAAGCCGTGTGTATGCCGGCTTCCAGCTCCTCCTTTGTCATCTGCATGGGTGCGAAAACGCAGTGTTCAACATCGTACAGTGACCAGTCACGCTCGGTGATCCGCCCCTCGTCCTCAAGCTGGTTGTATAAGTCCGTTTGCGGAAAGGGCGTGAAAATGGCGTACCGTGGCAGGTCGATCTGTATCTCGTCGGATAAACGGACGGTGCGCTCGAATACGTCAAGCGCGTCCTCGTCAGCACCGAAAGCAAAGCAGCCCATTACCATTATACCATGCTTGTGCAGTAAATCCATCAGCGTTTTGTAATTCACCGGTTTGTTTATGCCTTTTTGCATCTCTTTCTGGCTGGCTGCGTTGACGGACTCGAAGCCAATCAGCAGTCCCTTGCAACCGCTCCGCCTGAAGAGCTTGACAACCTCATCGTCGAGCGCGATATCCGATGTTATCAACCCGAACCACCATTTTTTAAGCGGTATCATCGCTGTCAGCAGCTCACAGAAATAATCCATGTCCGACGAAAGGTTTACATCCGGGAATACGACCTCTTTGCCGCGCAAGGTCTTGATTTCCGCAACTACATCAGCCACGGGGCGCGTGATGACGCTCTTCCCGAACGCTTTCGGATAAGCGCAGAACGCGCAGTTGAGGTGGCAGCCGCGCACCGCTTCGACGGTGTTTAGCGTAATATAGCGTTTCTTGTTGAGGAGGTCGCGGCGCGGGAGGGGGCGGCCGGCTATGTTTTCACATTCTTCGGGGCGGTAATACGGCTGCAGCTCGCCCCGGCTGAAATCCTGCAGCAAGCGTGGCCAGCAATGGTCGCCAAGCCCGACGACGACAGCATCGGCATAGCCTTTCGCTTCCTCCGGGCAGAGCGACGGGTGCGGCCCGCCGAGCGCTACCGTAATGCCGCGTGCCCGGAAATGCTCCGCGTACCTATATGCGCGCATACTGGTTCCCGTTATGCATGTGATGCCGATTATGTCCGCTTCGAGGTCGGGTGGGATAGGCTCGGCTGTTTCGTCGTATATCTTAATATCAGCCTTTAGCTCTGCAGGCACAAGCGCGGCCAGCAGCGCTAGCGTCATAGGCGCGTAATGCAGGCTTTTCGCGAATAACCCGTTGTACCGATGCATTGCCCCGGCAGGGCTGAGCAAAGCGATTTTCATGAAACCTCCGGTGCGGTCTGCGGACCGCAAATTGAGAATTGAGAATGGAGAATTGAGAATTAAGTTACGAAAGATTGCTTACTTCTGCTGTTAGCTCTATAATTTACGAAGATGTAGTTTACCGCATTATTGCCTTAAATACGTTCACCGTTTTAATTCTTAATTCTCAATTGTATCTTAGCGGCTGTAAATAAAAACTGTTTAATATGCACCAACCGTCGCTAAGTTACCGTCGATGCTATTGCCATTAGCAGGTACATTATGATAATGCTGCCGCATAGGATGCGGCTTTTTCCGATATTGCCCAGAAGCAGGCCGTCTGCGCCTCGGACTGCCGCGCGGTATGCGGGGACAGCCATGCAGGCAATCACAACCGCTGTCGCTCCTCCGGCTATCTGCATAAGCCCCAGAAAGCCTGATACCGGCAGCAATGCCAGCAGTAACGAGGGCGCTGTGGCGGCAACCCAGGCCAAGATGCGTCCCACGCGGAAATATTCTTTCGTCATGTCGGACAGTTGTAGTGATATCGACCAAAACGTTCCGAGCATTGCGAGAGCGATGAATAACGAGCCGAACACGCGCGTCGGGCCGCCCAGCGCAGCCGCCCAGCCGATGATCGCGACCTCAGTGACGGGGTCGGAGCTTATAAGGACGGCATATGTGATGCCTGCCATAACGACGAGGTTTATCAGCAGCCCTGCGGCAACTGCGGTTTTCAAGCGCTTCTTGTTACCCTGCAGACCCGAGGCTGCCTGCGGCACGGCGAACAGGGATGATAAACTGAACATTGCCATGCCGTACACTGCCAGAAGAGGCGACGGTTCCCAGCTCATGGCCTCGAGCGGGCGGCGCGACGGCAGCGCGACGGTTGAGGCAACGAGGAAGATCAGAATCGCCAGCATAACCGAAAGCGTAACGGCTTCATTCGTAGCCACGCGTTTGAGACCCAGAAAAACTACTGCGGCGGCGCAGACGAAAAACAGGATTTGCGCCGCTGCGAGGGGAATGCCCAATAAATCGGCCAAAATGTCGCCCGCGCCTGTGATGTATGCCGCGAGGTTGCATACCAGCGTAACTGCCATCAGCGCGTAAAACCCGCCGCGCAGGATGCTTCTGCCGTTGAAGAGGTGCTTTGAGAAAACCGTCAGAAGCTCGCTCGAATAATTCGTCCGGATTGACAGCTCGGCGACCATAATATGCAGTATGACAGTTACCGCATAAGCCAGGAGCATGACGGAAACGGCAGGCAGAAGCCCGGTTTCAGCGGCAAGGTACGGCAAGGCCATAACGCCCCCGCCGATGCCTGCCCCGGCCACCAGGCACACCGCTTCGACCATGTTGAGTTTCCGCATAGCATCCCCCGGTTTCAAGATAGAGTGTCCTCGAGGACTCATTGCTGATATTTGCGACTTATGGAAGCCGTAAATGAGTTTATCCTACCCATTCCTCTGTTACTCCATTATCGTAATGGTCTATGTGCCTGTGCGTGTTTGAGGCTTCTTCTATTTCGTAGTATGCCCAGTGTGTTGCGGAGACATCGGTGTAGAAGATTATTTCGAGATGTTCGTCGATGAATGCCTTGTCGGGGCTGCGCCCCAGAAGGCGGTTAGTCAGGGTTACAACCTCGGCGCGGGTTATGAGGGCTTCAGGGCGGAAGGTTCCGTTAGGGTAGCCTATAATCCAACCGTAGCTTGTGGCAGTCACGATAACCTCATGCGCCCAGTGGGTCTCGGGCAGGTCTTTGAACTGCATCGCCTGTCTGCTGCCCAGTTCCTCATGCGTGAATCTTACCGCCATTGCGACAAACTCCGCCCTTGTGATGGCATCGTTTGGGTGGAAGCGGCCGTCGGAGCGGCCTTGCACTATACCCAGTGTCGCAAGGGTTTCAACGGCGGGTTTGAACCATGCTGTGTCGTATATATCGGGGAATGTTTTGGTAATCTCAATATCGTGGTCAATCAGGAGATTGTAGAACATCTGAGCGACTTCGGCGCGGGTCATGTTGCTGTTCGGCGCAAACAAGCCGCGCCCATAGCCATGGACGAATACCAAGTGTGTCTCTGTGTTTAATATATGCGACACATCGCCGGGATGGGAAGGCCCGGGGTCGCCGTTCCCGTTGCCGTTGCTCCCACCGCTGCCGTTCTCGGACGGAGTGCCTTCAGCCCGCCAGGTCGCGGTTACGGTTGCATCTTCGTCCGGCATCGTGAAGGTTGTTGTCGGGCTGCCCGGGTCGGCGAAATCACCGCCTCCCCGCGCTTTCCAGCCTGAGAATATCATGCCCTCGGGTGGGTCGTCGGCTATTATCGTTATCACTTCGCCTATGTGATGGCGGCCTATATCCGTGCCGAAGCCGTCAATGCCGTTGACCACCAGAAGCTCATGGTCAATGAACTCGTAATGCGCCGATATGGCGGCATCGCTGTCCGGCATCACAAAGGAAGTATCGCTGAGGAACTCGCCGCCGCCGCTGATTACCGTCCATCCGCTGAACACCATTCCATGCGGAGGCGGCGCGGCCGCTATGGCCACAACGGCACCCGCTGCGAAAGAGCCCAGGTTTGCGAAAGTGCCGCTGCCGTTATCAACAGTAAGGGTGTATGTTTTCGTCTTATATGTAGCCGTCAATGTAGCGTTTTGGCTGGGCATGGTATAGACTGCCTCCGGGTTAGAGGGGACAAAGGAGACACCGCCGCTTCCAGACGGGCTTGCCACCCAGCGGTCGAACTCCTGACCTGCGGGCGGGGGAGAGGCTATGATGTTCAAACCTGTGCCGCTGTAGCCGGAGTAGGCCGTACCGCCGACTGCAGCGCCACCGGTAGTAGTGGTTATCATGCCGCCTGAAACCGTGAGCATCCAGTTGCTTGGGGAGATAGGGCTTCCCGGCTGCGCGCCGACGAATGCAAGCCTGCCCGGCATTTGGAAATCGAAATTATAGCCATCGCCGACGGGCGTGACCAATGCGGTATCGCCGATGTTCCAGCCTTCAAAAGAAAGCCCGGAGGGGTATGTCTGAAACGGCGCTATGCTGACGACAGTTCCTTCCGGGAACCAGTCGTAGTCAGGATGCCCGGAGCGTGGACTGCCATACTCGCCGATGATTCCTCCTGATACCTGAAGCATGTAATAAGGGCTGAAATTCGCTGTGACTGTGACATCCCCGGCAGGCATTGTGAACGTCGTGGTCCGGTTGCTGCTGTCCCCGAAGCTGCCGCCGCCTTCTGTTGACCAGTTGCGAAAACCGCTCCCGTTTATAGGCACTAAGTAATAAGGCATTGATAGAGGCGCAGGATTATATTCCAAAGCCGCGTTTATGGTTATTTCGACCGATGACCCCATTTCCACAGGCAGCGATGTCAAGCCGCCGGATGTGCCGTTTACGATGGTGAGGATGAACAGATTCTGATTTACCCTCACATCGGGCGCAAGCGGGTAAAAATCATTCGGGCCCGTGCCGTACCTTATGCCTCCGTTGATTGCGCTCGGCGGGTCGTTGTCCCATTTCGCGCCGCCCCCGGGTAACGATGCGAGGTCGGTGAGCGCGTTCTGGCTGTATAAGCCTTCGCCTGTCGTTGTATCCCAGGCGACTACTGAGCCGCTTCCGCTCACGCTGTCTAGCTTCGCCGCAGGAGAGATTACCCTGGCTGTCGCGTTGCCGTAAGCGAACACGAAGCCTCCGCTTACTGTTACCGAGTTTGCCGCAGGCAAGCCGGAAGCATCGACTGCCAGTCCTTGCTTGGCTGTGACCAAGCCGCCGGATATGGCCGCTGTGCTGCCGGCTCCCGTTATTTTTATTGCCGTGCCGGAGCCTGTTGCCTGCACAGTCCCTCCGGTAACGATGATTTTTGAGTTCTCTACGAGGTTTGTTGTGGTCGTGGCTGTGGATATCGCGGTGCCGCTGTCTGTCTCCACTATGCCGCCTGTTATTGTGGCGGTGGAGGCCATGCCTACAAGATTAATCGCACGACCACTTATAGCGGTCACACGACCACCTGCAACGACTGTGTTTCCCGTCGTCTGTATGACATAGCTTGTCCCGGACGGGTTTATGGTTTCCACCACGCCGCCGTTTATGAAGACATTTGTTATTGTGCCGCCGTTCATGTAGATGGTCGAGTTTGTGTTGCTCGTTGCATCATTGACTACCCTGCCGCCTTGGACAGTGACGACAGAGTTTCTGCCGGAGGAGCGTATCGCGCATGCGCTGCCTGATTCGACAAGAGCCCCGGGGTATACGGTTATCTGTGTGTCATTGGCATAGGTTTCACCGCTGATGCCGCCGCCATCGTTTATCGCATAACCGCCGGGTTTGGATATGATGCTGCCGCCGCTGTTTATGTTTATCGCCGCCCCTGTGATGTCTGTCGTGACGTTTATGGCGGAGTTTGAGCCGGAGTTATCTATCGTGCCGCCGGAGTTCACGTTTACGGTGACGTTTTTCGCGGCTATGTTTAGCGTGATGCCGTTTGAGGCTGTGCGGAGCAAGCCGTCTATGTTGATTGTGAGGCCTTCGCCGAGCGCATTTATCTGGCCGCCCGCGCCCGAGTTGCTAATAGTCCCGGATTTATAGCTGAATGTGCCTTGTCCATCGAGGTTAATAAGATAGGTGCCGCTTACTGCGGAGCCGGATATGCTCGCTTCCCAGTTCAGGGTCACGCCGTCCGGGATGCTCAGGAGAAATGATTTTGCGCCTGCTCTCGACCCGCTGACCGTCACTTGGGTCTGCGCCGGGTTTGCTGTCGCGCTCAGGCCGGGCTGGGCTGTTATCTGGGTAAGCAGTTCGTCTATGTCGGTGGCTGCGGATGCTGACAGGGGCGGGAATGGAAAGCTGCTTGCCAATAAGGCCATCACCATTAGGAAGGCTGCTGCACGGACGATAAAGTTGTAATTTTTCATCTTTATTAACGTTCCTTTCATAAAGCTTTCACATATTATATACTACTCAACAGGGCTTGCGTACACCTTGATATCAGAAACCGGCAGCACAAAACACACCCCAAATGATTATATACACCTATAGGTGCATTGTCAACATTGGGAGTGAGAACATAATATGCAGGGCGCTCGCTGTGTTACTGGTCACGCGGTCATAGGATATTGTCACTGCCGGTGAGGATGGCTATTTATGTGCCCCGCAGAGCGCAACCATGGACGGTGGAGCGTTCGCGAATTGAAAC
>Ga0099364_10001182_pt1 | contig 43521 bp, 44 predicted proteins | sample TergutTh196P3_FD_73070 | JGI IMG/M metagenome (GOLD analysis project Ga0099364, IMG submission 73070) | Microcerotermes parvus P3 segment gut microbial communities from Pointe-Noire, Republic of the Congo - Th196 P3 | ecosystem: Host-associated > Arthropoda: Insects > Digestive system > Gut ...
GTAGGGGAGCGCGCCCTCGACGCCCCATTACACCGACCGCAATTTTGCGGGACGTCGAGGCCGCCGTCCCCTACAGGAACATCACATTATAAGGATTGAACCCCGCCGCTTTTGCCTGTTATAACTCCATGTCGTTGGCTTTTGTCTTTTACCTTGTCCGTGTCTGCTCCTGCATAATATCAGTAATATTACGTATAATTTTTTTCAACCTGTCTCGTCATACTTTTCTTAAAAACTCTGCTACTTCTGCCGCTGTAGGAGGGCAACCTTTTATGTAATTCGTAAAGCCCGATGCGCAGTTTCCGCAACCTATTTTCCCTGTTTTTCCGCGAAAACCCTGCCCTACACTGACTTTCTCGCCCTTGTATCCGATTCTGTTAATCGCGCTGATTAACGCCGAATAGCACGCCGAACACGCCCCGTCCTCATCGGTATACCCCGCAAGCCGCCCTGCGATACCGCGTTCCGTATTGGAAGCGAGCGGTTTTTTATCTGCATTAAGCGTCTGTATTTCGGTATCTCCGCTATAGAGCCGCCCTATTTTAAGTTCGGCGGCGATAGGAATATACCCGATTTCATCTGCTCTATACCCGATTAACGCCGCGCAGTAAGAGTCGAGTAAGACAGGGTCTTCTCCGCAGATAATCATGTTTCGGGTTACGGGATTTCCCCCTTCTTCAAAAGACAAATCCCCGCATACTGCATCTATTACGCAAAAATGCGTCTTTATCGCTTTGTTAAGGTATGCAATCGGGCGATGAAGCCCCATATTATGAAAATTACGCTTTTCCCTGTCGGAGATACAACCCTTGAGGTTTTTCAGACAACAGGTCAATCGTGTTTGACAGTGAGCCTTTAAAACAGGGATATTTATTAGAAAGTCTGTTTCCAAAGCTCTTTCGCAAATCTCAAAGTTATAATCTGCCGTCTTTACTTTACGGATTTTATCGTCCTTTAAGTCGTGCAGAGCGATACCGTATTTTTCACTCAGTTTGTCATAACCGCAGACCCTGTATACACGCTTCGTATCATCGCCAATCCATGCACTCTCTATGATTTCAATATTACGAACGCCGAGTTCTTTCAAGAAAATAATTACCCCCTCGACGACCTCGGCATGGGTAGTCGCACCCTCAGACGGAGGTTTAGCCAAAACCATGTTCGGCTTCAGAGAAACGCGCATATTTGGCTTTACGAGGCTTTTGAGCCTACTCGCTTTTAGAGCTTCGAGCGTGGCGTTTAAAATATTCTCGCTATAATTAATGACAATGTCCGACATAAACCTTTACACCCTCCCGTTTTAATTATTACTATCACAAATAGTCCATAGAATCGTGCGATACGCCTGTGCCGTTAAATGTACGCCATCGTTCTGACCGTACCTTGTTTTAAGCAATCCGAGCGAGTTTTTCAGCTCTTCGTCTAAAGATAAAAACCTGACGTTTTCATCACGAAGCTCGGCAACCGCCGCATCTAATGCGTTATTGTATTCTCCTATTAGTTCATTGTTTAAACGCTCGTTCTCTATGTTTACGGGTGTTATGGACAGTACGGTTATCGCCGTTTCGGATGAATAGGTTTTTATCAGGGAAATAAGGCGGAGATAGTCTTCCGTGAACGCTCCGATTCCGTCTTGCCCATATAAAGCGGCGTTATTCGTGCCGAGCAATATGAACACGTTTTCGGGTTTTCTGTTGACAATCGCGGTCAGCAAGTCAACCTCACCGTCACCCGTAGGAAGCGGGAACATCCTTTCCATGATTTCGCCTACCGTAACCCCGCCCCATGCAAGGACGTTTTCATCCGATAAAAACCCGTTGTCGATGAGACCGCGAATGATACTGTCCCCGACAAAGACGCTTTCGGAAAGAAACAACTCGTCACTTTCGCTGAAGGTATAATTAATATAAGTTTCTGTCAGTTCGATTTCGGGCAGGGTGGCATCGGGCAACGATTCCGACTCTTCAACGCCGCTTATAGTCCCCTGCGGAATACTGCTGCAACCGCATAAAAACAGCAATATTATTAAAACCACACACTTTTTCGGCATATAAATCACCTTTCATTCTTTGTGATAATTATACAACAAAAACGAATTTTTGTCAAACATAACCATAATATATTATAGAATCGCCGCGGGAGGGGTTGACTTTACGGATTATTTGCAGTATAGTGGTAAGTATAGAGAATTTCCCCGAAAAGAAAGAAGGCGATTTCATGAGCGAAACGATTTTTGTAATCGGTTTGATTCTGTTTTTTACAAAGTTTTGCGGAATAATGACAAGGAGAATTCATCTTCCGCAGGTAGTAGGAGCATTGACGGCGGGTATAATCTTAGGTCCCGCTGTACTCGGAATAGCACAACCTAACGAAACAATAGACTTGATAGCGGAACTCGGTGTGATTGTCCTGTTATTCACGGCGGGGATGGAGATGAATTTCAAGGATTTGAAAAATCTGCTTCGCCCTTCATTTATAATAGCGTTTTTCGGTATTCTTTTATCCATTACGGGTGGTTTTATCGCCGCCGCCGCAATCGGGCGTCCTGCTTTGGAGTGCTTTTTTATAGGAGTCATCATAGCCTCTACATCCTCAAGTATTACAATAGAAGCCCTTCAGGAAATGGGTAAGCTTAAAACAAAATCAGGCGGCGCACTCCTCAGCGCGGCGGTAATTGATGATATATTAGGTATAATCATACTTTCGGTTATTTTAGGAACCTTTGGGGGCGACGCTGAATTTGATTTATTGCAGGTGGGATTAGTTCTTCTTAAGATTATTCTGTTCTTTGCGTTTGCGTTTGCGTGCGGCTTTATTATGAACAAGATGCTCACCTTTCTGCGAAACAGAATCGGGGAGAGCAGACGTATACCCATATACGCATTATCTTTCTGTTTCATCATGTCGTATATAGCCGAGCTGTTCGGTCTTGCGGACATTGCAGGTGCATTTATAGCGGGTATAGTTTTCAGTAACACCCGATACGTAGATTATCTTGAAAGAAATACGCATATACTTTCTTATATGTTCTTATCCCCCATATTTTTTGCGAGCATAGGGATAAATATGGCGATTGAGGGCTTTACCGCAGGCACAGTCTTATTCACGGGGCTTTTATTAGCGGCGGCAATATTGTCAAAGCTGATAGGATGCAGTCTCGGTGCTAAAGTTTGCAAATTCTCAAACGACGAGAGCTTCCGAATAGGCGCAGGAATGATTACAAGGGGGGAAGTGTCTATCATTGTAGCAAGCAAGGGTATAGCCGCAGGAATTATGGAACCCGACCTTTTCTCCGGTATAATAATCGTAGTATTTATAACAGTGCTTTTAGCTCCGTCTTTACTTAAATTAGTTTATACGGATAAATTCTCGAATCTTGTAAACAAAAAAAGCTGAAATTTTTTTGGAGGGGCTTTTTATGCTACGAGAAACAGAAATAAAAGTCATAGTGTCGAACCAACCGACAAAGCAAGAGAGCGAGAAGAAAATAAAGGAATTATGTCTTATTTTAGGGAACATTTGGAAACAGAAAAAAAATAAAAACAAGACCCTGCCGCGTGTGTAAACCCGCATTAACAGGGTCTTTCTTTTTGCAAAAACATTTTAGTAGATTTAGCTCAATCCCGGACCGGACGGTGAACTCGGAGCATCTTTACGCTATCTTTCTCAACGGTTCACTATGCCCGATAAAAGAGGGGTTGCTTTACTGACGGATATCGGCACGGAGGAACTCGGTCATTTAGAAATGATAGGTTCTATCGTGACCCAGCTAACGAAGGGCGAGGGTGCAAAATCCTTTGATAAGTGGGGACGTGGCGATTACTATGTTGACCACGCAAACGCAGTTTTCCCCGCCTCTGCGAGCGGAGTGCCGTGGACGGCGGCGGGTATGCAAAGCAAGGGCGACCCTATTGCGGATATTATGGAAAATATGGCGGCAGAACAAAAAGCCCGCGCAACTTATGATAATATTCTGCGGCTTTCGGATGACCCCGATGTTAATAAGGTCATAAAGTTTCTGCGCGAACGCGAGGTAGTTCATTTTCAGCGGTTCGGCGAACTCCTCAATTATTATCAAGAGATGATTCCCCCGCGCGAAGCCCGCGCTTAATACATTTACATACAAAAAATTGGGTGTTTCAGGTGTTGTGGAATCACTACCTGGAGTGGTTTCATCAACTGACTGCGAAGCTAACTTCACCAGCGCATTGTCCGGCGGGGCAAAGACCGCCGGACATTCGCCGATATACTTGTAAAGATAATCACGTACATAGATTGCTTTACATCGGAGGATTGTACAGTGCTGTCAGCACTATTTTGAAAAAAATCAGAATAAAAAACAAAGCGGAGATTACTCCTCGCCTTGTCAACTTTGTTCTTTAATTTAGTACGGCTCGAATAAAAGCGAAAGCACCCGATATTAACGAGTGCTTTCACAAGGATTGAAGGATGGGCGGTGTATCCATCATCTCAGGTTCCTCTTTCGAGGAGTGTCGGGAACCATTTCCGACCTCAACAACCCTATAGTATTAATTTTATACCTACTATATTTATATTATACTATAACAAAAGTCATTTGTCAATGATTTTCTGAAAAATTTTATTTTCAATCTTCTTAAATCTACCGCTATGCAATCTTCTTTGCAACTTTGATTCCTGCACATCATGAACCGTTGATACATACAGATAATCCGACTTTCCGTCTACCTTTACAGCAACAAGAACATTTAACTTAAACGCTTTAACGTATTCAACGCTAAATACACCGCCTTTTTCCTTATGCAAACCAACGTAATCGGGATTTGCGATAATTTCGGGAATGTTATCTATATATTTAAGACAATTAAAATGTTTTTGCTTAATTATATGAGTGGGCAAGCCTTTTGAGCGGTATATTGTTTGGGTTTCAATATTTATGTCCAATATGTCGTTAATGTTTGTATTATAGACTCCCATTACAATTAGGTTTTTATCAGCCATTTGTTGCTCCTAAAATTTAGTTTAGTTCAGTTCAGTTACGGGTCGAATCTGGCGGAAACCGGGGATATTCCCGAAAACCCTTGCCGCTTATCGGGTGAAAATTCTTTAGCCGCACCAAATTCGATTAGTTTAATCACACCGACCGACTGCTCCGTGCCGCCGAAGTAGGCGCGTTATACCCCAAAAATAAACGTGATGCCGTGATTATTCACGCACTCGAAAACACGCATACCGTCATTCAAACGGCTGTAAAATAGCGGTTTTTTGTTTGTATGTATGCTATCCATGATAACCATAACTCCCATTGCGTGTATCGTAAAATCTTCCCAATCCATTTATGGTAATCGTGCTTTCTTTTGGAATCCGCCAATGCTTATAATCAAAATCGTGTTCGGGTGAACGTAGAACATAATATCCGCCATGTTCAGATACGAGCAAACCATTGCGTTCCCAGCTGAACGAAATAACTACAAAAGAAAATGAAAATGCCGTCAAAGCAAAAATAATAGCGAGAAAAATTATGATAATATTATTTAATCTCACGGTTTTGGTTGAAAATTTTTCCTTAAAACTCAAAACAGCAAATAAAATTAATAAATAAAGCATAAAAGCGATGGATATTCCGGTTGCAAGAACTTTTATACCTCCGAGTTGACTTATATAAAAAATCAAGGTAACTGTAAAAAGAAGCGGAAGAAAAACCCTGAACGATTTTCTTTTTGCATTAACGGTAGTAAAAAAACCTAAAACAGCGAAATAAATTGCTGTTAATTTGCTATAAAAATGTGAAAACGGAATCCAAAGAAAACTAAAGCACATAATACTGAACGCAATCAGTATTCCGACCATAATTATACTAATCAGATATGTTGAATTTCTCAATTTTTCCAAAGCATACCCCCTATTTATAGAGCATTTCATATCAACCACACAGGAACAGTCCAGTTTTTCTTATCAATAGGGCGCAAGTCATTTGCAAGGCATACAACGCACCCCGCCCCGATTTCCATTTTAAGTTGCCGAGACATTTCGTCGAAGTTTTTGTCGTCTGCGACAGGGTTTAATACAGAAAAATGCTTTGTCGCTCCCGTTGGATTCCCACTTTTTTTAATTTCAATGGGATAAAGCGTGTTGCCCTGCTGAATAATCAGGTCGATTTCTTTCGTGTTGCTGTCGCGATAATAAAAGAGCGGCGGGAGTTTTCCCATGTTAATAAAACTCTTGTAAATTTCAGACACAACGAAAGTTTCAAAAAAAGCACCCGCCATCGCCCCGCTTTCTAAGACAACGGTGTTTGGCCATTTCATCAAGTGTACCGCGAGTCCTGTATCTAAAAAATACATCCTCGGAGCTTTCACAACCCGCTTTAAGACGTTGTTGTGATATGGTTCGAGCAAAGTAACGATGCCGCTTGACACTAACACAGACAGCCATTGCTTGGCAGTTGGGGCAGATATTTCCGCCTCATTTGCTAATGTTTCATAATTGACAAGGGTACTCGTCCGTGCCGCCGAAGTAGGCGCGTTATACCCCAAAAATAAACGTGATGCCGTGATTATTCACGCACTCGAAAACACGCATACCGTCATTCAAACAAACGAGGTTTTGGCGGCTATGGGGCTTGAGGTGTTGTAGGTTTGTCATTTTTCGACACCTTTATTATTATATAGGATAGGGCGTTGGTTGTCAAGGGTTGATTTTTTAAGATTCAACCCTTAAAATCCTACAAAAACATAGCCATATAAATCGGTAAATGGATAATACCGTCCTTAATCATAACATCCTTGTTGTAAAGGATATATGAATTAGAGAGTTTTGAGGAAAACTTCTTTTTGAATTTATCCAATGAAGAATGAGATTTATAATTGCCTGATTTGACTTCAATGGGGGCAATCTTTTTCTTTTCGGTAATGAGAAAATCTATCTCCATGTGATTTTCACGGTGTTCTTTGTCACTGCGAGAATAAAAGTATAGCTTATGACCGTTCATTCTCAGCATCCCCGCGGCTATATTCTCCATAATCATACCCTCGTTAATGCTGAGTTTATCAAAAAGAATCGCTTTATATAATTCGTTTTCAATGTATGGGCTGTCCATGAAAGCATGGGATATAAGAAGTCCTGTATCAGCCATATAGCATTTCTGAGTCGAATAATCCGCAGAGAGTGCAAGCCCGATATTCGGGTCGGTTGCGTTAAAACAGGTATTGACAACCATCGCTTCATTAAGCCAAACAAAAGAATCCTCGTAACTTCTGAAACGGGCTTGCTTTGAAATGGATGACAACTGATACTTTTTTTCTTTTTTTGAAAGCTGACCGGGAATCCCGTCAAATATTGCAAAGACTTTATCCTCATAACCGTTTGCAAACTTTGAAACATCGTCACGGTATAGTTTCAGAATCCGTCGTTTGACGGCATCAACCGCTTCAAACTCTTTTGTTTTTACATATTCAAGTACCGCTTGCGGCATTCCGCCAACAAGGATATATTGCCGGAAATCGTTCATGATTTTTCTGTGGAGTGCTTGACCTAACGCAGTTTTTGAATCAAAGCATTGCTTAATTAACGGGACGGTCGTATCATCTCCCAATGCCCACAAAAATTCTTCAAAATCAAGCGAGAACATTTCTATGTGTTCCTCTTCGGAAGGGATAATAATATTCTGAACATTTTTTTTGAGCCTTATCAAAGAACCTGTCTCGATAAAGTCATATCTGCCATCGGCAACGAGATATTTTATAAGCTGTCGGGCACGAGGAAACTGCTGTACTTCGTCAAATACAATGACAGACTCTCTTTTATAGAGCGGTTTTGAATAAAAAGCAGATAACTTTGCAAAGAACAGGTCAAGATTAGAACTGTCGTTTTCAAATAAACTCAAAATGTCCTTCGGCGCATTACCGAAATCAATAATGATATGACTTTTATATTCATTTTCTGCGAATTGTTCACATAGAAAGCTCTTTCCTACACGTCTTGCACCGTCGAGCATCAATGCAGTAGCACCGTTGCTTTTATTCTTCCATGACAGAAGATTATCGTATATTTTTCTTTTTAGTGTAACCACTATCCCATCCCCTTTGGTTAATAATGTTCCTGTCTAATGGGTATTATAGCACATCAATCACGAAATGTCAAGTATAAAAAGCCAAGTATTGCACGAAAAGACACTAATAAGATGATTATATGAAACATTTCATATCAACCACACGGGAACAGTCCAGTTATTAAGGTCAATGGGATGGACTTTATTATACATACAAACTACTGCTCCTTCGCCTACGAGTTTGCCGGAGTTTTGCAGTACATCAAAGTTCTTAATGCTGTCCTTGCCGGGGTTTCCGGTTTTCTTAATCTCTATCGGATAAACCGTCCCGCTGTACTCTAAAACAAGGTCTATTTCTTTCCCGTCTGTATCACGGTAATAGTAAACGGGCGGGCGAAGTTCTTTGATATAGTACGATTTCAGAATTTCGCTGACAACATAAGTTTCAAAGAACTTTCCGGACATAGCGGAAACTTCCAAAGTTTCAGGGGAGTCCCAACGTGTGAGATAAACCGCTAACCCTGTATCCATAAAATACATCTTCGGCGTCTTTATTGCTCTTTTCAATGTGTTGTTAAAATAAGGCTCAACCAACGCCACGATTCCACTTGACACTAATAATGACAGCCAATGCTTGGCGGTAGGCTCGCTGATACCAACATCTTTAGCAAGGTCGGCGTAGTTTACCATCTCGCTTGTCCGTGCGGCGCAAGCTGTCATAAACCTAAGAAAATCAAGCTCGTCCGCTACTTGTGTGAGGTCTCTGATGTCCCTTTGCAAATAAGTGTTGACATAGCCGGAATAGAATTCTTTTCTGTTAAAGTTCCCTAAATAAGCTTCCGGCATAGAGCCTCTGAAGATACGCTCGTATACATCGGTCAAACCTTGGGGCGTGCGTACTTTATTACGCTCGTCCATCACCGTATGGTCGCAGACGAAAGGTTCGCTCTCCACTCCCTCAATCTCACTATGCGACAATCCATACATCTCTATGACAGCAAGCCGCCCTGCAAGGCTTTCGGATACATTCTTCATCAAATGAAACTTTTGTGAGCCTGTCAGCCAAAAATCACCCTCGTTTTTGTGTTCGTCCACATACATCTTAATATACGGAAGAAGATTTGGAGCATACTGAATTTCGTCAATAATGACAGGCGGCTTGTGACGTGCCATAAATATCACCGGTTCTCTCACTGCCATTTCTCTTTCCACGGGGTCGTCAAGAGTAATGTACTCTCTATAACGGCTTCCCTCTTCGGCTAAGTGTTTAAGCAGTGTAGTTTTTCCCACCTGTCTGGGACCGGTTACTATTAAAGCCCTGAACTGCTTGTCAGCGGTTAGTATTCTTTTTTCTAAAGCTCTTTTTATATACATTCAAAGCACCTCCATTAAACCGTTAAATCTAAACTATAATTTTATTATAACCGAATAACATAAGGATGTCAACACTAATCCAAAAAATAAACCGCCGAATTTCCTCGTAATTCAGCGGTTTTTCTGTTCTATCAACTCATCAAAATTAAATTCCCTCACTCCTCCTCAAACCGATAAACAAAAATTAAATCACTATCGCTCATTTGTATACACAAATCTCCGTCCGCATCAAAGAAAATATAGGCGGACGTCATCGAGCCGTTTTCAAGAGTAAAAATAATTCTGTCGTTCGCGCCGACTGAAAAATCGCCTGCACTCATCTCCCCTGCGGCAGAATCTACTAACCCACTGCTGTCATAAAACCCGCCGCGCGATTGCGAAAATGATAAAAAGCCTATAAATTCATCAACCGAAATCCAGCTGTAGTCATCTGCCGAGTCATAAAAGCCTATTAATTCCCACATACCGTCAATGTCAGCGGCGGTTATCCCTACTATATCACTACTGCTTTGATTGTTATAATTCGGGTCACTTCTGCCGCCGCCAAAATTTGTAACAAATACAAAAACAACCAAAGCCAAAACCCCTGCCGCCCCGCCAATAATTAAAGGCAGGGTTTTCTTCTTTTTCACCGGGGCATGAATTACCTCCGACATCGGCTTACTTATTAAAAACTTATCGGTCAGCCTGTCAACAGCCGCATCAAAATACTCGTGACTGTTAGCGTTTACGCCGTTTTGAACACGGATTGCTTCTATATCTGCGGGTAGTTCGTCGGGAAATTCAAAATTTCGCAACATCACGGGGACTATGTTTTTACCTTTACTCAGCGCGTGTGCTATTTCCATTCGCACCCAATCGCCCTCATTATTGCAACGCTCAAAGCTGTCTTTGGAGCATATGAGCAGAAAATCCGTGCAGTTGTCGATTATATCGAGAAGCCGCGTGTTGAAGCTTCCGGAATTTAGGTTTTCTATGTCAAGGAAAACTTTATAGCCTCTTTGGGACAGGCGGTCGTGCAGGAGTATTGCCATAGCTTCGCCGCCGTCCCGCCGATAAGACAGGAAGATGTCGTACTTTTCTCCGTTTTTCATAGGCAAATACTCCTTCTGCGCATGTCCGTTGTACAGGGTTTCAAAGGCTTCGCTGTCGCCTTTTCGCGCCGCTTCTACGGTTTTCTCCATGTTTTGAAATATCTCCTTTTAAAGCCGCTAAGAGGCTTTTATGACTAATTTGTTGCCATGTACAGCAGGAAATTAGTAACGTATCAAACATTCGGGCAAAGCCGCTTGAAGTGCGGCTATATCGCTTTCGTCTATTGGGTTCTTGCTTATATTTAAACTTTCTAAATTCACAAGAGCCGAAAATGGCGATACATCTGTAATTTCGGTTTCTGCCAAATGTAACTGTTTTAAATTCACGAGGTTTAAAAGCGGCGGTATAGATGCGTCGGTTATAGGATTGTTCGTTAAAGCTAAATATGTTAAGTTCACGAGTCCCGAAAGCGGCGATAGGTCGCTTATTTGATTAGTCATCAAAGCTAAATTTGTTAAATTCGTCAGCCCCGAAAGCGGCGAAATATCTGTAATGTGGTGGTTGTGTGCTACAGATAAGTTTTCTAAATTCACAAGCCCTTCGAGCGGTGATATGTCTTCTATTTGATTCATAAACAGATTTAACCTTGTTAAATTTACGAGTCCCGAAAGTGGCGATATGTCGTTAATTTGATTATTATACAAATCTAAATCGGTTAAATTCACAAGCCCCGAAAGCGGCGATATATCAACGATGTAATGATTATAATGCAAATCTAAATGTGTTAAACCTTTCATTCCCGCGAGCGGCGATAAATCATCGATTTTATTATTGTTTAGATTTAGATTTCTTAAGTGTACGAGTTCCGAAAGCGGCGAAATATCGGTAATTAGGTTTTGTGATAAGTTTAAGTTCGTCACATCCTGCGGTATTTCCCCGCTTATTACCATTTCAGCAAGCATTTCATCGGTTATTTGTTGTTCTTTTAAATCAATGTTTAAATAACCGACGTATTCGTTTGTCGCCGGTTCAGGGGGAGGCGTGACTTCCCTGTCCCCGCCGCCGGACAAGACGACCGCCGTGACAATACCGGTTGTTACAACAACCCCGGCTACACAGGCGGCAATGATTTTCCCGGCGCCCATTGCAGAAGTAGTTACAGCAGTCGCGGTTCCCGCCGTTGCGGTTTCGGTCACTACAGCAGTTCCGACTGTAGCGGCTTCGGTGACAGCAGCAGTTCCGACTGTAGCGGCTTCGGTGACAGCAGCAGTTCCGGCTGTAGCGGCTTCTGCCGCTGTCGCCGCGCTTGCCGTGATGCTCAGACTTCCAACGATATTTGATAAAAGTGTCTGCGGTGCTTGTGTATTTTTCATGGCAAGCTTTAACACGGGTACAAGAAGAAACGGAAACGCAACCCATAACTTCAAGCCCTCGTCTTTTTCGAGCGCTTCCAACGCCTTACGGATTTTGTCACGGGCAAGCGCAAGACGGTTTCGCACAGTGGTTTCCTGTATAGCCAACTGCGCCGCGATTTCCCTGACCGACATCCCCTCGTAGTAATAATAATAGACGCAGATTTTCTGCGGTAGCGGTAAATTGTCGATGGTTTCGATTATAATCCGCACCGTTTCCTCGTCATCAAGCCTTGATTCGGGGAGCAGTTTTCGGTCGTTTTCCTCGATAAATTCCGTTTCCGCGACCTCCTCAAGCGTAACGGTGGTGAGCAGATTTGCCTTCTTGAGCGTATCGGTACAAAGGTTCACAGTAATTCGGTTGAGCCATGCCGAAAACGCTTCGGGTTCTTTCAAGTCCCCGATATTCCGAAATGCCGCTAAAAACGCCTCTTGGGTAATATCCTCTGCATCGGTTTTGCTTTTCATCAGCTTCAGTGCGAGGAAATAAACCGCCTGAGCGTGGTGGTTGTACAGGGCTTCAAAGGCTTCGCTGTCGCCTTTTCGTGCCGCTTCTACGATTTGGGTAAGGTTTTTGTTATCCATAGTTTGAAATATCTCCTTTAAAAAAATAATCCTCTATTAATTAAGACTGCAAAAAAGGGAAAATATCTAAAAAATTTTTAAATATTTTATTTTTTTACGATTTTTTTATTTCACCGCCGCAAAATGGTGGAAAGTCCGCGCTAATTCGCCGTCTTGGTCGGTGTAAATCTCAATGCTCTCAATCTCATACACGGAAAAGGCTTCGAGCTTGTAAGTACGAGTTATTTCATCGAGTTGAAATATACACTGCATATCCCATGTGTAGATTAGCTCGGTTTCTTTCTGCGGAATAATAACAACTGCACTTTCGCCGGGGATAAGCGGGTTTGTGCTGATTATATTATCGCCCCAATCGCCTGTATCAGAGCGTTTCATGTAAATACTTTGGATAGAATCATCTGTGTTGTTGAAAATCATAATTTCCGCTGTTTCTTCTTTGGAAACATAGAAAGTATTAAAGACAACGGCGATTATTACAATAACAACAAACGCAACGAAAATCGCCGTTACAGTCTTTGTTTTCCGCTTTTTCGGCTTGACGGAATCGGAAGGGCTTTGGCTGATAAGCTCCCTGAGCCGCTCCGACATTTCGGGGATACTCAAAAGTGGTACGGATTTCAAGAATTTTTCTGCTAATCTGTCAATCGCCGCATCAAAATACTCGTGGCTGTTAGCGTTTACGCCGTTTTGCACACGAATCGCTTCTATATCTGCGGGTAGTTCATCGGGAAATTCAAAATTTCGCAACATCACGGGGACTATATTTTTGCCCTTGTTCAGCGCATGTGCGATTTCCATTCGCACCCAGTCGTCCTCATTATTGCAACGCTCAAGGCTGTCTTTGGAGCATATGAGCAGAAAATCCGTGCAGTTGTCGATTATATCGAAAAGCCGCGTGTTGAAGCTTCCGGAATTTAGGTTTTCTATGTCGAGGAAAACTTTATAGCCTTTTTGGGTCAAGCGGTCGTGCAGTAGGATAGCCATAGCTTCGCCGCCGTCCCGCCGATAAGACAGGAAGATGTCGTACTTTTCGCCGTAGTTGACAACGGATTTTTCGGTATTGTTCATTAAAATTATCCTCTTTGAAACTAAGTTGTCCCCTTTTGCAAAATGGCAGGATTTGTCATTTTTTTACTTTTACAAGAATTATAGCATATAAAAATTACAATGTCAATTAAATATTAAACGTACACGGCGGCGACTAAAAAATATAAAAAATATAGTTTAAATAAAACCCTTGACATCTTTAAATTAGTCTGTTATAATGGAATTAAACTCCAAATTATCGGAATAATGAGGTCGCCATGTATTACTCAAGACACATCGAACCCGTCATAACCCGCATAGCAAAACGCAAACCCGTCATCGTCCTAACGGGTGCAAGGCAGGTAGGGAAATCAACCATGCTCAAAGAAGTCTACAAGGACATTAATTATATATCTCTCAGCCGACCTCTCGTGCGTGAGAGCGCGAAAGAAAATCCGTCGATTTTCTTTGATATGAACAAGCCGCCCGTGATTGTAGACGAGATACAAAAGGCGGCGGAGCTTTTTGATTATATAAAAGACATTGTCGATGAGGATAAGACTAAAGGGCAGTTTTACCTCACAGGCTCGCAGAGTATGAAGCTTATGAAGAACGTCAGCGAGAGTCTTGCGGGGCGTGCAGGAGTAATAAAAATGCTCGGATTATCTTTACGTGAGCTTGAACAACGCGAATACAGAAAACCTTTTATGCCTGCTTTTTCACCTGCCGAAAAACCTGTGTCAAGCCTTAATTTTGAGCAGGTTGTTTCATACATTCACAAAGGCTTTTTCCCCGAATTGCATGAAACAGAAAGTAGCCTGCACGATTGGTCGGATTTTTACAGTTCTTATTTCCAGACCTATATTGAGAAAGACATAAAAGACGCATTAAATATTAAAGACGAATCGGCGTTTATAAAGTTTGTCAGAGCCTGTGCCTCTCTGACGGGCGAGATGCTGAATAAAAACACCCTCGCCGAAACCTGCGGAAAAGACAACAAGACAATCAGCGCGTGGCTGTCTGTCTTGGAATCAAGCGGACTCATCTACCTCTTAGAGCCGTATTATAATAATTTTAACAAGCGATTAATTAAAGCCCCGAAGCTTTATTTTTTGGACACAGGGCTTGCGTGTTGGTTGCTTGGTTGGAATACACCCGAACAGTTATCAAACGGCGCGATGTGGGGGCATATCTTCGAGAGTTTTGTGTTTGCGGAAGTGCTTAAAAGCTATTATAACGACGGTATTGTAAAGCCGCCGCTGTATTATTACCGTGACACCGACAAAAATGAAATCGACCTGCTTGTAGAAAACGGCGATGAGCTTTATCCCGTTGAAATTAAAACAACGAGCGACCCAAACAAGTCTATGGTTAAAGCATTTCGCCTGATTAATAATATTCCGTCAAAAAAAGCCGGAATAGGCGCGGTTATCTGTCTCGCTAAGGAGGTGCTTCCGCTTACCGAGAATGTTTGGACTTTGCCGGCGCAAATGATTTGATTATTTTTGAATAATCAATCGTCTTCCGCAAGCTCTGCTATTTTCTCATACAGTAAAGGATAATTACTCATGCCATGAATTACGCGGTAGATAAAAATATCGTGGTCAATTATACGATAAAAAGCTATGTAGGGTTTAATTCCCAACATTCTGAAACCTAAAGTGTTCATTTTCTTATCCGGAACAAGACGCCCGCGCTTCGGAAAAGTAGTTAAGTCGTTGGCTTTTAATATAATTTTGTCGTGCATACGAAGCGCAGAAGCTTTGCTGTTTTGTGCTATAAATAAAACAATTTCTTCTAAATCGTCCAACGCTTCTTGAAGGAATTTTACATCATACACTTCCATCAATCAAACCCTTTAACCTTTCGCTGACTTCTGTTATTGTATAGGTTTTTGCACCGGAAAGCCTGCCTGCTTCGGCAGAGAGTAATTTTTCCCTTAAATCCAACATTTCTTCGCGGTATTTATACGCTTCAATGCTCATGAGAACTAAATCTCCCTCACCATTTTTGGTTAGAAAGACAGGCTCTTGCCTTTCCTTGCACAATGCGGAAATAGTATTGTATTCATTACGAAGCGCAGTTGATGGTTTAATTAACATATAAATTCTCCTTCCTGTTGATATTATTATAATCATATTATATCATTATTATTTGCAAAAAGCAAGCATTTTATAATAAAATATATAAATCCCTGTTGAATACAGGCTTTTTGCGGTTACCGCTTGACTTTTTATGCCCTTTTTGTTATAATGCTAAAAAAAGAAATGAGTAACGAGGTGGGAACATGATTAAAATAGCGATTTGTGATGATAATTCAACTGCATTAGAGAATATCAAAAAAATTCTTGAAGAGTTTTTCACACAACAAAACCACGAGGTTGGTATACATTCTTTCGCAAGCGGGGGTAGTTTAATTGATTCTCACGATAACGAAAAGTTTGACGTGATTTTTTTGGATATTGATATGCCGGAAATGACAGGCTTCAATGTAGCACAAAAACTCCGTGATAATTTTTGTAACAGCTTTATTATTTTTGTAACAAGTCACTGCGAAATGGTGTATGAAAGTTTCGACTTTCGCCCTTTTCACTTTATTCAAAAAAATGAGTATAACGAAATTTTTAAACAAAATATGCTTGGTGTAGTGAAAAAATTAATGCTCCATATGAGGCAAAATGACAAAATAATTCTTGAAGATGAAAATAAGATAAAACACGTAATATTCATCAGAGATATTTTTTACTTAGAGAGTAATAGGCATTACATCAAATATCATACATCGAAAAGGGTGTCGCCATTTCAAATTCGGGAAAATATGAGAGATGAAGAGTTAAAATATTCAGCATATCATTTTGCACGAATACACAAGCAATTTTTGGTTAATATGCGATATATAAAAGAAATAAGCATGAGTAAAGAAGAAATCGTGTTAGACATTGACAGACCTTTTCCTAAACTTCCTATGAGCAGAAAATATAAGAAAGAAGCAGAAGAAAAATATATTCTGTATTTGAGGACAAATCCATGAGTGTAGTTTTATGGAATATGTTTGAGATATTAGTCAATTTGTATCAAGGAATTATTATATCATATTTTACGTTTAGTTTTTTGAGGAGAGACGAAACGAAAGATTATCATAAATCTTCAGGGGTGGTTTGCGGTATTGTTTTGGCAATTATTATTACAATTATGAATTCTGTTATCGTATTTGAAAGTTTCGGTTTTATGATGTTTGTTGTCCTCGTCTTTTTATATACTCTTATATTTTTAGAGGGTTCATTATTGAGGAAGTTATTCGCATCGTTATTTCCATTTGTGATAATTGCAATAGTTTCAAGTTTCTTTATCAACTTCTTCTCGGTTTTATCTAATAAATCGTTATCAGAATTACTATTAGCCACGCCTAATTTCTATAGATTTGCTTGCTTACTTACCGTTCAGCTTTTTATAGCGTATTTTTTACTGACGACATTAAACTCGTTGAAGAAAAAATGTAATTTATACAAATCGGAATGGCTTTTAATATTCACAATTCTTATAATAAGTATAGTTATTGCATTATTCCTTAATCTTATTGCCTTGGACGATATAATTGACAGAGACCGAAAGTTCATAGTGCTGTCTATTATAGGGCTTGCGGTCATGAATCTTGTTACTTATTATTTAGTTGTAAATCTAAGTGCTAAGAACATTGCGGTGAAAGAAAATGAGTTGTTGAAATTTCAGCAAGCATATGAACAGCAGTATATTAGTAACGCAAAACTTGAATACGAAACAATTATGAAATTAAAACATGACTTCAAAAATAATTATGCCGTTATATATGCCTTATTGCTTGATAATAACACAGAAAAAGCACTACATCATATTGAACAGAATATAGATAGAATAAATTCCATAAACTCTTATATCGAAACAAATAATGATATTGTAAATGCAATTATTAACATAAAAGTTACTTTGGCAAAGACACTGGGAATACAGGTGTCATGCTTATCCGTTTCTGATTTTTCGGGTATAGATGACAGCGATTTATGTGATTTGTTAAGCAATATGTTTGAAAATGCCATAACTGCTTGTGTCAAGATGAAAAACGAAAACGTCAGAAAGCAAATTTATCTTAAAATTTCTTCTAACGACTTACGATACACTTTTAGCATGAAAAATACTGTATTTGATTCGGTTTTTACAAGCAATCCCGATTTGATGACAACAAAAAGCGACAAAGAAAATCATGGCTACGGAACGAAAATTATTCGTTCTGTAGCAACAAAATACGATGGACAATGTGACTTTTATGAAGAGGATAATTTTTTCTGCTGTACAGTCACTTTGAGTAAAAAGTAAACTAAACTATATAGGTTTAACAGCAACTCTGACATTATTTCGGGTTGCTTTTGCATTTCGTGCCTAAGATTAGCATCTTGTGCCAAATCACTTGACATCATAAAGCCAAGTTGTTAAACTTAATAATGAGCATGGAAAGAGGTAATTGTCATGATTTCTTCGGATGACTTGACTTTTTATTTTTTACCTGTTATAATGTTAAAAAGAAATGAGTAACGAGGTGGGACATGATTAAAATAGCAATTTGTGACGATTGCGAGTCTGACGTCAAGCTTATCAGCAAAAGTGTTAAAATCATTTTTGATAAAATGAATATCAGTTATAACATTAAAACTTTTATCGATGCCGAAGCGTTGCTGCGGGAAAACAAAAAATTTCCTTTTGATGTTATTTTCCTCGACATAGATATGCCGCAAATTAACGGAATGGAGGCGGCAACTAAAATAAATGAGCAAAACTGCATTTCGGAAATTGTGTTCGTCACAAACCATGATGAACTTGTTTACAAAGCTTTCAGGTTCAAAGCTTTGGGTTTTGTACGAAAAAAGCATATTGAGGAAGAAATCGAAGAAATAATCGAAGTTTTTGTTGAACATCTCAATCAGAAGCGTAATTTTTTGTTCATTCGTGATTCGGGGGTCGAAAAGAGGATTAGTATAAATGATGTCATATATATGCAAAGTGATGACCATTATGTTAATATTTACACTCAGAACAGTAGAGAGTTGGTTCGTAAAAGCCTATCCGATATTGAATCAGAATATGCAGTTTACGGATTTATTCGTGTACATGTACGGTATCTTGTTAACTATAAATACATACACTCTATTGAAAAAAGCGCAGTAATCTTACACAATTGCAAACAATTACCTTTAAGCAGGGGTAAAATTCAATCTGTCAAGAACAGTTTTCAATTTTTCTCAAGGATGGTGTGATGGATATAATCAAATATTTTACAGAGTTATCGGCAACTATTATAGAGAATGTCATTATCCTTGAGTTTTTAGGTAAGTTATTCCGATACAAATATCAGGGTTTTAAAAAACATCTTTTCTTCCTTATTGCTTTAGTGCTTTCCACTGCTTATGTTTCATTTCTTAATTATTTTATGATTTTTGAGGGTTGGTTGGCTTTCATAACAATAGGAGTCTTTGTTTTATATGGAATACAATGTTTAAAGGGCGTAAGGCTTTACAAGCTATTAACAACATTTTTGCTTTTTACTATAATGATTTGTATAAATGTCTCAACTGCATACTTTTTCTCTATCCTTTTTCAGGAGAACCATACCGAATTTATGTCACCTGAAAGTTCTGTCAGAATTTTAGCTTTATTTATAACAAAATTTTCTTTCTTTATTCTTACAAGAATCTTTTTATATATATTTAAAAAAGATGAACTCGATTTAAGAAAATCTGAATTGATTGCGGTTAGCACTCTGTTTGTTTTATCAACTTCTATTATTATTGTAAACATTGAGATTCAAATCGGAAGAAATCAAACACTACTTAATTTAATCTCCACTATTTGTGTAATTGCTATAAATATTTTTATTTTTAGTATGACAAGACGAATTTCAAGAGAAAATAAAAATAAATTAAAAATAGCTTTACAAGAAATGCAAATTTCTGAACAAAAGGATATGATTAAAGATGCCGGCGATTTAAGCAAGGAAATAAAAAAAGCAGAACACGATATAAAACACCATTTTATAAGCCTTTTAGGAACATTGGAAGAGAAAAAATACGATGAGGCGAAAGCTTATATTCTTAAATTACTCAAAGAATACGAAACAAGTATTTTTAAATATATTTCAATTGAAAACAGTGCAATCAACGGTGTTTTAAATTTCAAAATCGGTCGTTGCCGCGCTAATAATATTGATATAAAATTAGAAATCGAAACGGGATTCAACGAATTTGATACGATTGATATTTGTGTCCTGCTATCGAATCTTCTTGATAACGCTATTGAAGCGAGTCTTAATATTAACAATCCTAAAATTAGCCTAATAATCAAAGAAGCAGAGAATTATCTTTGCTTTTCGGTGAAAAACAGAATATCTCAATCGATTCTCGAAACCAATAAGCAACTCAAAACAACTAAGAAAGACAAAACAAACCACGGAATAGGGCTTTATTCCGTATCACGGATAGTAAATAAATATGACGGATTACAAAATTTCAGCGAGAGAAAAGGCTTTTTTATCGCTGATATCCGATTAAAAAAGAAATTATATGACCTCCAAGAACACATAAAAAAGGAATCCGATTACCAAACTCGACAAAAATGACACCAAACTCGACATTGTTATTGACTTTATGAATAAGCCTGTTATATAATAAGCATAAAAAGAAGTGACTGCTATAATCCTCTCGGATGCCACTTGACTTTTTATGCTTTTTGTTATTATGCTAAAAAAGGAAATGAGTAACGAGGTGGGTAGGTGATTTTAGAATGTTGCATATGATGTCGGAAATGTTGTCGTTATTTATTAAACTGAGGTAAGAGACGTGGTTATTCAAAACAATCTAAACGCCATTAACGCTAACAATAGATTAGTAAAGAATACAAAAGGCGTAAAGAAATCAACCGAAAAGCTTTCTTCGGGTTTCCGAATAAACCGCTCGTCTGATGATGCGGCGGGACTCGTTGTTTCCGAAAAAATGCGTTCACAAATCAGGGGATTAGGGCAGGCAATTCGCAATGCTAATGACGGAATCACTCTTATTCAAACGGCTGAAGGCGCGTTAGATGAAATCCATGCAATGTTAGGTCGACTCAAAGAAATAAGCGTGCAAGCGGCAAACGCCACATACACAGATGAAGAACGCAGATATTTACAAATGGAAGTCGATAATATTAAAACCGAAATCGACAGAATCGCAGAAGCAACAGAGTTTAACGGAATAAAACTGCTTGACGGCAGTGCGGGATTCGGTAATTCCGCCAATTTAAGCGGCTCGCTCTATGGAGAATACGGCGCAACATATGGCTCATATCAATTCAACGCTACTTTTAATCAATATATTTCCGTTGCTTCGAGTGTTGTGGGCGTTTCCTTACGTTTTACAACTAATTCAAGCGGTTTAGGCGGAGAAAATGCGTTTTGGGATTCAACAGGAAAGCAATTAACAATTAACCTCGCTCAAAACGGTAGATATACCGATAATCAAATAAACGAAATTATTAAAAACGCAAATGTTACAGAGCAAAATCAAAACGCAACGGCAAGCGTTGATTATAGGTCAGATACCGGTGTTATTCGTGCGGCAAACACCACAATCACATCCACCGTTGCGGGAGTACGCCAGAACATTATTGTTGATTTATTACCGCTTTGTTTTTCTAATCCGAACGAAACAGAGGGTTACGCCGAAAAAATGCGTCTTACAGCCAATCAATACGGCTCTCATAAAGACACTTTCGGGTTATTTTCGGAAATAAAAATAGTGACAGACACAGAACCCGGCAAAGAAAAAGTAGTCGTCGATACCCCTGCCAACAGAGGGACATCGGGGGCGAAAATCTCATTACACCTTGCTACGGGAACAGAGTACACAAATCAAGATATTGAACATTTACTTCGTCAAGCGGGCTTTGATTATACTGTTGAAATGTATGATACCACTGCCCCAAATGGCTTTACAACTGCTTATTTCACAAAAACAGCAGTTACAACAGGGAGCGGCACAAGCGGCGCAGTAACAGATGGCAGTGACGGTAATTACAAGGAAATGGAAGTTATAACCGGACCGCCTATTCGTGTGCCGCCGTTTGTTTCGTCTAACTCAACATATGGTTTTTACGATGGTTTCCATCAGATAAGCATATTAGGCGGTGAAGATGTTTTAATCGGATATATGAATTTTATAAACAGACCATGGATAGACAGTAATAATCTATCCGCATATTATTTTGATTTTGTCGAAAAAAACCCTTACACATCGCATTTTACCGCAACATTTGTTGCACCGAACGGTCAAGAATTTCATATATCGACTAACGATACAAGATTTCCCGTTAACTGGAAGCCCGGCGAGCCGGAGTATGTTTTAAATATCGCGGGGTTTGGATGTGTTACACTTATACGGCATGACAACAGTGCCGGATACGGAGTACAATTTCTTATATCACCGGGCGTGTATTATAACGCTTTAGCGGGAACATACAATTATAATAACTTTACTCGTGATTCAGCTTTTGACGGGGAATGGTTAATTTATGTGAATTCCAATTCCGCAACTGAATTAACATATAATTTCTATGGTGGTATTTACGATTCACAAACACATTTTGATGCAGGATTTTTCGACTATTCTACCGAAACCATAAAGATAGGGACGTCAGACGGTAAAGGCGTCGGTTTTGAGTCGGGTTTAGGGCATAATAATATTCGTTATGATAGAGGGATTGTTCTTCAAGTCGGTGCGAATAATTCTGTTGAGCAGAGGGTATATGTTCATATCAACGATATGAGTTCTGCGTCAATCGGGGTGTCCGATATTAATATTACAACAATTGAAAACGCTCAAAATTCTATTAATAAAATTGAGGGAGCAATTAGTGTTGTTTCACAGCAGAGGGCTTCGCTTGGTTCGATGCAGAATCGTCTTGAATATACGGTAAATAATTTAACTACAACAAGCGAGAATTTGCTTGCTTCCGAAAGCCAAATACGTGATACCGATATGGCGGCAATGAAGGTTGAACATATTAAACACAGTATTCTGCAACAAGTAGCGCAAACAATGTTAGCACAAGCGAATCATGCTCCGCAGAATGTTTTGCAGTTGCTGCAATAAGAGAATTAAAATATAAATGCCGTCTCGATAAATTTTACTCACCAAAATTTTTCTCCAAGCTCTTTGCTTTTAAAAAGGCATTTATAAATCCGTCTAAATCCCCGTCCATGACCGCATTTACATTTCCGACTTCAAACCCCGTCCTGTGGTCTTTCGCCATTGTGTACGGCATAAAGACATATGAACGGATTTGCGCCCCCCATGCGATTTGAAGCTGTTCACCTTTTATATCCGAAACTTTGTCTAAATGTTCGCGCTCTTTTATTTCTATCAGCTTTGATTTTAACATGCGCATGGCGTATTCGCGGTTTTGAGCCTGGCTTCTTTGCGTCTGGCAGGAACAAACTATACCGGTTGGTTTATGTGTAATTCGCACGGCGGAGCTTGTTTTATTTACCTTTTGACCGCCTGCGCCGCTTGCGCGGTAGGCAACGACCTCTATATCGTCCTCGTTTATTTCAACATGTACGTCTTCATCTATTTCGGGCATAACCTCAAGGCTCGCAAAACTCGTATGCCGCCGCCCCGAAGAATCGAAAGGCGAAACCCGTACAAGCCTGTGAACCCCGTGCTCGGATTTAAGAAGACCGTAAACATTTGTACCCTGTATCAGCATAGACGCGCTTTTTATACCCGCTTCTTCTCCGTCAAGATAATCAAGCAACTCGTATTTAAAGTCATGCCGCTCTGCCCAACGGGTGTACATACGATACAACATTTCTACCCAGTCCATTGCCTCCGTTCCGCCTGCACCCGCGTGTAGAGTTAAAATCGCATTTTTACCGTCATATTCGCCGGAAAGCAGTGTTGTGAGCTTTTGAGTTAACAGCGCGGCTTTTACTTTTTCGGCGGTTTCTTTAATCTCCGACAGCAGTGAAGCATCCCCTTCTTCCTCCGCAAGCTCAATCATCGTCTGCACATCCTCATAGTCGCCTTTAAGTTTTAAAAAGGACTCGCGGGTATTTTTGAGACTGCCGAGCCTTATGTTTACCGCGCGTGCGTTCTCAGCATCGCCCCAAAAATCAGGCGATATAGTAAGCTCGTCAAGCTCGGCTATTTCTTTTTCCATTTTAGACAGCCCTAAAGCCTCCGAAAGCTCGTTTATTTCGGGCTTTAAGCTTAAAAGCTCGGCTCTTATTTCATCATATTCAAGCATGAAATCACCTCGTTTTATTATTTATTATCGAACCTAAACCACTCAAAATTAAAATCACTGCCCGGCAGAAAAATAAAACTCGCGTCACAGACGTCTGGGAGAGCCTCAATGTCAAATCTCTGTGTTATATAATTGTCGCTCTTGTCGAATTCAAGCAGTATTGTTCTCTCGTTCAACTTCAATGAAATTGAGTTCCCTTTAGGCGCGAAGCCGCTGATAATGATTCCTCCGACGCTTTTGCCGCCGAGATTAAGCGCGTTGAATTTCATTATGACATTATTACCGATGTTCTCGATTTTTTTGTCATTTACTTCGTAATTGTCGCCGTATATTTCATCATTTTCACAGGCATATATTATATTAAACGCCCGTTCATTTAAGAACTCAAAACCGCCGAAAACGCACCTTCTGTCTACTGTGAAGCAGATGTCTTTTTTGCCCGAAATCTTTTCACAAAGTTTAAAGTCAAATGGCGAAAAATCATAATGAAGATTGTTTCTCGGAAAACTCAAAACTTCAAGCAGACGGGAATTTTCTTCTTTTAAATTGCCTATATGAAGTTCGACTAAAACCTCATCGAAATATGAGGTAGTACCGAGATAGAGACGCAGAGAATCCGCCCCCGTTCTGCCGAAATCTAAGTTTTTAAAGCCTATTAAAGTCTTCGCGTTATTAACACCCGAGACAGAACCGCGTTCGATTATTTTAAGAGGGGCATAACTTATGTCGTAACGCCCCGCATGAATAAATTCATACGGATTTTTGAACGCATCTCCAAGCCCTGCCACAGTAAAATCAAGCTCGCTTATTATTTCAGGATGGGGTTTACCGTTATTACAGACGGCGCGAACCTTGAATTTTCCGTCTCCCGTTGCGGTTACGACTGCCCCCGATTCGTCACCTTTAACAGAAGCGTTCCCGGCAACCGCGCCTGTATCAAGTACACATTTCCATGCAAGCTCTCGATAATCGGTATTTTCGGGCAGGAGTTTTACGTCTATTCTCACCGTATTATTGTCTTTATTAATTATTAAATTTGCCGCTGAGAGTTCCGCCTTTCTAAGCGGAATCTCGTCTTTAGACATATTAAATTTTATTCTCTCTATATCACCTTTAACTATCGCCAACAGTAACCCGCCGAAAAGCCGTTTTGAGGTTCCCTTATAGCTGTCATAATCAGTACTGTCGCCATTGTCAAGACCAATAAGCTCCGTGTTCTCGCCTGTTATTTCAACAAACACCCTATTTCTTGCGTTTTCAACAAACTCTCCATCCTCATCAACGGCATAAATCCTTATAAAATGCAGAACTCCGAAAGTCTGTGTGTCGTATAACAGGTGTGAAACTTCACCGAAACTGACTTTTTTATCGTGTGCGGTAATATTACCGTCCTTGTCATAGGCGTTTATTAAAAGCTCGCCTTTTTCGTATATAACCTTCCACGAAAAATGCAGTGTCTGTCCTTTTTTGAGGTCTATTTTCTGTCTGCCGAGCGATTTATTATTTAAAAATAACTCGGCTTCTTCCATATTAGAATAGGCAATTACATCAATTATTTGTCCCTCATTCCAGTCCCAGTGGGGAAAGAGTTTAATAAAAGGCGGTGCGGTTTTGTTCCATACCGCTCTGTAGAAATAAAAAGCGGCTTTGGGGAATCCTGCGGTATCGACTGCACCGAAGTATGAGTTTTTCGCAGGATATGGCGTCGGCTCTCCGATATAATCCATACCCGTCCAGATAAACTGACCGCCGCAATAACCTCTGTCCCTGTCCATAATCCACGCACTTTCGGAAGTTCTGCCCCAACCCACTACAGAATTACCCAAATCCGAACACTGCATATCCTCAAAACTCAGCACGGGCATCTCGGCAGGGAAACGGTAAATCCCTCGTGAACGCACGGCGGAGGCGGTTTCGCTCCCGTATATAAACCAGTCGGGATGCTCTTCATGGTGTAAGTCGTACAAGTTTTCTGCATAATTGTAGCCTGCTGATTTAATCTCGTCTGCGACTTTTTGTGCGTTTGGGAAGGGCATAAAATTAGAGGCTATTGTGACCTGCGCGTTCATTCTCGGGTCATGCTTTAAAACCTCATCACGTAGGATTTCAGCGATTTTGAGACCCTTCTCGTCTTTGTGTGTGTCGTATATTTCGTTACCTATGCTCCACATTATTACCGAGGGGTGATTTCTGTCACGGCGAACCCAAGAAGCGGTATCTTTTATATGCCAGTCCTTAAAAAATCGGGCGTAGTCATTTTTGTTTTTGGGTAGCTCCCACATATCGAAAGCCTCGTCAATCACTAATAAACCCATTTCATCGCAAATATCGATGTACTCGCGAGCCGGAGGATTATGGCTTATGCGTATGGCGTTTACTCCCATTTCGCGCATTATTTCGAGTTGCCTGCGTGCCGCATCCTTGTCAAAAGCCGCTCCGAACGCACCCAAATCATGATGAAGGCAAACGCCGTGCATTTTCATTTTTCTGCCGTTTAGAATAAATCCCTCTGACGGCGAAAATACAACCTCGCGAAAACCTACGGGGTTTATTTCTGTGTCTACGGTTTTATTGTTCTCAATAAGCTCTGTTTTTAATCTGTAAACATGAGGGTTTTCAATGTCCCATAAATACGGGTTCTCAATTATTACAGATACGGTTTCAAAAACATTTATTATTTTTCCGTCAGCATCGGTCAGCGTATGGCGGACGGAATCAGGTACACCTTCATACTCGGTTTGAACATGAAGTATCCAAAATCCCGGCTCAAGTTTTTCAGAACTTATGTATATACCGTCATTAATTATGTGCGTCTTTTCTTGCTTATTCAACCATACGTTTCGATAAATTCCCGCACCGCTGTACCAACGTGTGTTTGGGGCGGCGTGGTTAACCCGTACTTCAATTTCATTAAATCCGATTTTTAAGAGTGTAGAAATATCAATGCAAAAAGCTGTGTAACCGTATTTCCACTCACCCGCAAATTTACCGTTCACGAAAACAGAACTATCCATATATACGCCATCGAAAATTAATGAAAAAACGAGTTCTTGTTCTCCTTCTTTTACCTCAAAATCTTTTTTATAGCAGCCCACGCCTGAAGCGTAAAGTTCGCAAGCATTATAAATCAGCCAGTCATGCGGGATTTTTACATCCCGAAAGTCTGACTCATCGCTCATTTTAAATTTCCAACCGTCGTTAAAAAGCTGTTTCATTACAGACGTCCTTGTTTCGGTATAGTCACCCTAAGAAGCGTAGAAGGGTCTATTATAACTACTTTTTTATTTCCTCTTTTTGCATATTCCACAGTCTGCATAGTCCCGCCTCTTTTCCCGTCATAAACGGCGAGCAGAAGCTCACAGGTGTCAACAAGGTATCGGTTGCGCTTTTGCATACAGCCGTCAAAATACTCCGTATCGCTTACGTATATAACCTCATCGGCGTTTTCAAGAATATGACGGTATTTAATTTGCTGCGATTCTTTCCACGCTTTTTCCTGCCCGATACAAGGAATCACGGCTATAAATTTAACGAGCGAGTACTTTTTTTTAAGTTCAAGCACCGCATCGGCAAAAATCATATCCGCACCTAACGCCATTCCGCATTGAAAGGTGGTAAAATCCCTATTTATCAATTCAGTTATCTGAACGCATATAGCATCCTTTAGTTCATCGAGCTCGGTCTGTTCAAAAGAGCCAAGTGATTCACACAGCTTTTTTGAGCGATAGCCCGTGAATGAACAGACTTTGTTTATAAAATTCAAAGCAATACCTCTTTATATTCAAAACTATCATACAATTTTTGAGTTATTTATAACTATTCTGAAATTTATGCCGAGAGCTTGCGCCGAGCGACGGCAGAGCGACATTCTTTGCAGAAAAATTTCAAAATACTCCATAATAGAGCTTATTTTCTTATCAATTACTAAATCTAAAAATAACTCATCCTTATCATCGGAAAAATAATACCGTGACTGTACACAAGCGTAATTTACTCTGTCGTGTATGTCCCATGTCCCGTCGGGATGTCTTACCCGCGAGCGGCGTACATCCATTTTATCGGCTAAAATCACGGCGGCGGCTATCGGATTTACAGGCGTTGCACTTTTCTCATCATGATTGCCGATGGCTGAAATAATAACAGCTATTTCTTCTGCGGGCATCGCAAGTTTATCAAGCAGATTTAACGCCATGATTGCGCCTGTTTGCGCGTGGTGAGCGCGATTTACACAGTTACCTATATCGTGCATATAACCTGCGATTTGCGCAAGTTCACACTCGCGTTCGGAATAATCAAGCGTTTTTAATATATCATAGGCGGCATCGGCGGTTATAGCGGCGTGGGGACCCGAATGTTCGGTGTAACCCATTGACTCCAAAGCCTTATCCGCATGATTGATATATGTCTGTACATCACTGTTTTGTTTTATATACTTGTATGTTACGTTGCTCATTTATCCTCCGTTAAGATTTTTTTTGAGTTTAAAATATACACCATAGGCGTAGATATAATTCCGTTTTTTTCTTGTTGTTCTCCCGTTTTTTCAAAACCTAAGCGTCTATATATTTCAACCGCATATGGAGAAGAATTAACTGTTATTTGCTTGGCAGAAGTTTCATTTTTAAATTCATTAAGTAAATGATTAAATAAATATTTCGCAATTCCTTTTTTATGATATTTTTTGTCTGTAAATAAAAGAGAAATATGGGTTCTGTCTCTTGTCGCAATCACACCTACGATTTTCCCGGCTTGATAGCAAGCCCACATTTTTCTGCTCTTCAATCCGGAAAGAGTTTCTGTTGAAAGTTTTTCTAAGTCGTTTATAAACGTGTCTTTTCCTTGCGTAGAATAATCCGGAGCAACAAAAGTTAAAAACACATCGCGGACAAGGTCTAAAGCCATTTCTATGTCATTACTGTCAATTTCTTTTATTAACTTCAGAGCTGAAATATCCTTAAATACAACTGATGAAATTATTTCCATGTCTACTATATCATAATCATGAAAAATTATATTTCGAGATTTCCCTAATCTTCGCCAGTTGACGTCAGGGTTTGATAGTTTGATATTTTCATCTGCCTTTTTAGATAACTCGCCAATATAACCAACGGTCATAAGAATGGCTTTTTGGAAGATTAAATCCGATTCGGCGACTGAAACAAAATTATTTCTATTTGAGATTTTATACTTTCCCAGTATTATATAAAGTTCTTCAATGTGTTTAATTAAAATTCGCATTACATCATGTTTCATATAAAATTATTCCCTCTGCTAAAACACGGTCGCGAATACATGAGTTTTTTAATCCGCGTACTGTCATTAAATCCACTTTTTTGCAAAGTGAATCTTCCAATTCAAATAAAAAATCCCAATATGATTCCGATAAATCTTTACCGTCAATAACCAAGTCAATGTCGCTCTGCTCTGTTGCAACTCCCCGTGCGTATGAACCCACTAAAGTAACCTTTGATATGTCCGACATAGCGGCGATTCTTTTGACCGTTGCTTGTATTTCCTTCATATCATACATATAAAATTACCCCAACAACTCCCGAACCCTTTTCATAGCTTCCTGCGTGTTTTCTTTTGTGCCGAACGCGGTTAATCTAAACCACCCGTCTCCGTTTTTCCCGAATCCTACCCCCGGTGTTCCGACAATTTGTTTTTCGGAAAGTAATAAATCGAAAAAATCCCAACTCGGCATATTACATTTAAACCAAATATACGGAGAGTTCTTACCGCCTGTGTAACTGATTCCGAGAGAACTGAACGTCTCCGACATAATCCGTGCGTTTTCCATGTAATAATTAATTGCCTCGCGGGTTTGTTTAATACCGGCGGGAGTAAAAACCGCCTCTGCACCGCGTTGAATTATATACGGTACGCCGTTAAATTTACTGCCCTGCCGCCTTGCCCAGATTTTATGGACATTGTATTTTTCGCCGCCATCGTCATAAAATTCGAGTTCTTTCGGTATAACAGTATATCCGAGCCGTGTACCCGTAAAGCCGGCTGTTTTTGAAAGCGAGCATATTTCAATCGCGCATTTCCTCGAACCCTCAATTGCGAAAATACTACGCGGCAAATCCGGGTCAGATATAAACGCTTCATACGCGGCATCATATATAATTATAGCTTTGTTGAGAATTGCATAGTCAACCCACTCTTTAAGCTGTGATTTCGTGAATACCGCGCCTGTGGGGTTATTCGGTGAGCATAAGTATATTAAATCTGCTCTTATACCGCTCGGAACTACGGGAGAAAACCCTGTAAGTTCTGTTGCATCGGCGAATATGACTTGCTTATTGTTCATTACATTGCTGTCAACATAAACGGGATATGCGGGGTCACTGACGAGTACGGTATTATCCTCGCCGAAGATGTCGTTAATGTTTCCGCTGTCTGATTTCGCGCCATCGCTTATGAAAATCTCATCGGAATCTATGTTAGTACCGAAACTGCTGTAATACCCGGCTATGGCGTTTTTCAAAAAATCATAACCGCGTCCCGAGTCTTCATAACCTTTGAATGTTTCCTTAACACCCATTTCGGCGGCGGCTTTCTGCATAGCCGTTACGACAACAGGCGCAAGCGGCAGAGTGACATCGCCGATGCCCATTCTTATAATAGGCTTGTCAGGATTTTTGTCCGTATACTCACGGATTTTCCTGCCTATTTCAATAAAAAGATAGTTTTCTTTTAGGTTTAAAAAACCCTTGTTAATAGTCGCCATATGGTATATACCCTCCTGTTTGGTTTATTTAAAAATCGTAAAATACTCAAAACTATTACCGTCTTCGGTTATTTTCTCGCTCCAATCACCCGGACCGCGACAGAGTAAATTGCTCAGTTCCTCTTTTTCTATTTCGAGAATGACGCTCGCCTCGTAATCTCTTATATAATCAACAAAATCCTGCGGCATATTATCCATTAAGCTCTTTATTTGGTTTTCGATTGCCGACTCAAGAGTATATTTATCCTCGTCAATGTTATATACAAGGATGTAAAAATATGCTTCATTATACTTAAAGTTGAAAATGTTCGTTGGATTAAACCAATTGCCATAAGGGTGAAAAGTAATAACTCCTTCCCATATATGCACGGGATTAGACATTATTAAATCAACATCGTGAGCAAGAAAATTAACACTCGAATCAAAAATTAAGGTTAAGAAATCTCGCGCTCCCGTGTGGTTTATATAGTCTGAGCCGCGCAGTACATAATCGGTATAGTTATAATACACCAAAAGATTTCCTTGTCCGTCCGTGTCGTAAAACTCGCTTTTTTCTTCGTTGTAGAAATTAATGGGAACTTCATAATCATATTCGATAAAATAACGCAGTTCACTATTTAACACATTCCTGTCGTGGATTTTATTAAGCGTTACATAGCCCGAATCGCTTATTAACTTTTGCCCCTCGTCGCTCATAAGATAGGCATACAGATTTTCTGCAAATTCTTTTACCCGAGCATTATTCTCGTCATAATAGAGATAGTTGTAAATAACGAGCGGATATGAATCGTCAAATATGGAATCGTCGCTCGGAGTTACGCCATCTATGTTAAGCAATATTACCTCGTCGTTCTCATATTGCTTTTCGGTAAAGGTGTACATATTATAAGCGATTGAATATTTACCCTCGTCATAACTCGCGATTCGCATAACAATTTCGCCCATACCCTGAACGTACTCAACGTCTGTTTCCATAAGCGGTGTATCGCCCATGAACTTTACCATTCTTATTTGCGAGCCGGAATCGCTGTTTCTTTGAAACGCCGAAATAGGTGCATCGTCGCCGCCGACCTCGCTCCAATTTGTTATTTCGCCGCTGTAGATACCTTTTATTTGCTCTGTCGTCAGGCTCTTTACGGGGTTATTTTTATTAATCAAAAATACGAAGGCTTCCCGCGTTATTGCCGTTTGTACGAGTTTAATACCGCTTGCTTCGGCTTTTTCAAGAAGTTCGTCATCAAAATCAACGCTGAGCAGTACATGATTCTCCCCGCTGATAAGCATATCAAAAGCGTCTACTGTCCTGCTGTGCCGTGCCTCACTGCCTACGGAACCGAATTTAATCCTAAGCGATTCGTGTAACGGAGTCATCGATGTTGAGCCGTCAATGTTAAAATTACGGAAATTTTCCCACAGATAGTCTTTTATTTCTTTTAAGTTCTCGGCGTCCTGCGGCGGGTTAATATCGTCCTGCGGCAGGTTAATATCGTCCTGCGGCGGGTTAATATCGTCCTGCCGAACAGGTTCATCGGGATTGTCCGTACATGATGCAAAAAACAACATTATAAATGAGACGAATAGAATTACAATGGGTTTAATTTTCATTTATCCCCCTCTAAAAAATACGATGCTTCCATGTCCGCCACAGACAGCGCGAATGACAGCGGATATTTTTCAAGCGCGTTGCCTATTGTGTTTTTATCCTCGATTCCGGAAAACCCCATGTGCCAACGTATAGCCATAGCTTCTTCACGCGACAGCTTCATAAAACCGCTAATCATGTATACAGACTTCTCCCCGTGTCCGTAAGGCAGGTTGTCTTCATAATTGTAACAGGGAACCTTTTCCCATACGCCTGTCGCCTCATTTTTGACATTGCGGGTACTTTTTTTATACACGTCGATTTTACAAATGTCATGCAAAAGCGCGACAATCGCCACGCTTTCCTCAGAATAATCCATTCTGTAAATATCTTTTACGCGACCTCTCTCAAGATAGTCTGTTAAACAATGATAAACATTAATGCTGTGCAACACCAATCCGCCTTCAAAAGAGCCGTGATAGCGGGTGCTTGCGGGTGCTGTAAAAAAATCACTGTTTTTAAGATAATCAAGGAGCGAAGACGCACCGGGTCGAGTTATGTTTTCGTTGTAAACTTTTATGAACTCGTTCTTGTAATTATTAACCATAACTTTTAAATCCCGTTATTTTTTTATTATTAGGTCAGAGTATATAAGCTCGGTCTGCGGTTCGGAAAAGTTCTTCTCCGTAACAATATTATTTGTAAGCCATTTTATGGAAAATACCTGCTGTACATGCAGAGATGTACCCTTTTCCACCCTGATAACATTGTCTCTGTCGCGTATCTCTCCGCCGAAAACAGTCGAACGCTCGGTCATTATATGCTCCATAAGCCCGTCCGCTATGTCTTTTGTACCCGGAGCGGCGATATTCTCGTTAAGCCTGATTAATCCGACTGTACCGTGTAGAAGACCCCTGCGTGTGGTTTCGCCGAACGCGGCGATGTTACCGTACATATAGTTGCGCACTTTGTCAATCATGTAGGTATTAAGGTTCATATACATTCCCGTCAGATAGTTTTCAGGGGCTATGTCGGAGACGCTATACCCGAATCCTACTGCCGTAACACCGAGTTCTTCGCAGAGTCTGAGTCCGAATTCGTCTGTTTGATAAATGAAGATTATATCGCATCCCTGTTCAATAAGGTCAATTACTCCCGCTCGTGTGTCGCTGTAATTGGTGGACAAAGCCCAGGCAATCGAAAGTTCAATCTGTGAGGGCTGGAGTTCTCTCGCTCCTAATGCGAAAGCGTTGGCTATACCGTGAGCATTGTACATACCGCTGTCAACCACTAAACCTATTTTATTATTGTAGGTATTGTACGCAGAAATAAAGCCGCAGACATTAGCCGCCTGATACAACAGCGGTTGTATTGAAGCCAGGTTCGGAGCCTGGTCTGCGCCGCCAAAACTGATGAAATACACATCAGTGTATTTTCTCGCCAATAACACAACGGCAGAATTAAACTTGCTCGATGCGGCGATAATTATATTGTAGCCGTTATCAATACACTTTTCAACCGCCTCTTCAAACTGTAAAAGCAGTACATTTTCCATATATGCTGTTTCAGCTCCAAGCGTTTTTTCAATCTCCTTGCGTGCGATTTCAAAAATTGCGACAAGCGGGTCTGACTCTACATTCCCGTTATAAATGACGGCGACTTTGGTGTCGAGAGGGTACGGGTTTTCTTCTTCCGCTCCCGCAAAAGCATCGCCGAAGTCCATTCCGGAATCGCCGCATGACGAGAACAGCAGTGAAATTCCGAGCAACCCGCATAAGAACACTGCGGTGATTTTTCTCATTTTCATTTTTACCTCCGTAATCGAATATCATTTTTATTATTAGCTGTTAATTGTTGATTACTCTTATGTTTTTTACGCCGAAACGAAGAAGCAATGCGGCTTCTCCCTCACCGATGAGTTCCCCGGGCATAACCAAAGGCGTACCCGGCGGACACGGCGCAACGATTTGAGCGCAAATGTTCCCGATGGAATCTTCGGGCTTTTTCAGAACACATTCTTTATCGGGTGTAAATAGCGCGTCCCTTACGCTCATAACTCGTTCAGGCTTTAAAACGGGGTAATTTGACGCGGATAACGGTTCTTTCCGAGCGATTTTACAGAGAGCGGCTTCAACAGCTTTTATTTCGGCTCTTCCCGTAATCGTCGAGAACAATAAAACTAAATAATTATCATCCGCATATTCGCACTCAACCTTATTCTTTCTGAATTCAGCGGCGAGTTCATTTCCTGTATAACCATAATTACGCGCATTTATCGTAATCCTGAGTAGGTCACTTTTTCTCAGAGAAAAGCCCGCCCGCTCAAAGGTTCGTTTCAACCCGAAAACAAGTCCGAAAGCCTTAACCACGTCCATCGCCTTCAACTTAGCAATATGTTTATTACATAAATCGAGACTCTCTAAAATTAAATACGACGGACTGGATGTTCCGAAAAGCATAGTTGCGGCTTTTGCATTTACAGCATATTTAAGCTCTCCTATGTGGAGATATGCCGCGCCTGTTAATGCAGGTAATGTTTTATGTGCGCTGTCCGCACTCATTGCCGCGCCGGATTTTAAAGGGTGGTCGTTATCGGTAAGCGCGAGATAAGCTCCGTGTGCGTTATCAACTAAAAGCGGTATCTCTGCCTGTTTGCAAATATCCGCGACACTTTTTAAAGCATCGGAGCCGAACATTCCGCCGTAATAATCAATACTATTTACGAAAACTGCGGCAGTTTCGGGCTTTATTGCCGCTTTAACCTCGCAGGGATTCAACTCCGCACTCAAAAACTCATCAGGATAAATCCAATCGACGTCAAAATCCAACAAAGCCGAAGCCGAAACGAAGCTACTATGCGCGTATCTGAAAGCTGAGATTCGGCTTTTTTTATTTTTACCGTGTACTGTTGTTTTTAAAATTGTCAGCATCGCCTGAATCGCAAGCGTAGCCCCCGAACAGGAATAGAGCGTTTTCGCCGCTCCGAATAACCCCGCCGCCGTGCGTTCGCTCAGGGCGATTATGCCGTTGCTTTCGCAGAGACTGTCCGCACCGTCTATTTCGGTTATATCATGCGGAAATTCGCGTCCTTTGCTCCCCGGCATATGACAGCGGACACAACCTTGTCTGTCATAATTTAATAAAAAATCATGAATAGGAGTTTTTACCTTCATAAGCAATCGTTAAGGACTTGGTCTTGTAAACGGCAGATATGCGAGATTACCCGCATCGTCTTTACCTATCATAACCTTTGTCAAGTGTCGGTCAACGATTAAAATCTCGCCGCCGATACGAACAGTGACGCCGGGCCATAGATTCTTATGCACCACGATATATTGCTCGCCCGCAGAATCAAGCTCGGTTTCGATTTCCTTTATACGTCCCGTGAGAACCTTTATTTCACGCTGGAAGGTAAACCGTGAGCGTATGGCGGTGGTGAGCATTGCCTCCCTGTCCGCCGAGAGCTGCCCTGTGTTCTTTTTCTGCTCCTGAAGAACCTCCGCGACCTGGAGAAGCTTTTTAGTACGTTCTTCAAGGTCTTTTATTTTATTGCTCAGTTCAAGCTTTTCCTCGGCGAGAACCGCGCTGTTTCCGAGCGTTACCTGCGTCTTGGTATAATTTTCCGAGCCTATTATGTTAGCGACAAAGCCGTTGAGTGCGATATGCTTACCCCCGTAGACTACCCCTCTGTTTTGGGTAGCGTTAAACGAGCCGCCGCAAAATACCTCTCCCGCGATAACGGACTGACTGCTGAAATTGCCTTTACACTCCACTTTTGAGCTTTCGCAGAACCCTAATTTTACATCCCCTTGTGAAACAATATCCGAATTAATACTGCCTAAGGCGATATTGACATTACCATCAGCTATGATAGTCGCACCTGTCACCGTCCCGTTTACCGTTATGTTTCTTTTGGACTTTATGGTAAAATTCTCCGCCACATTTCCCTTTACGAGAACATCGCCGATGAAATCTATATTGCCGGTGGACACGTCTACGTCTTCTTTAATCACCAATGTTTGTTCGATGACGAAACTATTCTTTGCCCAGACGAGGTTTCCGCTCACTATTGCTTTAATTTCGGTTCCCTCATCGTTTATGGCAGTACCCGCTCCCACAACGTAATTGGCAGGCTTACCTGCGACAGGAATAATATCCTGCCCTATGGCGTTTACGCCGGGTGTGCCTTCTGTGGGATGGGTGATTACGGCTATAATCTCACCTTCCGTAATATTACGAACAAGCCCTAAATCCTTATAATCAACCTCACCTAATTTTCCTTTTTTAGGGACAAGCTCACTTGTGGTCTCAAAAAGATATTGAATCGTTCCGTCTTTTCCGTTTTTCGCAGGGTTTCCTTTCGCAATTCTTATCTTCTTACCGTAGTGCTTTTCATTAAGAAGCACGGATGCCGCATCAACATCAGGATTAACTAAACCGTAATTGCTTATAATAGAGGTTATATCGCCGTATGTAACGGGATTTCCGCCGTCACGCTCTTCGGTTATACTGAGATAAGCCTCCATTTTATCATCTGAAAGTTGTATTGAAGCTGTTCCGTCTATAGGTTTGCTCATTATTTTTATAGAGTTTTCTGTATCTGTAGGGTTTTTATCTACGATATTCTCACTCATAGCTGTCCTCCTTTCCCGTTTTTCTCATTTACTCTTTACTTTCTGAATCTGTAAAGTATCATTTTTATTTAATTATAACACATTATTGCAAAAAATGCCATACTTTTTTTATTATTTTTTGCGATTAATGAAAAAGTTTTCTATACTGATTTATGAAATATAACCAAAAAAATAAAATTTTATCGGCAATAACGGCTAAAACAGCGAAAACTATTGACTTTTTCTGAACTATGCACTATAATAAAGGAAAACGGGTGATTTTTTTGCTTATTTATATACTATTACCTGCGGTCGCTGTAGTTACGGGCGTTTTTCTCTGCCGCGAAAGGTTTAAAAACAAGGGACGGGCGGTTTACTGTATTTTTATCGGTACTTTGTTGTTTATTATTGCCGCCGTGAGGTATGCGGTAGGCTATGATTACGTCCTTTACGCTAACTGGTTCGCGTCTTTGCGTTTTATGTCCGGATTCGAGGTTATGCATTGGTCGCGGGAAAAAGGCTTCGCTGTTCCCGTAAAACTTTTGTCGGACATGTTCGTTAATCCGCAAATCATGTTTGCTTTGATTGCCCTCGTTATAACGGTAGGCGTGATGCTGCTAATCTATAAGCGTTCTGCTGTCCCTTGGGTCAGCGTTACGGCGTTTTTGACATCGGGCTTGTTTTTCATATCGATGAATTTTATGCGGCAATTTATCGCCGCGGTAATCATATCTTTCGCACTTCGTTATGTCGCAAAAAAGCGGTTTTTCCGTTATGCGGGGTTAGTCTTATTCGCTTCGACATTCCATTATTCGGCTCTTTTTCTACTGCCTTTTTATTTTATTTTTAAAATAAAATTGAATTATATAACGCTTTTGCTTATGCTGGCGGGTTCAGCTGTCGCTTATATTTTCGTCACTCCGCTCATGAATTTCGCGACAAATTTCTTTTATACGGGATACGACCCCGTAAGCAGGGTTGAAGCCGCAGGCGGTCTCTCAATTATTTATACGATAGCTTTTGCCTCTTTTTTCGTGGTGGCGTTTGTACTCAGAAAAATGATTGCCAAACGTAACAGGCATACGAACACTCTGCTCATGGCGATGTTTTTTGCAGTGTTTTTCGGTCTTCTCGGAACATCGCACGCTATCCTTTCTCGGCTCGCGTTGTTGTTTATTATCGCGCCTGTGTTAATTTTGAGTGCGGAAATCTACTCGGTTTTAACGGATTTAATTCGCCTTACATTTAAGGATTCAAAAAAAGTATTTATAGTGTTTGCGGCAGTGATGAATTTATTCTTTTTCGGTTTTAGCGGAGCCTATTACTGTTATTTAATTTCAGATTCGGTGAATTTTAACGGAGTTGTGCCGTACCAAACGATATTTAGTCGACATTCAACGCAGGCGGAGGAGGCAGGATAATGACATTTTCCACACTCCGAACGAAAACATTGCTTAAAGTTTTCCGCTCTGATTTTGTTGAAGATATGCTGTTTTTAATTGCGGTCACACTTGCGGCAGGGTTTTATTCTTTTGAAAAAAGACTACCCTTTTCCGAGTATATATCGTTTATCCTGTCTTTTTCGGTAATAATCGCATGGCTCTGGCTCTCATTTACATCGGGTTTTTTAAGGCGCGGTCGTTTCGTTGTCTTTTCGCTCGTTTACTGGCTTTTACCGCAACTTACAATAATTGCTCATACAAATCGCATATCTGCACAAGGCTATAACGCATGGCTTCATACCTTTTCAAGATTCTCGGAAATTTTCGTCCGTGTGCCGCTTGACCGCGTTTCAATGATGTTTAACTTAAACAACCTTATAATGGGTACAATTTTGGTCGTACTGTGTGAGTTCGCTTTCTTTCTTGGTTTTATATACAGAGGAAGATGTAAAAACAGGCAATGGTACCTTGCTTTCAGGGAGCGGTACAAAATATAGATATGTTTTTAAACACATTAAACGAAAGGAATCGTAAAAATGAAAAAACTTTGCACTTTGCTTGTAGCGGTTATTTTCTGTATCACGAGCGTGTTTTCGGTCGCCGCTATAACAGACTACCGCACAAACCCGAATTATCAGCCGAGTAATGATAATGCTTTGGCTGTCGTTGACCCGAACTCTATCGGGCAAGGACCCATAAACCTTGACGATGGCGCAACATTGCTTCTGCCGTTCTTTCAAGCGTTAATCAATTCGGGTGACACGGTTGAGTTTTACAGCGACAGCTTAGGTTTTGCAGTAATAATTGACCCCAATTCTATTAAAGACCTCGGTAAAATCCGTCCGTTTGTCCTTGATTTTAACTTTGCCCCGCCTAATGAGCTTTCAGGTGATATACCCGAAGGAGCATTTTACATAGGCATGGACCCGAAAGGCGATTTCGGGTTTGAGTTAGAGTTAACGATAGATGCGACCAAACTCCCGAACAATTTTACTCCGGGCAGTGTTTTATTTGTTCTTCATGTCGACGACGATGGTAAAACAACGGTCGTTGGCTTTACTGTGGTAAATCCGGATGGCTCGGTTTCTGTTACACTTGACTCCGCTTCTTACCATTTACTTGTCGAGTTTTCAAATCCCGGAGACCAGGGACCTCCGGGAGAACAAGGACCGCCGGGAGAGCAAGGACCGCCGGGAGAACAAGGACCTCCGGGAATACAGGGTCCTCCCGGAATACAGGGACCGCCCGGAACACCCGGGACGCCGGGAACACCCGGAACACCGGGAACACCCGGGACGCCGGGAACATCCGGAGCAACGGGGACACCCGGAGTACCGGGAACACCCGGGGCAACGGGGACACCGGGAGTACCGGGGACGCCGGGAGTACCGGGAACACCCGGAGCTGACGGCAGAGACGGACAAGACGGCAGAGACGGACAGGACGGACGCGACGGTGCATCGAATGTCACAACAGGAGGTCCGGGCAACAACTGGTGGAATTATAATAACGATGGCAACCCGGGTACGAATGTAGCTGTCGGAATTGCGGGACTCTCTGCTATTGCGGGCGCGGGCGTTGTGATGTTTCTTTTCAAGAGGCGCGGAGCGAAGGTATATGATGATTACGTTGACGAAGACGACGAAGATTAATTTATAAATGACAAAGGCGGCTTGCTTTTTAAAAGTGAGCCGCCTTTTTATTTTACCACCAGCCGCGACGCCAACGGCGGCATCCGGGTCCGTACGGACCGAATCCTGCCACCCACCACGGAATAAAACGATTTCCACGGAAAAAAGGCATAATATGTTCCTCCTTATGATTAATTGACGTTTTATGTCGTATTACAGATTATGCAATATAGCGAAGATTTGACACCGACTATTTTAAAAAAGCATAATATAATGTAATGTAATCACGAAAGGAGAAATCTCATGCATAATAAATCGCATTGGGGAGAAGCCGAGTTTACGCCGCGGGTCGGGTACGCTTTTGTCGTGCCGCAAAGACTCGGTAAAGTATATCCGCCGAGACGCGCCCTTGCTGAGGGGACAATATTCCCTGAATTAAACATAAGCATACATGATTATACAAGGGGGATTTGGAATGGAAAATAGAAGTTTCGGCAACCCGAATTGCCGACCGATTCCGCAAAACTGTTCCGCGCTTATGGACAGTTTGTGTGAAGCGCATTTCTTCGCGCATGATTTGAAGCTGTACTTAAACACGCATCCCGACGACCAAACCGCACTCAATATGTTCAGAGAGGCGTGTGAGCAGTATTGCGCCTGTTTTGACGCTTTTGAGAGCTGTTGCTATCCTCTGCGCGAGTGCGGAGCGGGTAGAGTCGGCGATGAATGGGATTGGCTTTGCGGCGCGTGGCCATCGGAAAGGATATAGGTGCGTTATATGTTTATTTTTGAAAAAAGAACGCAGATGCCTGTCAGAATACATAACAAGAATCCGAAGCTTGCCGGGTTTATTCTTACTCAATACGGCGGAGCTTTTTTCATAATCTATGAAAGCGGTTTTACCCCCTCGAAATCCGAAACACTTGAATTATAGAATCCCTTAAAAGCAAAGTAAACGCCCTGCTTTATACCGTCCAGTCCTCAACCGCAAGACCCTCTACACGCCCGAACTCTTTGACATTATTTGTCACGCACACAAGTCCCGCCGCCTTTGCGTGAGCCGCAATCAGCATGTCCATATTACCGATGGGTTTACCTTTACGTTCCAAGTCGGCGCGAATTTTTCCGTACTCTTCAGAAGCTGCACAATCAAAAGGAATTACGCTCATTGTTGACAAAAATTTCATTAAAGCCAAAGCATTTTGAGTAATGTTTTGGCTTTTAGCAACACCGTATTCCAATTCTGATTGCACAATTGTTGATATAAAAATTTGATTTTCCGGCACAGATGCGATTTTCTTCGCAAGCTCAAGAGATTTATTCTTGATGAGAAAAATACAAATATTCGTGTCAAGCATATACATCAGTCAAAAGCCTCTCTCTCAATCGGAAAATCTTGCGTTGGTCTGCCGTGTTCTAAAAAATCCGGTGTGAACTCGTTTAGACTTTCGGCGAGAACAGAAAAACGCTCGCTCGGTTGAAATAAAATTAAGGCAGAACCGATTCTTTTGATAGCTACTTCATTGCAGTTGAAGCGGTACTCTTTCGGAATCCGTATTGCTTGACTGTTGCCGTTATTGAAAATCCTTGCTGTTTGCATAATAAACCTCCACCCCTTTTTATTATAGTATATACCATTGTGTGTACTTTGTCAATACATTTTGGGAATTTAATGAATTTTATATTAAGCAAAGCAAGGTAAACGCCCTGCCTTATACCGTCCAGTCCTCAACCGCAAGACCCTCTACACGCCCGAACTCTCTGACATTATTTGTCACGCACACAAGTCCCGCCGCCTTTGCGTGAGCCGCAATCAGCGTATCCATTAACCCGATAGGCGTCCCGGCGCGTTTGAGAGCCGCACGGATACGTCCGTATTCCATTGCGGCAAGCGTATCAAAAGGCAATATCTCCACGGTAGCTAAAAACGAGCGTAAAGACACAGCATTTTTCATGGGACGCATACTGTTCTCAACACCAAACCATAATTCCGCTTCTACCACCGTAGATATGGCAATGTCGCCATGCTCAAGAATAAAGCGAGAGCGTACTGAAGTATTTCCGTTGATTGCGAAAACACAAGTATTAGTGTCGAGCATATACTTCATATACTTTGCTCCCTTTTACTCTCGTAATCAGCATCATCGCGCCTTGCTTCAAGAATGGAATCATATACATCATCGGTAAAAGGTTCGCACTCTAAGAAATTTTTAAGTCCGTCACTCTTCGGGTACAACATAACGATTGCTCCCACCTTTTTTACAGCAACTTCATCACATTCAAAACGGCACGATTTAGGCAATCGAACCGCTTGACTGCCACCGTGTCTGAATAATTTTGCAATTTCCAAAATAATCACCTCATTTACAGTATACATCAATGTATATACTTTGTCAATACATTTTGAGAATTTAATGAATTTTATATTAAGCAAAGCAAGGTAAACGCCTTGCTTTTTTTGAACCCCCGAAACCTGAAAGCCGTACCCGAAATTATTGGGTACGGCTGTGTTTATCTACGCTTTTATATATCGCTGGTGATGACTGCTTGGTTTATCCGGCAATGTCATTTTTAATTGCCCTTTTTCAAGCAAAGGTTTTAAATATGCTGTACGAAAATGCCCTCGGTGAGTAACGCCTACAAACGACTGCATTTCATCGCGACTACGAGAAACGGCGCAAAAATCAATCAACTTTCTTATTTTATCATCTTTATTTTCATCATGGTCGGTATCATGGACGGCATCATGGACGGTTTCATTAACAGTAGTGTCAGTTTTATTATAATTCATGTTCTTAAAAATAACGCGAAAAGCCGTATGAGTAGATTCAAATATAGGCGCATATTCATCGGTATATCCGTGAAGATACGATGTTTCTGAACGCATTTTCTACAAAGCCCTTGTCAAGAAGAATTTTCAACGACTATAAAAAAGCACACCTTTTTATAGTTCGATTCCATTCATGATTATAAACTAAAATATTACAGCTGTCAAGTAAGTTTTTGGTTCCTCAATATGTTGTATAATCAATGAGAAGTTTCACTTTCGGGCTTCTCACTTTTAATGAAAGGAATAACAGTTTTATGAATACATACGCCTACATTCGCGTATCTTCCGCCGACCAGTGCGAAGATAGACAAATATTATCAATTCAAGCCCTAAAAATCCCGCCCGAAAACATCTACACCGACAAGCAATCGGGTAAAGACTTCGACCGCATTTTCTACAAAGCCCTCGTAAAAAAGCTGAAAAGCGGTGATTTACTTTATATTAAATCCATTGATAGGCTCGGACGAAACTACGAGGAAATTCAGAACCAATGGCGGGTACTAACAAAGGATAAAGGTGTCGATATTGCTGTTCTTGATATGCCGTTGCTTGATACGCGGCTGAACAAAGACCTTATGGGGACATTTATCGCTGATTTGGTTTTGCAAATCTTGTCTTTCGTGGCGCAGAATGAGCGTGACAGCATACGCCAACGCCAAGCCGAGGGCATTTCTGCCGCTCGGAAGCGCGGGGTTCACCTCGGTCGTCCTCCGAAAAGGTGTCCCGAAAACTTCGCCGAAACGGTGAAGCTGTGGGAGCGTGGAAATATCCGTTTTGAGATGGTTTTGGAGAAAACGGGCTTGAAGAAGACCACGTTTTATCGGCTTTTGAGGGAGCATCGAGCAAAGAAGGGCAAAAAATAAGGTTCGCAAAGGTGTACCTTTACGAACTTTGTTATTATGGAATAATTTTACATAA
>Ga0099364_10001183_pt1 | contig 43495 bp, 40 predicted proteins | sample TergutTh196P3_FD_73070 | JGI IMG/M metagenome (GOLD analysis project Ga0099364, IMG submission 73070) | Microcerotermes parvus P3 segment gut microbial communities from Pointe-Noire, Republic of the Congo - Th196 P3 | ecosystem: Host-associated > Arthropoda: Insects > Digestive system > Gut ...
AAAGTTTTGTTGCAATCTTTACAACGATAACGATTAATTTTTTCACCACTTTTATGGTGAGTATAATTACTATGAGACCTATAACGAGTGCTACCACAACGAGTACATTGCATAAAAAAAGTCCTATATTTAATTTATCAAAATATAAATATAAGAAATCTAATCGTCACATAAAGTGAACACTGGCGTTTTTTGTGATGCTACCGTTTTTAAACTTTTATTAAAAATAAATGTATATTTAACCTTTATTAAATATAAAATATGACAAAAGAAAAAAATAGAGCATTACTGTCTTACGAAGATAAGGACTTTATTAGTTCCGATGCAGGTAGAATTATTAGAATATTGTCCGAATATGAAATGCCAAAGTATTATTTTAAAGAATTTAATATTGAACGCACAATTACCGTATTTGGCAGCGCAAGACAATTATCTAAAAGTGCAGTAAATAAATACCCGCAGATAGCAAAAGCATACCAAGAATGCGAAGAAATTGTAGATAAATTGCTTGAATGGTCGTTGTCGTTGCCGAAAGAACAACGGTATTATATCTGCACAGGCGGAGGTCCTGGCTTTATGGAAGCGGCAAATAAAGCATCTTTTCATAAAAAAGTTCCAAGTTTGGGTTTTAATATTAATCTTCCGTTTGAGCAAGAATCAAATAAGTATGTTAATCCTAATTTAGGCTTTGAGTTCCATTATTTTTTTATGCGAAAATTTTGGTTTACTAAATTATCTAAAGCGTTAATTGTTATGCCTGGCGGATTTGGAACTTTGGACGAATTGTTTGAAAATTTAACATTAATTCAAACAAATAGAAGCGCCCCTAAACCTATAGTACTATATAGTAGTGATTTTTGGGATAGAATAGTTGATATGGGTTTTATGAAAGAACTTGGCTTTATATCTCCTGAAGATACTGATATATACTGTATTTGCAATACTCCCGATGAATGTGCTAACTATCTAATAACAGAGTTAGAAAAAGAACAATCATTTATAAATTAGGCAATTTTTAAATATGTTATACTGAATTTATTTCAGTATCTTCTCGTATGCAATTAGGGAATTTTGCAACAAGTTCAGAATTAAAAACCACTATTTTTTTGTATATTTGTAAAAATTAATAACTTTAAAAATGAAAGAATATAGTGTATATCGTCTTGTAAAAGGAGAAGATTTAAATCATCACGGGACACTATTTGCAGGAAGAACAGCCGAATGGTTTGTAGAATCATCATTTGTTGCTGCTTCGTGTCTTGTTGGAAAACCCGATAATATAGTTTGTATAAATATTCATGGTATGCAATTTAAATCACCTGTTAAAAAAGGTGAAGTTGTGCATTTTAGAAGCAAAGTCGCACACTTGGGGTATACAAGCATAACAATTTATACGAAAGTTAGTTCTGAAACAGAAAATATAAATTTTTTGCCAGTTGAAGGATTTATTACATTTGTTCATATTAATGAAAAAGGTGAAAAAGTTCCGCATAACCTTATATTAGATGCTATAAAAGATGAAGACGAAAAGAAAATTAGAGATAATGCAATAAAATTATTTAATAAAAATAAATAAAATAACCAATTAGTTATTTGGATAAGCAGAATTTTAGAACATTTAGCACGAGGGAAAGCCCCCGTGTTAAAAAAGATTCTGAAATAAGTTCAGCATCTCCTAATTGTTTTTTAATAAATAAATTAAAAGAATAAGTTATATTTGTATTATTGAAATTTGAAATAAATATTGAATTTAAATATTATGAAAACAATAAATATAATACCGAAAAATGAAAATATATTGCCATTTTTAATAGAATTATTGTCTAATAAAGAATGGGTATCAGATTTTAGAATAATTGAAAATGAAACAAAAGAATATATAACACAAATGCCAAATGAAGAAACATTGCAAGCAATTGCTGATGTAGAAGCAGGAAAAATCAATTATATTGGCACTATTGACGACTATTTAGAATGGAGCAAAAATGTATGATGTTTATACTACTAATCAATATGAACGCGATTTAGAAAAAGCAAAAAAACGTAGATTAAATATAGAACGATTAGAAAAAATTATTACATTATTGGCATCATCCGACAAACCCTTGCCCGCACAATATAAAGACCATAAACTTTCAGGTGAATATGCAGGATACAGAGAATGTCATATAGAAAATGATTGGTTGCTCATTTATAAAAAAGAAAAAAATAATTTGATTTTAGTGCTAACACGAACAGGGCGACATAGCGATTTGTTTTAAAAAAGTGTATTTTGCAATTAAACTTTTTAAAAGAAGTGCCGATAATAATTTTTGTAGTGAATGAAAACTACAAAAAAATAATTAAATAAGAATATTTACAAATTTATATATAGGATTTTTTATGAAAATTGGAGTTAAAATTACTCTGTTAGTAGCCGCAGCGGTTGTAGGTATAATTGTTGTGAGTGCTGTCTCTCTTGTGTCTTTAAACAAACTTAGTGATATGTTTACATTCTTGGGAGAGAAATCTATTAAAAATGCAGAAATTGCTAACAAAATTACTGATGATGTAAATTTAATGGCAAGAAATACTGCTATGTCATGTGTTGATACTGCAAATACAGATACAAGAATGGCGTCTGTAGATTCATTATCAAACAGTGTTTCTGATGGTATTGCTGCACTGGAAAACAATAATGATGATCGTTCACTAGATGGTCTTATTAAAGAATTGCGGGATGCATTGACTAATCAAGCAGGTTATAGAAAATTATTTGTAGATTATATTATCTCGCATAATTTTGATGCTGCAAGAGAACTCCGAAAGGGAGATTACCAAGATGCTATTAATAAAACATCGTCACTTACAGTGCAGATAACTGAATATATGACAAAAGAGTCATATCGTGTGGCTGAAGAAGTATCAATAGCAGAGGTATCATCTTCTAAAACTATGTTAATTGCATGCATAGTTATTGTGGCTATTGTGCTTGTTATCCTTGCTATTGTAATTATTACAGGTATAACTAAGCCATTAAAGAAAGCAGTAGAGTCGCTGGATAAAATTGCAAGTGGCGATTTTGATGTGAATTTAGAAACTAACTCTAATGATGAAACAGGTATGCTGTTAAAATCTATGGACAATATGGTTTCAAATTTAAATGGTATGTCATCAGATTTGCATAACTTAATAAAGAATGCATTTGAGGGTAACCTGAAGTATAGAGCGGATGCTAACAAGCATCAAGGCGACTTCAAAAAGATGATAACCGACATTAATGAATTAGTGGGCGTATTTGTAGAGCCGTTAAATATTGCTGCTAATTTTCTTGATGGCATTGCTAAAGGTGATGCAAACATCCAAAAAGTCACTAAAGATTTCAAGGGCGAGTTAGTTCACATCAAGAATAACATTAATCAAACCCACGACACTTTATTTGCTTTCTTAGGAGAAGTAAATACTCTTGTTGACGGAGCAAAAGCAGGTAATATCTCATTACGTGCCGACACATCTAAAGCACAAGGTGCTTGGGCTATGATGATGGGAGGCGTAAATGAAATAGTAGATGCGTCAGAAAAAATCATCAACGATGCAGGCAGAACGTTAGAAATAATGGCTACAGGTGATTTGACACCACGTATAACTGCTAATTATCCTGGCAAGTTTGGGGATATGAAAAATAATATTAACAATCTTGGTGATTCGTTAACAGATTTAGTTTCCCAATTGCAAGAAGCAATCCATACTACTGCATCAGCATCAGCAGAGATTTCATCTACAGCAGACACATTAGCGGCAGCAACGCAAGAACAATCTTCGCAAACTGACGAAGTAGCAACCGCAATGGAAGAAATGTCGCGAACTGTCACCGACAACGCACAAAGTGCTACGCAAACAGCAAATGTTGCTAAACAAAGTGGCGATACAGCAACTTCTGGCGGAAAAGTCGTAGAACAAACGATTTCTAAAATGAAAGAAATTGCAGAAGTTGTTAAGATTTCTGCCAATAATATCGCAAAACTCGGCGAATCAAGTAAGAAAATTGGCGATATTATCAGCGTAATTGATGATATTGCAGACCAAACTAATCTGCTCTCTCTGAATGCCGCTATAGAAGCCGCAAGAGCAGGTGAACAAGGTCGTGGCTTTGCCGTAGTTGCTGATTCTGTCGGCAAATTAGCAGTAAGCACCGCCAGTGCAACTAAAGAAATTGCTGATATGATTAAAGGTATCCAAGTAGATACTGAAGCAGCAGTCAAAGCAATGGAAAAAGGCACATTAGAAGTCCAAAGTGGTATAGAATTAGCCGATAATGCAGGTAAATCTATTAACGATATCTTATTAGGTATCAACGATTTACTTGATATGGTTAATCAAATAGCCGCAGCAAGCGAACAACAATCTGCTACAAGCGAGCAAATATCTAAGAACGTAAGTTCTATAAGCAAAGTAACAGCGGACTCAGCCCGCAATGTAGAAGATGTAGCATCAACTGCTAACGAATTAGCACGTATGACCGAAACATTGACAGCATTAGTATCACAATTTAAGATAGGGGCAAGCAGCCACCACGCACTAAACAGCGGCGGGAATAATCGTTATCTGAACTAAACCTTAAATTAATGCAATTTTATGCCTAACAACAAGTTGTTAGGCATTTTTTTTAATTAGTGATTATGACAAGTTCAGTATCTCCTTATTTTATGCGAGGGGATTCCGAACAAAGTTCGGAATGAGAGTGTGAATGTTCGGAATGACAGGGATTTTAATAATCTACTACTACTATTTTCCCAGCGGCACCTGATTTATTTACACTTGAGTTAGTTAATACTAAATAAATGCCTGCAGGAACTAAATTGCCATCAGCATCACGACCATCCCACACAGCACGCTTGCTTGATGTAATTATACGTTTAATTAAGTTGCCATCAGCGGTAACAATCCTTAAATCTGATTCAGTAGTTAAGCCGTCAATTATTACTTCGTTGTGTCGTCTAATATTATATGGTTGCGGATATGTTTTTACTTCATAAATACTATTAGGCATCAAGATATTTCCTTGTGCTATCAATAGTCCATTTGCTGTTCCGATATACACGAGTCCGTTATTTGTATTAATAGTTATTGCTTGGACATCATTTGTAAATAAAGGGCTATTATTAGTTGTAAAATGTGCTAATAGTTCATCGCCGAACGTATTTATTATCCATAAACCATTTTTAGTAGCAATCCATTTATTTCCTGTTGGGTCAATAAAAATATCGTTTATATGCTGGCTTTCTAATAATTTATTACTTCTAATAATAAAATCAGAATTAGTTAAAGCAGCATTAGGGTTGTTAATAATAGATATTCCGTTAAGAGTTCCAAGCCAGATAGTATTAGTAAATCTATCATATTTGCAGGAATGAAAATAATTAGATAGTAGATTAGGATATCTAGAAGTAGTTAATGAATGCCATACATCGTCAGTTGTATCATCTATAGTATTTCTTTCATTAAAACAAAATAATCCAGCATTTCCCGGTTGCTCTATACATCCTGCAATCCATTTCGTATTATTATTATCAATAGCCATATTAAATACGAGTCGCAATCCCCCATTAAATGGGCTTACAAAACCATAACTCTTGCCTGTATTATCAAACATTACTACCATTGGTCCAGAAGTGGTTGCTCCCATAAGAGTGACCCAAGCATTATCTTTATTATCGAAACAAATATCACCACAAACAACAAATCCACCATTACCACTACTGCTAGCACCCCACAAAGCAGAGTTATTTTGATCATATACAATTATATCATTTGTATCTTTCATCACACATAAGCCATATCCCCAAGAACCACTATATACTTTATTATCAGGCGATATGCTAATAGAATTATAACTTCTTATTGTGCTACTTCTTTGTTTTTGATAATTATTCCACTTATTGCCATCAAATGACATAAACATATTTTCATATTGATTCTTTTGTGAATTATCAGTAACAGCATATAATATTCCATTTTTATCTAATGCTAATCCTCTAAAATTATTATTATATGGTGTATTAGGTGTTTTAATTTCAGCAGAAAAGTCATCTTTTATAAATGCTGCACCTAATGAATCAAATAACATAATTATTTTTGTTTCTAAATTATTATTGTTTAATACAGCGATGCCATTATTTTTTGAATCACGATTAGAGTATAAAGTAGTTATATTATTTGGCTGTCCAATACTATTTACTATTCTAATTTGATAATCTTCTACAATTAAAAGTTTATTATCATATATGCAAATATCAGTAAAATTATAATTAGACGAAGGACTTTGTATGTTAGCAAATATCTCAAAACTATCTTTTAATATGTATATATTTTTCTCTAATTGAGCAAAAATACTTCCTTGATAACTAACTACTTTTGCTTGCCCATAAGGCAATGTGCTGCCATATCTTTTTGTTGTCCAATTAGAAGGAACATTTATTTGAGCATCTATTGGTATCCAAGCAATACCTATTGGCGTTGATATATATAGCGTGTCATTTACATTTATGATACTATTTATAGATTCATTCATCGTATAATCACCAATAGTAAAAATAGTTTGCATAAATATTTTTCTACTAATATCAAAATCAACTAAACCGAATCCACCTGCTATTAGTAACTTGTTATCATCAGGGAATAAGTAAAAATCATTTATAGCAGGATTGCTTAAATTATGGTCTTTAATAGATGTTATATGTTCACAATCTAATGTCCATATATTAATAATTTCGAGAACGCCATCGGCAGTTCCTGCAATTACATAATCGCCGACATTAATCATTGTATTAACAGACCTACCGAGCAGTTTATTTCCTGTATTTAGTAATATAGGCAAACTATCTGTTTCATTTTCGTAAATAGCAATACCGCCTGTTGTTCCTATCCAAATTTTATTTTCAGTATCTGATATAGCACACAGCGAATTAAACATAGTAGTATGTATTTGCCAATTATTAAGAGCAACATCTTGTCCTCTTAACGAAATTATATTAAGAAACGAAATCAGAATTATTGTTGTTATTTTATTAAAGTGGTGTTTATTCATATTACAAATATACGTTTTTTTTGCTGAAATTAAGCAAATAAAAAGAATAAATTTCTACATTCTGTTATACCTAACTTTTTTCGGCATCTCCTTATTTTTATTAGAAATATTTACTAAAAAATAAGGAGATGCCGAATCAATATCAGTAATAACTTACCGCATTAGACCTTTGTGTGCTTCTACGGCGGCATCGACTAATGGCTTATAAGATACTTTGTTGCCAACTGCTTTTTCCATCCATAAATCAGGTAGTAAGCGTCCTTGCTTGCACATTCTTTCCATTTCTGTTCCTAAATTTTTATCTTTTATATATTCCTCAATTTGAAACTCTATTAAGTGTCCCAAAGGATATGCTGATAAATATAAAGAATGAACTATCATATGTGAATATACTGCTAATATAGGACAATCTTGCATTCCAAAATGTTGAGCAAAATATTTGTTCCACACTTCAGATGCTATCTGTATAGTTGCAGCACATAAATCTTCTTTTGTGCAATTAGGATTCTTATACATCCATTCCCAAACCATCTGGTCAACAAGCGAAACGCCCATTATTTCCATTGTTCCCCAAAACTTATCAAGTATGTTGTAATATTCGTTTAGTTTGTTGTCACTATTAATTCCTAATAATTGCAAGTCCCTTGTTTGGAAAACGAACGCCCATGCTTCTGTGAATGCAGTATTCGGAACGCCACGAAGCATCCAATAATCCACATCGTATAGTGTCATTACTTGTTCTACATTATGTCCAAACTCGTGAATAGCGATATTATAGCCCTTATAATCAATGCCATTTTCACCTAAACGAGTTCTTAAATGTGCTTTATTACCTCGCAAATCTGCTCCCCAAGCATGTCCTGCACCTTTAGAAGCATTTACTTCTATTTTATCGCAAACATATTTTGCTTTATCTTTTGAAAAGCCAAGTTTTGTTAAAATATTAGGCAATTGTTTTTGCATTGCATCTGTATCAGGATAAATTGCAGCAAGACGTTTATTAAGAGCAACTTGGTCTATAGTGCTTCTTGTTTTAAAGCCATCATACCAAATATCAAATGGCTCTAACTTCCTGCCGAGACGTGATTCTATTAGTTTAGCAATATCGCCAACAACAGGCGAAGATAAATAATCTTCAAACATTTTTGCTACTTTTTCAGCAGGCATTTCATATTCAACATCAAAAGTTGCATTTATGAAATTACCAATAGCAGGACGATATTGGTCTATTTGCTGATTAATTAAAAAACTATTCAGCAAGTGCTGATAGCGAGTATAAGGTTCAGCAGTGAAGTTAATTTCATTGCCATCTTGATACAACTTATTTGTTTTTGGATTCCATAGATACTTGTCGCTATTAATTACTTCTTGCGGAATTTCTTGTTTAATAATTCGCAACATAACATCTAAAATCATTCTTTGTGGTTCAGTTCCCTCGGAGCCGTTTGCGTATTGAGATTTAATTTCATCTCTTAAATTCCAGTGAGTAATTAACTTCATATCCTTCGGAAAATGAGTATTCATCTCATCATCTACTAAATTACCAACATATATATTGTAATTAGTAATGTAAGATGAAGAATTACTCTGTATCTGTGAATACTGCTGATTAAGAGCAGATGGAATGCGAGTCGTAAATATATCGCCTAATCGGACATAAGCCCACTCTTGTCTACTCCAATTTTGACCTAAATCTTCCTTTTCTTCAAAAGTAAAATAAGGAAAGTTTAATGCAACTAAAAACGCAAATTTATTAGCAAACATATCATTTGCTAAATTATCGCTTGGCTCGTATCCTGCCAGTATTTCATCGGCAATAGTTACATCGTATCCATATAGATGGACGGGACGCTTCAGGTCTAACGAAATCTTATTAAAATTGCCTATTATAACTTCTAAATGTGTTTGGCAGGCATTAAATAGTGCTAATAATTCATCGCTATCGGCAACAAAATTATTTATACAAAATTGAACGAAATCGTCTTCCGTTCCATCTACACTATTATCGGTTGCGTCTATTGGTTTCGTTCTCCATAGACCCGCAATTTGTTTGATTCCTTTTTCGATTCTTGTGCGATATTGCTCGCCGTATTTACTTACAAGTTCGTTTATAGCGGAATCTATTTTTTCTTGTGCGATATTGCTCGCTGTTGTTTTATTAGTCATAGTTGAATCTTTTTGTTTGTCACAATTTGTTACAGAAACAAATACTAATAAAATTGCTAATAACAAGTACTTTTTCATAATTACAATTTATTTTAATTAATTAGAATACTAAAATAATAAAAATATTTTGAAAAAAGAGATAAAATAAAGGAATGCTTAAACAAGTTCAGTATGAAAGGTGCTTTTTTGTTATTCCGAACTCGTTTTTACTTGAACTTAACTAATTTTTACTTGGACTTAACTAATTTTTACTTGGACTTAACAATATTTTACTTGGACTTAACTAATTTTTACTTGGACTTAACAATATTTTACTTGAACTTAACTACTTTTTACTTGGACTTAACTAAATGTTATTTCATCTTAACTTAAAAAAGCGAATTATATACAAAATTATCGTAAATATCTACGAAATATCAAAAAATAACAAGTGAAAAGGACTTGAAATCAAGTGAAATCGACTTGAAACAAGTCAAATTAACTTGAAAACAAGTGAAATCGACTTGAAACAAGTCAAATTAACTTGAAATCAAGTGGAAATCACTTGAAAACAAGTCAAATTAACTTGAAATCAAGTGGAAATCACTTGAAAAACTCCGACTTTCACTTGAAAAACTCCGACTTTTACCTGAAAAACTCCGACTTTTACCTGAAAAATACCATAAATAAGTATTAAAAAACGTAATTATTCTGTATTTACTTCGGCATTTAGTAATGATTTAGGAGATGTTGGAATAAGTTTAGTAGGATAGAATTTAGATATTACTATTATTTTCTTTATTTCTTCTAATTGTTCTAATGTATTAACCCCTTGAATCTCTGTAAAAGGGGCTATTGTATTAGCAATTACGTTAAGATTTTCCTGCAATCCAATAGATACTATATCTGTTAAATAGTATTCTGCTTGATTGTTATTGTTTTTTATTTTTTTTATAAGTGAAAATAATAGTTTTGCATCTACAAAATATATGCCTGTGTTTATTTCATATATTAGTCGTTCTAATTCTGTGGCATCTTTTTCTTCTACAATTCCGATGATGTTTTCATTAATGTCTCGTAATATACGACCATAACCGAATGGATTAGTCGCTACAGAACTTAACACAGATAAATTTGATTTTGCACTGTTTTCAATAAAACCTAATAATGTTTCTGCACGCAATATAGGAACATCAGCAGATAATATTAATACCTTTCCTCCATAATTTGCAAAATTATTTTCACAGCATTGGACAGCATGACCTGTCCCTAATTGTTCTTCTTGTATAGCATATTCTATTGTTAGAGATTGATGTTCATTTGCAATAAAATCATTTATGTAAGATACTAATTTGTCTTTATAATGACCGACAACGATGCAAATTTTATCAGGGTTTAAAGATATTGCTACATTCAACACATAATGAATTAAAGGCATTCCATTTAATTCGGTTAATGCCTTTGGCACATCAGGATTGTTCATTCTCTTACCTAATCCTGCCGCTAAAATAATTATAGAAAAACTCATAAATTTAAATACTTTTTTGCTTATATTACAACAAAATAATTTTATTTTTTTAATAATGGTAACCCTTAAAAACGTCCTGCCCAACTTGTTTCGGAATCTCATAATTAAAATAAGGAAATGCCAAAGCGAGTTCGGAATGACATTTTATATGTTCCTTATTTTAAATAAAAAAGTTATTTTTGTAGTTTATTATTTATTTAAGATATAAAATATGTTTAATTTTAATTTAAGATTAGTTTTGATAGCATTGGCTATCAGTTTAATGTTTGTTGCTTGCGGTGGCAATAAGCAACAAGAAAATGCCGAAGCAACTCCCGAAAATACAGGGCAGGAAACTTTTGTAGAAGAAAATATATCTGATACTAAAACTGTTGCAGGTTATATAGAACAGTTTGGTTTAACAGAAGACGACATTAAACCTGAAGGATTTGTTTCTTTTGAAGGACCTGATGGATGGTTAATCAAAATTAACGCAAGTGAAAAACAATTTGACGATTGGTCAAAAAAAGTTTTTAACAAAATAAAAACAATATCAACTGATGGCAAAGTATACCAACAAGGTTATCCTGTTTTAGGTAAAGATGAAGCCGAATGGTCTACGGGAATACTAATGTTTCAATGGGCATATCCATATAATGAAAAAGTAGTAGAACTTGAAGTTCTTCCCGGCGATATTGCAACTGTTTATCGTATTGCATTGCATTTTCAGTAAAATATAACATTAGAATAAAATAATTCTAAAACATTAATACACGCAGAACCTTAATATTTCTGCGTGTTGTATGTATTTATAAATTAACATTTATTAGCAAGGTATGTATTCTTTTTACAAGAAAAATGTTATTTTGTAAGAAAATAATTTGATAAGAAAATAAAATGGAAACATTAGAATTAGAAAAGTCAACAAGTAAAATTAACCCTCAACTAATTATTTCAAGCGATTATATTGATTTAAGTCAATATGAAACAATTCCTGCATTGGATGAAGCAATAAAAGATATTGAAGAAGGTCGTGTATCAGAGCCGATGACTATGGAAGAGTTTAGAGAATATTTAAAACGAATAAGATGGGAAGTAGAAAATGAAGTATAAAGTTAAAACAACAAGAAATTTTGAAAAATGTATTAGGCGTTGTATTAAACGAGGACTTGATGAAAACTTACTTTGGAATGTAGTAAATATGCTTGCAAATGGTCAGCAATTAGAACCTAAATACAAAGACCATAGATTACACGGAAAATATAAAGAATATAGAGAATGTCATATAGAAAATGATTGGCTTTTGATTTATAAAATAGAAAATGATAAACTTATTTTGACCTTAACAGATACAGGAACTCATAGCGACTTGTTTTAGATAGTAATTTATAAAAAAATAGTTATATTTGCAAAAATAATATAAGCATCATTATGAGAAAATGGTCTGTAGATGATTCAGCCGAACTATATAATATAAAAGGATGGGGAATCGGATATTTTGATATTAATCAAAAAGGAAATGTCGTAGTTACTCCGCAAAAAAAAGGCGAAGGAGTAGAACTACTCGAAATTATTGATGAGTTGCAAATCAAAGATGTTTCTTTGCCTGTTTTACTTCGCTTCCCTGATATTATAGACGATAGAATAGAAACTATTTCTAAATGTTTCAAACTTGCTGCAAAAGAATATGATTTTAACGCTGAAACATTTATTATCTATCCGATAAAAGTAAACCAGATGCGTCCCGTTGTAGAAGAGATAATAGACCACGGAAAGAAGTTTAATATCGGATTAGAAGCAGGTTCTAAACCCGAACTCCACGCCGTTCTTGCTATATCTACATTAGATTCACTTATAATTTGTAATGGATATAAAGATGATGATTATATTGAATTAGCATTATTAGCACAAAAAATGGGCAAGCAAATCTACCTCGTTGTAGAAAAAATGAACGAATTGCAACGGATTATCAAACTATCTAAAAGTATAAACGTTAAACCTAACATTGGTATAAGAATAAAACTTGCAACATCAGGTAGCGGAAAATGGGAAGATAGCGGTGGCGATAAAAGTAAATTTGGTCTTACTTCAAGCGAACTATTAGAAGCAATAGAAGTATTAGAAAAAAACAAAATTAAAGATTGTTTGAAACTTATTCATTTTCATATAGGAAGTCAAGTAACAAATATTCGCAAAATAAAAACCGCTTTTAGAGAAGCATCACATTTTTATGTGCAACTTTATAAACTTGGTTGCAATGTAGAATATGTTGATATAGGTGGCGGATTAGGTGTTGATTATGAAGGAACACGCACATCAAATAGTTCATCTTCTACAAATTATTCTATCCAAGAATATGTAAACGATGCGATAGCAAATATAGTTGATGCAGCAGATAAAAATGAGATACCACATCCAAATATAATTAGTGAAAGTGGTCGTTCATTGGCGGCACATCATTCTGTTTTAGTGTTTAATGTGCTTGAAGCAAATAGTTTATCTAAAATGGATGATGATTTTGAAATTAAAGAAGAACATCACGAACTTGTTCAAGAACTATATGAAATATGGGATAATATTTCAGTTAATCGTATTATGGAGTTATGGCACGATGCACAGCAAATTAGAGAAGAGTCGTTAGAACGCTTTTCGCTTGGTGTATTAGACCTTGAGTCCCGTGCATTAGTAGAGAAAATATTTTGGTCTATTGCTTCTGAAATTAGTTCTATACTTGGAAATGTTAAGCATCCTGCAGAAGAATGTAAACAGATACGAAAATTATTAACAGATAAATATTTTTGCAACTTTTCTTTGTTTCAATCCCTTCCTGATTCTTGGGCTATAGACCATTTATTTCCTATAATACCTATTCATCGGCTAAATGAAAAACCGACTGCAATGGTAACATTACAAGACATTACTTGTGATTCGGATGGCAAGATAGAGCAGTTTATATCTACTACAAACTCGCCATCTTCATTGCCTGCACATACTTTTAATCCTGACAATCCGTATTATATTGGAGTATTTTTAGTTGGTGCATATCAGGAAATACTTGGTGATTTGCATAATTTATTCGGCGACACAAATGCGGTTCATATAAATGTAACAGAAAAAGGATATGATATAGTGCAAGTAATAGATGGCGAAACAATTGCAGAAGTTTTAGAATATGTTCAATACAAACCGAAAAAATTAGTTCGCGATGTTGAATCGTGGGTCACATCTTGCATTAAATCAGGTAAAATTACCACAAAAGAAGGAAAAGAATTCTTATCTATTTATCGTTCAGGTCTATTCGGTTATACCTATTTAGAATAAGAATAAAGAGTAAGTTAAAATAAAGAGATGCTGAAATAAGTGCAGTATAACAGGTTTTTCTCTCCACTAAACAAACAACCTCCCCTACAAAAGTAAGGAAGGTCGTTCTTTTAAAAAAGAAGGATGAATTATCTTTCTATCATTAGTTTTTCTATGCGGCTATTGTTGCCGATAGTAACTTTAACATAATAACTGCCCGATGGCAATTTAGATACATCAATTTCTTTATCCCATAATCCTTGAAGCAAAAATTCATCGTTTATTTGCATAATGTTATTGCCCGTTAAATCGTGCAAAGAAATTACTACCACAGCGTCTTCTAACAAATCTAATGACATTGTAAAATGTTTAGAAGTTGGATTCGGCGACAAAATAAATGATGAAACTTCAGGTAGTTCTGTAATACCAACATAATCAAATTCAGCAACAATACTAGTATCAGATTTAATAAAAAATTCTAAAATTGGATTTTCTGTTATTACTTCTGAACCACTACTCCAATGTATGAATTCCCATTCATCGTTTGGAATTGCTTCTAATTTAATTAGATCATTAAACGCATACGAACCTATAGACGATGATTCTGCAGTAAAATATCCTGCACTCTCGTTTGGATAAATACTTCTATTAAAATAATACTCATTTGAAAAATACGCTCTTAAAGTTGTATCTTGCGTAACAATAATTGACTCTGTTGGATTGTTAGAAAGTATTGAGTTGTCGTCTCGGCGCCAGTTTATAAATCTAAAGCCATTATCTGTATTAGGTTCTGCAATTATTGTGGCTTCATCATCAGGGAAATAAGCACCCGCACCTATTAATTCGCCACCATTTTCAGGCACAGACAACAAAGTAACAATATATACAAGAACACTATCGGGAACAAAATTAGCAGTAAAAGAAGATGTTTTAGATACTTCAAATTTAAAATTTGTTAGTGGTGACAAAGTTACAATTTTACCTGTTTCGTCTTCTGTCCAACTTATAAATCTATATCCCTCATTCATAACAAAATCTATTTCTGTTGTAGCAAATGGCATACAAGGAAATGCACCATCACCTATAAACTCTGCTACTGCTTCAGGTATGTTTGCGTTTAAATAAACATATCTATCTGATTCAGTATAATGGGCAACAATATGAGTGTCACAAGTTAATGTTAATACAAATTCAGGATCCGTTGAGATAGTAGTAGTTGGGTCGTCAAAGGAAGTCCATTTTACAAAATGGAAGCAAGTATCATAACCTTTAGTATCAAGTTTAACAGGTGTTAAATAAACAAATCTCGCCGAATCGCTAATGGTATCATTGATATTTGCTAATCCATAACTATGATGTTCTACAGAAATTTTTATTTGAAATGTATCTATTTCAAAGTGAGCAGTAAGTTGTCTATCTTCTAAAATTTCTATATAATTGTGTTCGGTTTCAGAAAATATTTCATCAATTTCACCGCTGTCGTCAGTCCATTTTACAAAATGATAACCATAATTTGGGACAGCCCAGAACATTGCATTATAGCCATAGGCGTATAATCCTGTTCCCATAACGGAACCCATATAATCTGGCGAAGCACTTAAAGTTAGCCAAAACGAATCTATAGCAAAATGTGCCCTAAGTGTAATATTGCTTGTGACTAATATAGAATCTTTAGCACTATAAGAAATTATATTTCCTGAAGGAAGTGCTTCCCAATACATAAAAGTATAGTATGGATTTGGGTCTGCAGTATATATTACTCTCGTATTATGCAAATACATACCTGTGCCTGTAACTACGCCACCTACAGAAGGTTCTGCTTCTACTATTAAATCATAATACTGCTCATTAGGAACGCTAAGAATCCATATCGGAAGTAATTTGCGAGCATCACCTTTAGAACACATAATAGTATCTAATCCTGTAAGATTTAATTTAGCATTTCCGCTTGTAAAAGCAATTTTACTATTTCGCGAAGTCCAATCAACACCATTTGACATACTTACAGAAAAATGCTTGTTTATAGAGTTTCTAAGATTCTCTTCATCAAGTATAGCAGGCGAACTTGCTACTTGAGCATAAATGTTGGTAGATAATGCAGAAATAATAGGATAATTACCGTCAGAAAAACTCCATATATTTTTAGGACTTATGGCGGCACCTAATTCACTTCCTATCATTTCGGAGGTATTTCTGCCTTCTGCTTGTCCTGTAACATCTGCATCAGAAAGACCTCCCCAGAAAGTAAATTGCTTATCATAATAGCATTGCAGTATTGTTGCATCAGGACTATTAATTTTAGCACCAACGATACCACCCGTAGTAGGAGGATCCGCTCCTTCAACAACGCCGACATTTAAACAATAGGTTGTTTGAGAAGGTACTGGAGGAGGAAGAGGGTCGGGAGGCTTAGGAGGCGGGTCACCTGGATATACTGATTGATATCCACAAATGCCTCCTACTTTAGAACCACCGTTTACTTGTCCTGCATTCATACAGTAATCTACTTTTCCACCACAAGTATTAAAGCCTGCAATTCCGCCCGTGTGCGTTGTTCCTGAAACGGTGCCAAGATTAATACACCTTTCTATTATAAAATTGTTTATGCTAATAATTCCACCAGCATAATGAGGAGCATTAATGCTGCCTACATTAACAGAGTTAGCAATCAAACCACCTTGGTTAAAACAACACATTCCACCAGCACCATAAAAAACTGATGTACCAGTTATAATTCCGTAATTAATGCAATTAGTAATTGCAGGGTATGGATCCTGGGGAACATTTAATAAACCAACTATACCTCCAGCACCGGCTCCAGTTACACTTCCACTATCTTTACAATTACTAATAGAAATGTTTTCTGATGTATTAATTTTAAGGAATGTTCCTGCAATTCCGCCGACTTCATATGATTCGGAACCTAAAATTGTTGCTGAATTGGTGCAATTGTCTATGTTTCCGTCTACTAATACACCAACAATTCCGCCGAGTGGACTACCCATCAGGCCACCAGTAACAGACCCCTGAACAGTTAAATTTTTTACGCTTCCATTAACTACTTGCGAAAAAAGTCCTGCGGGCAAGTAACCTGCGTTATTGATATTAAGGTATATTTTTTTACCATTTCCATCAAAATGTCCTTGAAACATATTTGCATTTGGTGATGGACTATATATCCCTATTATTTTGGTCCAAGGACCAGATAAATTACCAATATCTACCATTAACCTGAAATATTTGCCGGCTGTCCAGTTAGATTCGGTTTCTACATACTTTACTAAAGTGTCCATATCTGCCCTTGATAACAGCAAGTATGGACTGGCGGATGTTCCACCGCCTGTGAATTGTGCTAATGACGGAATATTAGCACAAAGAACTACAATTAAAGTAGCAATCAAAATGTTAAAATGTTTTTTGAATATTAACATATCAAACCTTTTATATTATTATTAAATTTCTTAATTAAATTACAAAAATAAGATTTTTTATGAAAATATTCTTTGTTTCTATAAGTTGTTATTTTAACTATTTTTTTCAATATGTAGATTATTAAACATTTTTTATTATATTTGTAAAATAAATTTCGTTCTATAACTAATAATTCGTATAAATATATGAAAAGTAATAAAAATATTGTCGTCATCGAAGATGACCCATTGGTAAATGATACTATTACAGGTATTTTAGATGAAAAATATGAAAATATTATTACATTCACCGATGCCGCCGAAGCAATAGAAAAATTGTATACTATCAATCCTGATTTGATTCTGCTTGATATATTCCTTGGATATCACAATGGTATAGAAATACTCGAACAACTTAATAGAGAAGGATGGAAAAAACCCGTCATTATGATGACCGCCTACTCCGATGTTAAACTTGCTGTTAAAGCAATGAAACTCGGTGCAAAAGATTTTATTGTGAAGCCGCTTGATTTAGAACAATTAGAAATGGTAGTTGCTACTGAATTAAAGAACGCAGAAAATGAAACTTTTGTTGAAATAATGAAAGAAACTAATGCGTTCCCTATAATCAAAGCAAGCAACATAATAGGCGAATCCGAAGGTATGCAAAAAGCAATGAGAATGGCTAAAATATTAGCAAATGCCGATGACACAACTGTCCTAATTACAGGCGAATCAGGCACTGGAAAAGAACTAATGGCACAATATATCCATAATAATTCTGCAAGAGCCAAAGCACCATTTATTGCTATTAACTGCGGTAGTATTCCGAAAGATTTAGCAGAGAACGAGTTATTTGGGCATGAAAAAGGTGCTTTTACGGGGGCTACTTCCGAAAAAGAAGGTAAAAAAGGAAAGTTTGAACAAGCACAGCACGGAACTATATTGCTTGACGAAATAGGCGAGTTAAGTTTAGAATTGCAAGTAAAATTGCTACGAGTCCTGCAGGAAAGGAAGTTTTATCGCCTCGGCGGCTCTAAAGAAGTGGCTATTGATGTTAGAGTTATCGCCGCAACAAATAAGAACCTTGAAACAGAAATTGATAACGGCACATTCCGAGATGATTTGTATTGGCGGCTTAATGTTGCAAATATCCCGCTACCGCCCCTTCGCGAGCGAGGTGAAGACATTATTACGCTTGCTTCGGCTTTTCTTATTGAATTCGGCAAGAAATTCGGTCGCAATATCAAAGGTTTCTCCACCGATGCCGCTAATATCCTTATGTCGCATAGTTGGAAAGGAAATATCAGAGAATTAAGAAATGTTATTGAAAGAATCGTCCTGTTGCACGAAAATAATAAGATTATACAAAAAGAAGAGTTGGCTTTCATTAAATCGCCTACGCACGTGCAAACAAGCAAAACTACAAGCATTGAGATACCCGATAGAGGACATTACTTGCAAATATCTAAAAATGGTGCAAAAATGAGCGATGTCGTAAAAGATTTAATTATCAAAACATTGAAACTGACGGGCGGAAATCAAGTTGCGGCTACTAAACTTTTAGACACCACCCGCGCCCGATTACGGTATAAAATAGAACAATATGGCATAATTACCGAAAAAGTTGTAGAATAAAAGATTTGCGTGTTTTTTGAATAAAATTTCTGCTATTCCTCTAAATTTTAGGGAAATTAGTAACGTTTTAACTCTATTAGAGTTATTTTTAGTCTATTAGAGTTAATTTTAGAGTATTAGAGTTAATTTTAGAGTATTAGAGTTAATTTTAGAGTATTAGAGTTAATTTTAGAGTAATAGAGTTATTTTTAGTCTATTAGAGTTAATTTAAGAGTATTAGAGTTAATTTTAGAGTATTTTAGTTTTTAACTAACTTTACCGCCGAAGTATCAGGACATTCAATTAGTAATTGTGAAATTGTTTTGCTGAAAATAGGATGTATAGTATCGGGAGCAATACTATTTAGCGGGATAAGAACAAAGTTTCGCAAGTGCATATATTGGTGCGGAATTGTCAGGTCAGCAGTATCCAATATCATATCAGAATACATTAAAATATCAATATCAATTGTTCTTTCCGCCCATTTTGTAGTTTGCTTTCTACCTAAATTTGCTTCTATTTTCTTGCAAGCAATTAAAAGATTATGCGGCGACAAATCTGTATCAGCAATAAGAACTATATTCAAAAACCAATTTTGATTTTTATAGCCAAAGGGTTCTGTTTCGTAAAAGTTAGAGACATTTAGCATAGTGATATTATAATTATTGTGCAGCAGATAAATTGCGTTTTCTATATTTTTCTTTTTATTTCCGATATTTGAGCCGATAGATAGTATAGTTTGCATAAAAAATTACTCTCCGAAAATTATTTTATCTTTAAGCATTTCTTCGCGAACTTTTATTTTCATTCGTAGATATTCCATTGGTCTTACACCTTTAATTTTATTGCAGGAACTACATAAAAGTTGATAGTTTTCGTAATAATCACCGCCGCCTTTTGACTTCGGAATAATGTGGTCAATCTCTAAATTCCAAATATCAAATCCTTTGCCGCAAGCATTACACAATCCTTTCTGCTCTTTATACAAACGTTCTTTAACTGATTGCGAAGGTGCTTCAAACGTTATATCTGTTCGCTCTGGAATAAGTTTAGTGTTTATAAAATCTTTAAACATTCCTGTCTCATCACTCAATCTATCTACTAAAAGATGTGCCGATGGTTCTATATCAATTCCTATCCATTTTCTGCCGAGTTGGTGGGCTGCTACGCAAGTCGTAGCACAACCACAAAAAGGATCCATAACTATATCACCTTTATTAGAAGACGCAGTAATAATTCTTTTTAATAAATCTAATGGCTTTTGAGTTCTATAACTAGTTGCTTCCTGATAAGTTACATTTACAATAGGAATATTCCAATAATCAGGTGCTAATTTACCTTCTTCTTTCATATATGTTATTGTAACTCTACCGCTTTTTAATTTATTTATTTTATATCTCTTGCCATCTTCATCAATTTTATTAAATCTTTTTATAGTATTTTCTTTAAAAGGCACATAATATGGATTTAACAAATAGTTTTTAGTTTTTGTATAAAATAAAATTATATCGTGTTTTTTTTGCCAAGTAGTTTTTGAATCCGTTCCGCCTGTATAACACCACACTATTTCATTTCTAAAATTACTTTTTCCAAATACTTCATCTAATAGTATTTTCAGGTAATGGCTTGCTGTTGGGTCGCAATGTAAATAGATGCTTCCCGTATCTTTTAATACTCTATGCATCTGTATAATTCGCTGTGCCATATAAGTTAAATACGCCATCATCGGCTTGCTATGAATAGCACCAACATTTGCTATATATTTCGCTAATACAGGATATTTATCTGCTAATGTATCAAGATATGCTTCATTTACATCTTTCCAAGTCCACATATCTTTGAAACTTGTTCCTGCTGCCTTGCTCCCTATCGGAGCAGAATATATTTTGTTAGTATTAAAAGGTGGATCCAAATAAATTAAATCTACTAAATTACTATTCAAGCCATTCAGTATAAATAAATTATCATTTGTGTAAAGTGTATTGGTCATATAAATGTTTTCATTTAATATTTTTTAGTAAAATTTTCAATCAAACCAATTTACTAAATTTAGGTTTTTTATGTTTTCATAATGCTTTATATTGTTTGACACTAACTTACCTTTATTATTCATTACTATTGCTGCTATTAAAATATCCGCATCACCTATTATTTTACCTTGTTTTCTTAAATCAGCATAAATATTTGCTGCTAATTCAATAACATTGTTATCTATTGTAAATACAAGCACATTTTCTACAAAATCTTTAAATAATTTTTCTTTATTATTATTATTTTTCCACCTTAAACCCTTTAAAATTTCATAAACATTTATAATTGTTGTAGCAATATTTTCATCATTGTCAATTGCTTCTAATAGTTTTTCTTTAATTTCTATGCTACCATTAAAATAATAAGAAATAATATTTGTATCAAGGAATATCATCTATCTCCTATTTGCAAAAAAGTTAACACGAGCATTAACAATTTCGTTTATATTTTCTACATCTTCATTGTTCCACACTCCGAAATGTTTTAGTATTTTTTGTTTTTTAATACCTTTATTATCAATAGGTTTAGTAAATATTATAATTACTTCGTATTTTTCTTTGATGGGAATTGGTTCTTCTAATTTAAAGTTATTTCCATCATAAATTGCTTTAATTTCATACATAATTTCACCTTTTACATTTGTTATTAGTAATATAATAAAAATTTAGTTAAAAATATAATTTTATTTCTATATTTCTACTTATTAAATGGCGGATCCAAATAAATTAAATCTACTAAATTACTATTCAAGCCATTTAATATAAATAAATTATCGTTCTTATAAAGCGTATTGGTCATATAAAAAACTACAAATATAATGTTATTTTTTATAAATAAAACAACGCTGTCATACTTAAACTTATTTCAGCATAACAAGAATACAGAATGTTTTATCTTTATATTATAATTCTCGCTTTTTCAAATCTTTTTTAGCAAGGGCAACGACTATTCGCAATAAAGCAAAGTTGATAGGAACATTTAATTTAGATTGTATGTCGTGCAAAAAATATGCTTTCTTTTTTTCTAATATATCTTTTATTTTGTTATATGTTTCGCTATTTATGTAATATGTGTGATTTGTAACTATATCTTTTTCTATTGCTTCTTGTATTATTTGTCCTATTTTGCCGTTATTTGTATTTAATTTTTTTGCAATTGCAACAATATCGTAGCCCTCTTTAAACATATTTTCTATTTTATAAACCATTTTTTTTAATAGTTCTGTCTCATCAATTATGGGAGTATCTTTTGTTTTGGAAGTTATGCTTGTTTTAGTATATTTTTCTTCTATTTGTGCGGGTTCTACATATTCTTCTACATTGTAATCTTGGTAATAACTATAATATTTTTTTTCTTTTAATAATGGCTTTATATCTTTTTTTAACAAGTTTATACCTGTTTGTGTTATAGATATTATTGGGTATTGTCCTACACTTTTTTCTAAATATTTTAAAGCAATATATTTATCTATTTCAAAAGATATTTCTACTTTTGATAACTTTTTTAATTTACCAAAATACTTACCTTTTTGCAAATCATATTTAACTTGCATTTCAGATTTAGAACCTTTAAGGTATTCTGAAATTGTAGTTCTACCAAACCTACCATTCAATTCTGCTACAGCAGATAATATTGCATCTCTTAAAGCAATATCAATATTATTTTCCTCCGTGCAACTGCTACACTTTTTGCATTCAACATTATACGATTTATCAGAAAAATAATCTAATATAAAGTTCCGTTTGCACTGATGTGTTGTAGCATATTCTATCATTGTTTCAAATTTTCTATATGCTAATGCTTTTCGCATTTCATTTTTCTTGAAGTCAATATTAAGGTCTTTAAAAGGGACTTTCGGCTTCATTCTTTTTATAGAATTAGGCAAAATTTCATCTTGGAATTCTATAATATTTTGGCGAACAAGTATTTCTAATCCTTTTTTGAAATTATCAGGTTTTATTAAATATTTTGTTCTAATTGGTTCTATATTTATGTCTTCAAAATAGGAAATTGGAACTTCTGCAAATGACCTAATAAGTGCATCTAATACGGAACTTGCTTTTGCATTTAGTGAAGGAATAAGTTTTTCTAAATCTTCTTTTTTATAATTGAATCTAATTTTTGGATATTGCTGTGGTGCTACTCTATCAATAATTCCGAGTATATTTAGTTGCTTTAATATATAAGATATTTTGTTTGAAGTAACATTAGTTGTAGCAATAAATTGCTCATTTGAATAAACAAAAATATCATCTTTAAACGAATAAATATGGTCATAAATTCGTTCATATTCTTCTGCTGTTGGATAAGAGTTTTCTATAAAAAACTCTTGAATTTTCTTGTCTGCAAAATTCCACAGCAAATAACAATTTGCATCTTGTCCGTCTCTTCCTGCTCTTCCTGCTTCTTGATAATAAGATTCTATGCTACTTGTCAGCGAAATATGAATAACATTTCTAACATTTGGTTTATCAATTCCCATTCCGAAGGCGTTGGTGGCGACTATAACATTGCATTCGTCATTCATAAATTTATCTTGATTTTCTTTTCTTGTGGGAGCATCCAATCCTGCATGATAGTAGGTTGCATTTATACCATTTTCGGTCAAAAAATTATAATATTCTTCGGTTTTTTTTCTTGTGGGAGCATAAATTATTGTAGAACCATTGCTTTGTTTTTCATTCATTTTATAGCATTATTTTTGTAAATATAGCATTTTTTATATATATTTTGCATCTAATTATATCTGTCATTCCGAATTTATTTCGGAATCCCCACAAAATTAACACGGGGGCTTGCCCCCGTGTTAATTAACCCCCTGCCCCTCCACGGGCGGGGAACAGTTCCACTCCTGTGGAGTGGTGCTTGCTTTAGCAAGCGGGGTGGTTCTTTTGTCATTCCGAACTCGTTTCGGAATCCCATCATTTTTATCAGGAAATGCTGAAAAGAGTTCAGCATAACGACTATATTTTGCACGGGGGCTTGCCCCCGTGTTTTTTTTAATGTTACCTGTTTTTTCTTTAATCAGCAAATTGCATAAATGGATATCTTTTGATATTTGTTCTGCAAGTTCGTTAGTGTTATTAAATTTTTGTTCTGCTCTTATATATTTTAAGAAAGAAATTCTTACTTCTACATCATAAATATCTTCGCTGAAATCAAATATATGAACTTCTAAATGCTGTTCAGTATTATCAAAGTTTTCTATTGTAGGTCTTGTTCCGATATTTGCTATTCCCCAATATTTTTTTTCATTAATAATGTTGCATAATTCTATTTGAACTAAATATACACCATTTTTTGGAACTATTTTATTTATCGGAATCATTATATTTGCTGTAGGAAATCCTAATTTTCGTCCTATTTTATTGCCTGAAATTACTTTACTTATAAAAAAGTAATTATAACTTAAAAAATTGTTTATATATTCTATATTTTCAGTAGTTAGAAGTTTTTTTATCAAAGTAGTTGATACAATATTGTCGTTTTTTGTATGATGTGAAACTTTTATAATGTTAAATTTGTTATTATATTTTTCTTTTAAGAAATCTATGTTGCCTTTTCTATTATGTCCAAAAGTATGATTTTCGCCCATAACATAAACTTTAAATCCTATTTTATCTAATAACAATTCCAAAAAAGCATAAGGACTTAATTTGCTAAACTCTTCGTTAAATTTTATTATTAAAAGTTCGTCAATGTTTTTTTTTGCTAATATATCTATTTTTTCTTTGGTAGTAGTCAATATAGACGGCGGGCAATAATTAGTTTTAGTGGCACCAACATTATTGAAAAAAGTTTTCGGCAGTGGATCAAAAGTTACTATTAATGTTTTTAGTGAATTAATTTTTGCTTGTGTAAATAACACATCAATCAGTTTTTGGTGACCAAGGTGTATCCCATCAAATCCCCCAACAGCAATTGCTCTATTTACATTAAAATCTACTTCATTTATATAGTGATATATTGTCATACTTTTGTTTTAGAGAGTATTAAACACAGAATTGTCTATACAAAATAATAATAAATTGTAAAATAGTTATACTTTAAACACCTATAAAAGTAAGAATCCGCGTATTTTGTTATGCATCGCTTGACGTAGCATCCTCTAATTATAAACGTTAGAATGCATAAAAATACTTAAAAAAATAAAAAAATCTTATTTTTGTATTTAAAATTTTGTAACAATTATTGATAATAGTTTTATTACTATAAAAAAAATGAAATATTTAAACAAAAATGACATTAAGTCAGCAATAATTATTGTTGTAGTTTCGGTGATAATAGCACTGCTATATAATATTTTACGTGGTGACGGATGTAGCGGTAAGATTCCTTTTTTCAAAGCATCAAAAGAAAATTTGATTATCAGTGATGACGAACTTTTTGGAAATAATGCTATGCCAGAAAATACAGAACTACAAATTCAAATTAAAGATACTTTAACCCCCACAATAGATACCACTTCTATAGAAATAGTAAATAATACAGACACTACAAAACCTGATATTTATACGCTTAATGAAGATAAATTGGACTATGAGTCGCTATTTAGCGAAGCAAAGAAATCAAGTAGTGCAGATTACGGCATTATAACAAAAGAGCAAATGAAAAAAATTGTAGCAGACAATTCTGACAATTTTATAATAATAGATGCACGGCGTCCCGAAGATTATAAAGAATCTCGTATTGGCAGTGCTATAAATATTTTCCCGTATGACGATGATAATATCGTTTTTGAAAAAATTCAAGCACTTCCGATGTCTAAAACTATGATAGTTTATTGTGATGGTGGTGATTGTGATTCTAGCCATAAATTAGGAAATTTGCTCAATTTATTAGCATATAAGTTCTTTATATATGAAGGTGGTTGGGAAGAATGGAATAAATAGATGATAGATGCTTACAAAAATAAAATTTTAAACACATTTAAAGATTAAATAAAAAAATGCTGAAAAATAGTTTGGTTAAATTTGAAATAATAAAGTATAATATAAAATTATGGCAAAGAAAACTTTTAATGAAAAATTAATGAATCCACAAGAACCCGAAATAATAGATATGTCAAATAAAAAGAACTTTGTGGAAAAATATGGTGGAAACAAAATGCTAATTGCTACTCCTATGCAATATAACAATGTTATGAAAAGCATTCCTGAAGAAAAAGTTATAACTTCTGACATTATTAGAAATTATCTTGCAGAAAATCATAATGCGGATTATACTTGCCATCTAACTGCAGGAATTTTTATCAATATCGTAGCAAAAGCATCAAAAGAAAGAGAAGAAACAGGAGAAGGCAATTTAGTTCCTTATTGGCGAACACTGAAACAAAATGGCGAACTTAATGAAAAATATCCTGATGGAGTTGACGGACAGAAGCAATTATTAGAAAAAGAAAAACATATAATAATACAAAAAGGAAAGCGTTTTTTTGTAAAAGATTATAAAGAAAAACTTGCTCATTTGGGCTGATTAATGGAGGCATATACCAAGAATTAGAAAATATGAATATAGACACAATTGATGCTTTGAAAAAAGTAATAAAAAATGAAAAACTGCTTGAAAAATATAATTTAGAAAAAATAGGTGTATTTGGCTCGTTTGCTCGAGGTGAAAACGCAAATGATATAGATTTATATATTGATTCGGATAATTGTAATTTAAAAAAAATGCTTAACTTAAAAAATGATATTGAAAAAATAAGTAACAAGAAAATAGACATTATGCTGAAAAAATATGCCAATCCAATAATTTTATACTATGCTTTAAAAGATATGATATATGATTAACTAATGAAAAAAAAGATTTGCTGTATTTAATAAATATTTTAGAATACATTGGAAAAATTTGGAAATATACTGAAGCAGTAAACGATATAGATGAATTATTTAAATTAAATGAACAGATGAACTTAAATGCTTCATTAAATCTGCTTGCAAATATTGGAGAAAATGTTTCAAAAATAACTGATGGTTTAAAACAAGAATATCCAAATATAGAATGGCAAAGAATTAAGGATTTTCGAAATAAAATTGTCCATAATTATATTGGTATAGATTTGGATACTATATATGAAATTATTATAAATGATTTAAAAGTGTTAAAACAAGAAATTGAAAACATAATAAAAGAAAAAATAATACAAAAAGTATTTGATACAGAAGCAATAAAAATAAGTAAAGAAAGTCAGTTTTATAGGCATATTGATTTTGATAAAATAACACATTTAATATAATAAGGATAAAGAAAAAATAAATACATTATGATACAAAAAGTATTAACAAATATAAGCAAATATTTATCTCAAGATTATGAAAGATTTAAACAATAAAAATATTATGGCTAAAATAAAGCAAAACAAAACTACATCTAAAAAAGATAAACCAATAGGCACGTTTAACATAAACGATGAAAAAGCCAACCAAATTAAACAATACGCAGATATGGCTAAAATTCTGCTGAAAAAATTTGATATAGAGTTCCCAAGCGAAGAATCTATAATCGCTGTAATAAAAAAAATGCCTGAAATAATAGAAATGACAGAGGCATTAAAGAACAGCAAAAATATAGAAGAAAACCAAAAAGAACTTGATGAACATATAAATAAAATCAAAATGGTTTTAGAAGATGAAATAGCAAAAAAATTATTAAAACATTTAGAAGATACATTAGGATTAGATATAAATATAACTGTTCTTCCATTGAAAAATAAAACTGAATCCACTACTTGGAAAGAAATATCTAAAAGCGAATTGAAAGATATAATGGAAAAAGAAGAAAAAACAAAAAAAAAACAAAATAACTAACAATATTTTAAAAATATAAAGAAAAATGCAAAAGATACAACAAAGCAAAAAAAATCAAGTGATAGAACAACTTTTTAAATTATGTAAACAAAAAAACGATTTTGTTTTTCATAATGATATTGTGAAAGATATAGCACGAAAAGTTGGTTTAGGAAATCCTTTTGATGCTACTAAACTGGATAATAAAACTAAATTACCTGATATTTTATTAGAAAATGATTATGCAATTATTCATTTAGGCAGTGGTTTTCATAAGTTTATAAAAGGAGTTAATAAAGTTTATCACGATTTTGAACCGATTAAAGAACAAATTGATTGGGAATATAAAAAATCGCTTCTAAATCAATATAATACAAGTGAAAGTAATATTTTGTCTGTTGCTAATAATCAACGAATTTTACATCATTTTTTGTTTGGCAAAGATACAGAGTTTGATAATGTTGATATTTTGAAACGACCTAAAACTTATTTTCCGCATAGAACAAAGACATCTTTTGCGTATTATTTTGGAAAAGATACAAAATTAGAATTAAAAAATATTCAGATTGAAGTTGATTTAACTATTGAATTTCAAGGGCATATTGGAGTATTTGAAGGTAAGAATGGAATTCCTGATAGTTTTGCTGTTTATCAAATTTATCATCCATTTTTGTATTATCACAATGCAAATAAAAGCACTGAATTAAAAGAAAAGATAAATAAAATTTCTTGTGTTTATGTTGTCCGTGAAAGTAATAATGAAAATGATACAATTAAACTTTGGGCTTATACTTTTGAAAATCCTTTGGATATTACAACAATAAAATTTGTTAAATCTGTTGCATATAAACTAATAAATGTAAATTAAAATGATAGAACAATTTAGAAATAAAGTTTTTAATGAAGATGTATTAAAGGTGCTAAAAACTATACCTGATGGCTCGTTAGATATGGTTTATGGTGACCCCGATTATAATGTTGGAATAAATTATGCAGGCAATAATTATACGCAAAAATGGAACGATTATATAGATTGGTATATTGATTTAACAAAAGAATGTATGCGTGTTTTGAAACCGAGTGGCAATTTGTTTATGCTTAATTATCCAAAACAAAATGCGTATTTGCGAGTTAAATATTTAGATGAAAATGCTTATGAGGTCTTTGATTATGTGTGGGTTTATAACACTAATGTAGGGCATTCGCCACGCAAATTTACAACTGCACATCGCAGTATTTTGCACGCAACAAAAGGTAAGAATAACGCTTTTTATAAAGATAATGTTGCTGTTCCATATCAAAATCCGACAGATAAAAGAATAATGGAACGCATTGCTAACGGACATACAGGACGGATGCCATATAGTTGGTTTTATTTTGATTTAGTTAAAAATGTAAGCAAAGATAAGACATTTCATTCGTGCCAAATTCCTTTAACATTGGTGGAGATGTTAATAAAATCTTGCACTAATGAAAATGATGATTGTTTTATTTTATTTGGCGGAAGTGGTAGCGAGTTAATGTTATGTAAAAATTTAAAACGGAATTATATAAGTTGCGAAATTCATCCTGAATATTACAATATGATATTAGATAGATTAAACAATGAAAATGGTTCTATAAAAAATGAATATCGTATACAAAGTATAATAGAAAAACATAAGAAATGCGATTTTGATACAGCATTGTTTGCTGTTTAAATAGAAAAATATTTATAAAAAAAGAAATTATTAACTCAAAAATATAAAGAAAAACTTGCCCGATAGGATAGTGAAATGGAGTTAATGGGTAAGAAACTTGCCCGATAGGATGATAAAATGGAAGTAATGGGTAAGAAAATCAAAGAAAAAATGTAAAATATAAACATAAAATAAATTATTAATTCACAATATTTTAAAAGGACAAAGAAAAATGTCAGCTAAAATCATCAAATTCGACACAGAGGCACGCTCTGGTTTGAAACTCGGCGTAGATCAACTAGCCGATACAGTGAAAGTTACACTTGGACCAAAAGGTCGCAATGTGGTAGTAGAAAGAAAATTCGGTGCTCCAATGATTACTAAAGACGGAGTGTCCGTAGCAAAAGAAATCGAATTAGAAGACCCAATAGAAAATATGGGTGCTTCTATGGTTCGCGAAGTTGCTTCTAAAACAAGCGATGTAGCAGGTGACGGAACAACAACTGCAACAGTTCTCGCTCAAGCAATATTCCGCGAAGGATTGAAAAATGTAACTGCAGGGGCTAATCCGATGGACTTAAAACGCGGTATTGATATTGCCGTTACTGCAATTACTAAAAAATTAAAAGAAATTAGCCGTGAAGTTGGCGGAAGAAAAGAAATAGCACAAGTAGGAACTATCTCTTCTAATAACGATGAAACTATCGGCGAACTTATTGCTGAAGCAATGGAAAAAGTTGGTAAAGATGGTGTTATAACCGTTGAAGAAGCAAAAAGCACTGATACTACTATGGAAACCGTTGAAGGTATGCAATTTGATAGAGGTTATCTATCTACTTATTTTGTTACTAACACGGAAAAAATGGAAGCAGTGTTGGAAGACCCTTATATTTTGATTTATGATAAAAAAATATCTTCAATCAAAGAATTACTTCCTGTGTTAGAAAAAACATCGCAAGCAGGACGCAGTTTGCTTATTATTGCTGAAGATATTGAAGGCGAAGCATTAGCAACACTTATAGTTAATAAACTAAAAGGAACTTTGAGAGTTGCCGCTGTTAAAGCACCTGGATTCGGTGATAGAAGAAAAGCAATGCTCGAAGATATTGCTGTTCTTACTAATGGAACGGTAATTAGTGATGAAAAGGGTTATAAACTTGATGCCGCTACGCTTGCAGACCTCGGAACGGCTGCTAAAATTACTATTGACAAAGATAATACGACTATCATTGATGGTGCAGGAACTAAAGATGATATAACTCGTAGAGTCAATGAAATTAAAACACATATCGCTAATACTACAAGCGATTACGATAAAGAAAAATTGCAAGAACGCCTCGCTAAACTTTCTGGCGGAGTCGCTGTATTAAGAATCGGTGCTTCAACAGAAGTTGAAATGAAAGAAAAGAAAGCAAGAGTTGAAGATGCTCTACACGCTACAAGAGCAGCAGTAGAAGAAGGTATTGTTGCAGGTGGCGGAGTTGCATATTTGCGTGCTGCTATTGCTTTGGATGCATTGGCAATAGAAAATATAGACCAAAAAACAGGAATTCAAATCGTTCGCAGGTCAATAGAAGAGCCGATTCGCCAAATTGTAACAAATGCAGGACAAGAAGCATCGGTTGTTTGCAATAATGTTAAGAATGGCAAAAACGCTTATGGCTTCAATGCTGCTACTGAAGTATATGGCGATATGTATGAAATGGGTGTAATTGACCCAACGAAAGTTGCTCGTGTTGCTTTAGAAAATGCTGCATCTATTGCGGGCTTGCTACTTACAACTGAAGCCGCTATATACGATAAGCCACAAAAAGAAGCACCTATGCCAGCAATGCCAGGTGGAATGGGTGGAATGGACGGTATGTATTAGAGACAGCGGTCTCTTTAATTGCAGATTGCTTTTTGCATTTTGCTTATAATAATTTACTATTATCTTTAACAAGGGGATTTATCCCCTTGTTTTTTTTTATAAATTACTTGTCTTGCTGAACATAAACCCTGTATTTCTGAATTTACTTCAGCATCCCCTGATATAACAAGGGGATTCCGAAATAAATTCGGAATGACAAAGAAAGAACAAAAAAAACACGGGGAATAATCCCCGTGCTAAATATAAAATACACATTAATGAATAGATGCCAAAACAAGTTCGGAATGACATTATTAGAATTCCATATTTTACTCGCCTTGTGGTCTTAATCGTTCTGGTTCTTTCATTTCTATAGGATTTAAAGTAGGATTTGCCTCTTGTACAGGAACTTGCATAGTAGGTTGTGCTTTTTCTCCTCTACTTCTACCTCTTGGAGTTTGGCTTGCTGCCTTTCTTCTATCTTCGTCATTTCTTGCATCGCTATCTATTTTCTTTTGTTGTTCTGCTTCTTCGGTTGAGACATCTACCCCTAATGCTTTCAGCACTTTTAATGTAATATCATATTTAAAATTTACATATGGAAGTGGCATAGTGCTTTGATCCCAGATAAAATCATACCTTTCTTTGGCAGCAACTTCTTGGACTGTTGCAAATATTTTCTCTTCTACTGGTCGCATTATATCTTCAACGATTTTATCGTATTCATTATATGTAGATTGAGAAAATTTTTCATTTGCATACTTTAATCTTTTAGTTTGCAGGTCTTTTAGTTCTTTATCTGCCTTTTGTTTTTCGGCATCCGACCATACAAGACGATTTTTACTTATTTCGAATTGGAGTGCTTCTTCTTTATCTTCCATAGATTTGAGTTCTCGTTTCCATTCGTCTACCATTGTTTGGCAGCGTTGTTCTGCGAGTTTAGCATCGGGCAACTTTTCTCTAATCATTTTGGTATTGATAAAACCTATTTTTTGTTGCGAAAACAAAGGAACAGATACAAATAAAAGCAACAATATTTTTGAAATTACAACACAATATTTTTTCATAGTATTATAGTATTAATTACTTTATTTACAAAAATAAGGTTTTTATTTCTAATTTCCAAATGTTTTATTTTTTATCATTTATGTTTTATTCAACGATTATGGTGACTGATGTTTGTTCTTCGCCGTAATGTAGCATTAGAATATATGCACCACTTATGTAATCAAATACAGGCAAGCGTTTTAGTAAGACATCAGAAATGTTAGATAATACATTATTGTTGTTTTTTAACAGAAAGCAATTCAATACCAGTATTTAGAAACCGATGCCAATAATATGGCATTTACATTCGTTGTATTTCTTTAGTTATTTGTTTTAATAACTTATTTTCTCTTAAATCTAATACAATATCTTCTATTTCTAATAACATTATTTCCGCTTCTTTATAATTGCCAAGCAATACCAATGATTTTATTTTATCAATAATTTTATTGCCTACTGTTCTATGTTTCATTGCAGCATCTATTATATGGTCGCAAAGAATATTTTTTCTTTTATAAAGGGTATCTAAACGTTCTAATAATACAACTTCCTTTTTATAGTTGTGTTTATTACAAATTTCGTTTTGCTTTTCTTTTGAATTAATTTTATTTTTCATAGTATTAATTACTTTATTTACAAAAATAACGTTTTTATTTCTAATTTCCAAATGTTTTATTCAACGATTATGGTGACTGATGTTTTTTCTTCGCCGTAATGTAGCATTAGAATATATGCACCACTTACGTAATCAAATACGTCCAACCTGTATTTATGCTCGCCAATAGCAGAACCTACCTCTGTCTGAAAAAGTATGCCACCCGCTAAATCATAAATACTCAAATATGCTTTGTGTATCGGCGAACCAAATATCTCATAATTAACATCTATAAATGTAGATGCAGGATTAGGATTAACACCTTGTAGTTCTAACCAGCCGCCAGATACTAAAAATCTATCATCACATATACCATTTAGTTTGCAAAAACCATTGTTCGTTGACGTTACAACATTCTGTCCAAAATATATACTATTATTGTTAAATGCTATAGTAGAAGTGTCGGTGTTGCCCAATAAAGGAACGCCGTATATACGAAGCAGTTCTGTTTTATTTCTTGTTATATTGCCGAAAAAACGAACTTCTATTATGCGATTTCCTGATTCTATTTTATCAAACTTTATATCTACCGAACCATAGTCACTAACCGCATATTGTGGCAAAAATAATGATGAGTTTATATAAATTTCAAAATCCAAAAACCTATCGCCTTGATAAGCATATAGTTCGGTTTGGTCTAATCCCACAGGTATAGCAATAGCATTATCTCGCACATCACCTTCTACTAATGGAATAGTTAAAGTTGCTATTGCTTGATATGGAACTATTCTAAGTGTATTGCTCCTACCACACGGTGCGGCTAATACACGCATATCGGCAGAAATTATATTATTTACATCGTTACATCTTATAATTAATTCTATGGTTTCCCCTATTTGTGCATAAACAGGTAGTGGAGTGATGCAAGTATAATAATCACTCGGAATAATATCTACACTATCAATATACAATGTAGCATCACCCGTATTAGTTATATATACACTACGTTCAGATATTTCAGGCATAAAAGCGAGATTATAATGACTTAAATTAAAATAAGTGCCAATACCTACACCTTTTGCGTATATATATTTTTTGACGTTTTGTTGATTGCAATAAAGTATTTCGAATACGCCATTATGTTCACCTGTTACTTGAGGATTAAAATATATTTCTGCGTAATACTTTTCGCCTGGACGTAATATAGTATCATTAGGAAAATAAGCAACATTAAAGTTTGGACTATTGCAATATATTCCGTTAATTATTACATCAACGCTATCATCATTAGTAAATAATAATAAACGCAATGTATCACGTTCTAAAGCACACAACTCACCAAAATCAATTGTATCTGCTACTATATTTGTTAAACGTCTGTCTATACTTCTATATGAAAAATTAAAATTATAATTGTTATTACAAGCAACAAAACGTAATACTCCATCTAATATACCTGTATCTTGCGGATGAAGTATAATAGAAATATCTACACACTCACCGGGCATTATTGTCATCGGAAATTGCATTTTGCTATTATCTACATTAAAGTTTAAAGTATTAGTAAAGTAGCCCCTTTCAAATATGGCATTAACATCGCCAGTATTACATAATTGCAATACAAATGTTACGCTATCTCTTGTTCCAATTAGTAAATCACGCATTAAAGATAGAGAACTATCTGCCAGTGCTACCGATGGACGAACTATTGAAAACGGCAATTCATTTTCAGTATATTCAGGCAAAGCAAAACTAATATATAAGCAATTAGTATCACCTTTTGAATACGCAATTAAACAATCACCAGTTTTAGATACACTCATTCCTAATAACGTATCTGTTATACGATCCATCCTATTTGAATTGATTCCATTAGTTAAGTCCTCTATTATTAATTGATAATTAACAGAATTAGCCATCAATAGTAAATTTCCTGAAGGACTAAAATCAATGCCGACAGCACTTTTTTCGTGGTTTCTTGGATTTAGAAATATCTTTTCTGTTTGTTTATCATATACTATATTATTTGCTAAAATCGGTCTTCTTTGGTATGATTCTACTGCTTTAATTCCTAATGCTATATAATTATCATCGTTAGAAACAGACATAGTATTTATAAGATTATACATTTTAGCAAAATCATATTCTTTTAATGTAGTAATATTAGGAAAGCCACTTAAATCTAATTCTTTAATAGTATTGTTTTCATTTAGCAAAGTATAATATAATTTTTCAGCACTATCAGACCACACAACATTAGTAATAGGTATATCTTCTTTAACTAATCTAATAAAATTGCCCGCAGTATCTAAAAAAGTTATTTGATTTCCGTAATGCTTATCAGGTGCTATCATTATGAATCTACGTTTAGAATCTGTTATCAACTTCCCTAAATTGCCGTCAAGTATATAATTCAGTGATACGGGATTCGGCTCCACATTATCGTCTGTAGAGTTCATATAGTATAATAGTTTATATTTAGCATCAAGCATAACAAATCGCTCATTAGTTATGTATATAGCGGATTTTATAGAGTTATTGTCAGGAAAACTCATAGTAGTTATTACTTCGGGTTCAGCCGAATTAAATAAATTCCATTCAACAACATTTCCTATATCAGAAGTAGTTAGAACTTTTGTAGATAAATTATTAAACTCGGCAGATAGTATTTGTGCAGAATCATATACTAATTGTTTTTTAGATTTTTGATTGAAATCTTGTCCTATTCTTATATAGCAACTATCTCCTAACTCATTTGGCACTTTCCACAAATAAGATGTATCTTGTCCTGACACTCTTGCTATATATTTCCAAGTTCTTTTATTATTAGTAGAATATTGAATGCCGACCATAAATTCAGGATTATGTCCTTCCCATTGTATAAATAATTCCTCGCAAGGAGCAAACTTTTCTCCTCCTGCAGGATTTTTTAATTTAAGCAATGGTTTGTATGGCAATAGATAAGAATTCCTAATAATTTCTAATCTGTATTGTATATTGCCGCTAAAATGAAATATCATCCAATCTCTTAATAGCGGTTTGTCGGGCGGTTCTTCATATATTAAATATATAAAATAAGAAACATCTAATAGTAATTTACGAGGTACACTGCCTCCAGGATCCCAACTAGGAGCCCCTAACCATTGATATCTCATATTAGGATTAGTAAATGTTATACTATCTAAATAAGGTGCGGCAGTTCCTGTTGTTCCCCATCTTGCTCTGAAAAAGAACGGATGACGTATTTCATTAGTAGTTCCCGCCAAAGGAAAAATACCTGTTAAATCCATTGGCGGATTAATTTTATCTACTTCATTTGTGATTTCATAAAGGTCTATATCATAACCGGGAAAATCAGGAAAATCTGCTAAACTCCTATAACTCATTTCTCCATTGTAAGAAACAACTATTTCAAACCTTACATCGTGTGGTATTCCTACTGCTAATCCCCAAGTTAGTTTTTGCCAGCCATTAACAGGTTTTTCTATACTTTTATTATATACTACGGCAACATCCGATTGTATTATTCCAATATTTTCTAAATTTAACTCTATAACTTTTCCGTCTAATTCTGCTAATATTTCGCAAGACAAAATAGGTTCTGTGCTTGGTGGTGGTGCATCTGTTACTTCAAAATTGCGAACCGAAATATCTATATTAGAAAGGACTCTGTGATTGCACATTACTACGAGCATAAGCCAAAAGCATAATGTTATTTTTTTCATACTTACTAAAATTTAACTATTAATTTACAAAAATACTATTTTATTAAAAAAAAATCGTATTTTTGTAATAATTTTATTATAATACATATAAATTAAGAAGATAATAGCAAAAATTCTTTTAACATTGCTAATACTTATACTAACTTTGGCGTTAGGTTTCTTTTTAGATGTCGTTGTTGGTATTGATCAATGGATGGTAATTAGTGTGAGTATTGGTGCCGTGGGAATTCTTACATTATGGGGTTTCTTTAAGAAATTTAAAAATACTGAAGACACTGAAGATGCTGAAGACACTGAAGACACTGAAGATAACCTATAAAAATAGAGTTTTACATATCGCTTGGAAGAACTAATCCGCCTCGTGGTGATAACGAAATGCCGAATATTGATGGACCATCTACACTACAATTACGCTTGTATTGGCTCAACTTAAAACGTTTTAGAAATGTTTGAAATGTGCTTTTTATTATATCATTAGTATATTTCTCTGCAAAAGTAAGGTTCGCAATATAAAGTATTTTTTCTTCACTCAAAAAATACTTTATATAATAATATAAAAAGAAATCGTGCAGTTCGTAAGAACCAAGTATCTCTTCTGTTGCCTGTATTTTTCCTGTTTTATCGGCAGGAATAAGTTCAGGAGAAATGGGCTTTTCTAAAATATTTTTTATTTGATTGTTTGCTATGTTTGATAGCCAAGAAGTATTAATTATTGCAGATAGCATTGCTTTTGCAACCGTTTTAGGAATGCCTGCATTTACATTATAATTAGATATATGGTCGCCATTAAAAGTATTCCACCCGAGTGCTATTTCAGACATATCGCCTGTTCCAACGACAATACCTTTCTTTTGATTAGCAATATTTAATAAAATCATAGTTCGCATTCTGGCTTGTGTATTTTCATAAACAATATCTAAATCTTTGTTATTATGACCTATATCTTTTAAATGCTGTTTAACGCTATCTGTAATAGGTATTACAGAATAACTAACACCGAGTGCATTACATAATTTTTTTGATATTTCATTTGTTTCAATACTTGTAGCAGGAGCAGGCATAGATATAGCATATATATTTTTTTTGTCTAATCCAAGTATGTTAAATGTTTTTATTGCAACTAATAGTGCTAATGTAGAATCAATTCCTGCCGAAACTCCAATAACTACTGATTTACAATTAATTGCTTTCATTCTTTTTGCCAATGCAAATGCCTGTATAGGTAATATCAACTCTACTAATCTTGGGTCATTAGAAATATCATTTGCATTAAAAGGGTCGGCATATTTTCTATTTATTTTGCTAAAATCTTTATCTAAAAAGTCAAACTTTACAACTTCATTTTTAAAATTATATATAGTATTTTGTCCATTAAAAATCTTATTATGTTTTCGCTCACCACGTATAATATCTATATCTACTTCAAATTTATTGCAGTTATAATTAGTTCTATCTCCCTCAATATTTTTACCACATTCACAAGCAAATAATTCATTAAAATAAAAATAATCAGTAGTAGATTCATTAGAATTAGCACCGATATAAAATATCGCTTGATTGTTAATATTTGATATTGCCTTAATAATTTCTTGGTCATTTTTATTAAAGATATATGGTAGAGTTTCAAAACAAATAACAATTTCGCTATCATTTAGAAAAGTTATATTTTCTTTTCCGAAACATATTCCGATTTTGCAAAAACTTTGAAAAATAAGATTATTAGATACTTTAACATCATACCCATTAATCATAATTTTATCCACATCAGGCAAATTAAACCACCGACTACAACTATTTTTAGGCACAATTCCTAATAATTTGCCATCACTTATAAACAATGCACAATTTATTAATTTTTGATTAATACAAACACAAGTGCCAAGAATTATTGTTGCATGAAAATTGTATGATTCTATTAATATATCGTATATAGCTGCATCTATTTTTTTCGGCAGGTCGTCATTAAAAAAATAATCTCCGATAGTGCTTCCCGTCAGGCATAATTCAGGGAACACTAACAAATTAGTATTATTGGCGTGCTTTTCTATTTCATCAATTATTAGTTTTTTGTTATATTCTATGTCTGCTGCTTTTATATCAGGTGATATTAGCATCACAGATAGATAATTTAGTTCGTTCAGATTTTTGTAAGTTTTCATAGTTAAAAATACTTTAATTATGGTAAATATACAGGAAAATAGTAAAAAAATTATATAAAATATTTAGGCATCTCTTAATTAAAATAAAGGGGATGCTAAAATAAGTTTAGTCCGATAAAATAAATCTGTTCTTTGTATTAAAAAATGTGTAATTATGTAAAAATTACTTAAATCGGATACTGAAAAAGCAGTAAAAGTTACTGCTTAAGCAGTAAAATTTACTAATTATTCCGCATCCGATTAATGTAATTTTTACATAATTTAAGATTAAATAGCGTCTAAACATAGTAAAATAAGGGGTGCTTACTTCCCATAGATAGACAATATAAAAGTAAGCAAAAAAAAATTTCGTTCAAACGTTCGTAAGGGATATTTTGTTTTTTCATGTGAATGAAATTTTTTTAACAGCATATCTTCGGTTATGCTGTTTTTTTTTTATTTATTATATTTATTTATTTATAGAAAAAAGTGTATTTTTGTGGTGAAGTAATTTTTTTTGTTTTAACTTATCAAATAAGTTAAAGAAAAATTGGTCTTCGCAACATTTTTTTTGTTTAACAGCATGGCTTCGGTTATGCTGTTTTTTTTTTTTTATATTTATAGAAAAAAGTGTATTTTTGTGGTGATTAAAAAATTTCATTTAAAATTAAATTTTTGATAATTTTGTTTTAACAGCATGGCTTCGGTTATGCTGTTTTTTTTTTTATTTATAGAAAAAAAAAGTGTATTTTTGTGGTGAAGTAATTTTTTTTGTTTTAACTTATCAAATAAGTTAATCATAAAAATGTTTTATTTTTATTGTCTAACAGCATGGCTCCGGTTATGCTGTTTTTTTTATTTATAGAAAAAAGTGTATTTTTGTGGTGACATGAATTTTGTTTTTAACTTATCAAATAAGTTAACATAAAATGATTATTTTTTATCTTTAACAGCATGGCTTCGGTTATGCTGTTTTTTTTTTTTATATATTTATAGAAAAAAGTGTATTTTTGTATTAATAATATTTTTTTAATTTTAAGTAGAAACTATGCTTTCAAGTTTTGGTGTAATATTTATATTTTTAATATTTGCATTGTTATTGGTAGGAGTTGCTATACTTGCCGCATGGGTCGTTAGACCGAGTCATCCTACAAGCAAAAAACTTTCCAATTATGAATCAGGAATTGTTCCTGAAGGTTCGCCTTGGATATTATTTAACACTCGGTTTTATATGATAGCATTAGCATATATCATATTTGACGTGGAATTAGTGCTATTATTCCCTTGGGCATTATCATTTAGAGGACTTGGTTGGTTTGCGTTTGTTGCTATGGCAATCTTTGTATTTATTTTATTTTTAGGTCTATTTTACGATTGGGCTAAAGGATATTTAGATTGGGATAAACCTAAACCATATATTCCTAAATTATCTGATTTTATTGATATAAAAAAATAGCATTACTCATATTTTATTTAGTATAGAAACATACAACTTTATTTGCGTTGTAGGTGGTATATTTTACAATTTCTTTTTATATGTTTAATATCCCACGATTACAAAAAAACAGGAAGCAATTTGCTTCCTGTTAGTATTGTGTGGATGTTGATTGCTATTTTCCACAGATGCAATCTTCTAATTTGAAAGAAGTTATACCCTTACTGAAAGTGTTAGTTTTTGTGATCCTTGGGGTAGGTGAAAGTGACTTGGCTTGAGTTTCCATCTCATATAAGACAAGGTAGCCATTTTGGTTTAATGCAAATCTATATGCATTCCAGTCCACTTTCATTTCGATCCCTGCATATTTTACTAAGTTTGATGCTATATCTTTACCAAAGTCACTGAAATTTTTAAGTGAATCCACATCAATAAAGAAATTAGCGTTATGTTTTGCACCAATATAATTTATTGCATCTATTATATTGTCTTGGCATTTTTTGTCATTGGCGGCAGATTGACACAATGCCGTAGGTTTTAATGCTGAACAACTTGGCAATACAAGTATCGCAAAAAGCACTAAAATTAAAACGTTTTTTCGTTGTTTTTGTTTTTTATTCAATGCTTACCTCCTTAAAATATTATTTCTACACCAACATTAAATCTATCCACAAACAGAGGCACTTTAACCTCGTCAAATGGAAAATGTTTGTTGTGACGAGCCACATAATTACGAAGATAAGATGCTCCTGCGTTTGCAACTACGCAAAGTGCTGTCAATACAGGAGTTGGCTCGTCAGAGACAGAAGATGCAACTGCCCCTGCAATAGTTCCAAAATCTAATAGAAATATTGGCGAATATGCCCAACCTTCTACTATACCATTAGCCATTCGCTTAAAGTAATCTTTAACATCTTCAGTTTTAGAAAACGATGCTAATTCTGCATTTGCAATTAGGGCAACTCTATTATAGACATCAAATCTAACTTGGTAAGTTCTGCCTAAATCAAAGAACCTTGTGCCTTGTGCAAGATGCTTTATTGATGGCTCTGGTTTCTCTTCATCTTCCTTGAAGAAACTAAACCAATAAGCACGAACTCCCATTCCTACACTAATACTAAGTGGTTTAGTATTTATTAATTTAGGAGTCCAATCGGCAGCAATTCCTACCGAACTAATAGAGGCAACCGAATCTTTTCCGATGCCCGAATAGAAAAGACCAACATTGCCATTCAGTGCTGGTTCATCCGAAACTATTCTTGTTCCCATAGTGATATCAAGTGGGAAAATGTTAGTTTCTGAAGTAACTTTTGTTACTTTCCATTGTTCATAATTAGTGAACAGATTAGATGTAGAACGTACAAAAAAGTGTGGTTCTGGGTCACTTGCAATTAAAGGATTACTTAATCCCATTGCTAAAAAACCAAAAAGTATCAAGTACTTTTTCATAAAAAATCCTTTGCCCTTTTAACGTGATTGGTCGCACATATATGAATAAAAATAATTTCAATTTTTTAAAACAAAAAAAGCGTGACTTTCACTATTTTTATTTGTTTTTCGAGGTCTTAGGATACCATACAGCCAAATAAAGTAAAGCCCACGCAATTGCGTCGGCATCGTGACTTTATACTTGGCTGTCTTTTGAAATTTCCTAAGTTTCGAAAAACAAAATATAAATCTAAATGCTTTTTATGTTTTTTTTATATTAAAGAACAATTTTGTAAAACCAAAATAGGTTTTTACTTTATATTTTTTTGCTTTTATTTCTATTTGCAAAAAAAGTATTTACAAAAATAAGGTTTTTATGTAAAAAGTTTCATTAAAAAAATACAGGGATTCCTTTGTTTTTGAAAAACGAATATAAAAACCTGACCAAATGGATTACTATAGAAGATATTGTGTTATATTGCTCTGACATTATGACTACTGAACTTATTAGCGTAATTCATAGACCTCATATTGTTAAGTTTTTAAAATTGCCTACTTATGAATATATTAAATTTTACAATCAAGCAACAACTTTATTTAAAACTACTCCAGTTTTCACAGATTGTTCTGATCCAGATGATAATTATTTATTTGATTTGGCAGAACAATCGGGAGCAGATTATTTAGTGACTGGCGATAAAAAAGTTTTGGCTACAGAAACAAAATTTCCACTAAAAGTAATAACTTTATCCAAATTTAAACAAATTATTTATGAGCATTTTTAATAGGATATTTTTGAATGAGAAAATTATTCTAACACTAATAATAATCAGTGGAATTATAATTTTTGTGCAGGAACAAATTGGCTATAGAATAGCAATTTTAGAAATGATTGATGTTGCAATAATATTTGTTTTTGTTGTTGAAATGAGCGTAAAAATTAAACATTATTCGTTCAAAAATTACATTGCAAATAATTGGAATAAACTTGATTTTACGCTGATAATAATTTCGCTGCCTTGTGTTATTTTTCTAATTTTTGATGTTGGTTTTGTTGATTTAACTTTCTTTTTAGCATTCAGAATGTTAAGAATGTTGCGGGTTATTAGAATATTTAGATTTCTGCCTGATGTCAATAATACGATTCATTTTTATTCTTACCGTGTTTTTGTTCCATTTCATCATAATATTTTTTATAATTTTTATTAAAATCTTTGGCATTGTTAAAAAAGTATACATAGTTCATTATTAAGTTTTAAGGAACAACAACTTCAAAGATATACAGATCATATATTCAGCTTTACTATAGTACTTTGTTTTTCTTTTGAACCTTGCTAAATAATGTCTTATTCTACTGTACATGTTTCTGCTTTTGTTTGCAAATGCTTTCCAGCCGGTATAAATTCTTCGTAAATATTCCAATGATCCGAGGCAAAATAATTGATGCTAAAGTCCTTTATTTTATCCCATAATTTTAATCCTGTTTCTGTAGACCTGTCCCCACAGACAAAAGAAACAAACCGCTTTCCAAGTCTATCAACAGCAATCCATATCCATCTGTAGTTTTTTTTTACCTACATAACTATGAAGTTCACCTGTTGTGCATTACTCAATTTATTAATATGCCGTTATTGCCAATTTAGAATTATTTCAGTAAAAAATTGTTTTTTATATCAAATTTTAACATAAAATACTATATTTTTTAACTAAATATTTGAAAGAAATATTAAAAAAA
>Ga0099364_10001184_pt1 | contig 43492 bp, 32 predicted proteins | sample TergutTh196P3_FD_73070 | JGI IMG/M metagenome (GOLD analysis project Ga0099364, IMG submission 73070) | Microcerotermes parvus P3 segment gut microbial communities from Pointe-Noire, Republic of the Congo - Th196 P3 | ecosystem: Host-associated > Arthropoda: Insects > Digestive system > Gut ...
CACACGCTTTCTGGATATGGGAAAGATCGAAAAAATCAGTGGCGATAAAGTCAAGCAGACGATCCGTATACGTAATGGTATCGAATCCGATGCAGCGAAAAAAATTGTCCGGCTGGTCAAAGACAGCAAGATGAAAGTGCAGGCCAGTATTCAGGGCGATTCCGTGCGCGTGAGCGGTGCAAAAAGAGATGATCTGCAGGCAGCAATTGCTTTGTTGAAGAAGGAAGTAACCGACCTGCCACTGGAGTTCGAAAATTTCCGCGACTAGGAGTCCTGTCAGTCAATTCCCCGGAAAAAGGATGGTGCTTTCCTGCACTATGTGAAGAAAACCAGGCCCGTGACAGGGTGCAACGATATGCGCCCTGTCACGGGCCTGTATACTGTACTGGAAACAGGACGCAAACAGCCAGTCAGCGAACTCTGCCTTTTCCGGCGCAAAGAACATCTAGCGCATCTGATCCTGCCTTTTTTTGACCGCATCAGCCAGCTGCTTCAGCACAAGTGCACTGTCATCCCAGCCAATACACGCATCAGTAATGGACTGCCCGTAGGTCAGTGGCTGGTCAGGGATGTGATCCTGCCGCCCTCCAACCAGATTGGACTCCAGCATCAGGCCGATAATGCGCATATCGCCTGCAGCGACCTGACGGCTGACCTCAGCCGTGTTGGGGATCTGGTTTTCTGCTTTTTTCAGGCTGTTACCGTGCGAGACATCAATCATGATGCGAGGTGTCAGGCCGGCAGCAATGATTTCCCTGCTCGCTGCTTCAACGCCTTCTGCATCATGGTTGGGTTTTACACCCCCGCGCAGGATGATATGACAGTCATTGTTGCCAGAGGTTGCAAAAATAGCCGTACCCCCTCCCTTGGTAACCGACAGAAAGTGATGGGGATGCGAAGCAGCCTTGATGGCATCAATGGCGATTTTGACGTTGCCATCCGTTCCGTTTTTAAAACCTACTGGGCAGGACAGACCGGATGAGAGCTCCCTGTGAACCTGGGATTCAGTGGTTCTCGCACCGATAGCACCCCAGCTGATCATGTCCGCAACATATTGCGGACTGATCATGTCCAGAAATTCGGTTGCTGCAGGGACTCCCAACTCGTTGATGTTGAGGAGCAGGTCCCTGGCCATACGCAACCCGGTATTGATTTCAAAGCTGTTGTCCATATGAGGGTCATTGATCAGACCTTTCCAGCCAACTGTAGTTCGTGGTTTCTCAAAGTAAACCCGCATCACAAGCTCGAGCTCATTGCCTACTTCTTCGCGAAGTTCGGCCAGGCGGGAGGCATATTCCAGCGCAGCCTTGGGATCATGCACAGAGCAGGGGCCCGTCACAACCAGCAGGCGATTATCCTTCCCATGCAGAATCCGGTGAATTGCTCTTCTGGTAGAAGCTACGGTGTTTGCAACCTTTGGTGTACAGGGGTATTCGCGAATCAGGTGGGAAGGGGGCGTCAGCTCCTTCATGGCAACAATTCTCAGGTCATCAGTACGTGGCATGATACATTCCATTAATTTTTGTAAAGCAAAAAACCGCCATCAGGGGCGGCCTGCAAAAAATCGGTTCTTTCTTTTATCTGATTGACAGCCGGTTCCATACAGGCACGTGATCGGACGAACAGAAGCGGTACAAATAAAAGCGAAAGATTTTCGGCATCTCAACACTATTTTCGGGTAAATTCCGAATCAGGTCCTAGAGTATAGCGCAAATTTGCAAAGTTTTTAAAAGAGGTCTGATTTTTCTTCAGCCGGTCCCGCCTACTGTCATCTCCTCAATGCGTAAAGTTGGCTGTCCCACCCCAACGGGCACGCTCTGACCATCTTTACCACAGGTGCCAATGCCAGGGTCCATGCCCATATCATTGCCAACCATTGATACCCTGCGTAAAACATCCGGCCCATGCCCGATCAGGGTTGCTCCTCTGACTGGATGGGTGATTCTGCCTTTCTCTATGAGATAGGCCTCACTTGCAGAAAAGACAAACTTGCCACTCGTAATGTCAACCTGGCCGCCACCAAAATTGGCAGCGTATATGCCGTTTTCAACGGACGCTATAATTTCACCCGGGTCCAGGCTGCCACTCAACATAAGCGTGTTGGTCATACGTGGCATGGGAAGATGTGCAAAGGATTCTCTGCGGGCATTTCCGGTTGGACTCATTTTCATGAGTCTTGCATTCATGATGTCCTGCAGATAGCCCTTCAGAATGCCATTTTCTATCAGCACGGTTTGCCGGGTCGGTGTACCTTCGTCATCCACATTCAACGAGCCACGGCGATGGGGAATCGTACCATCGTCAATGACGGTTACGCCGGCTGCGGCGACCTGTTCACCCAGGCGTCCGGCAAATGCGCTTGATTTTTTGCGGTTGAAGTCCCCTTCAAGTCCGTGCCCGACGGCTTCGTGTAAAAGTACGCCTGGCCAGCCAGGTCCCAGAACAACGGTCATGCTGCCGGCAGGGGCGGATTTTGCCTTGAGATTGGTCAGTGCCGTGTGCGTTGCTTCGCGCACATATCTTTCGATGGTTTCATCCGAGAAATAGGAGTAGTCGTAGCGACCGCCCCCTCCGCTTTTACCCGTTTCCCGTCGCCCGTTTTCTTCGGCGATGACGGTAACAGAAAGCCGGATCAGTGGCCTGACGTCTGCTGCGAGGGTACCATCACTGCGCACAACGAGTATGACCTCAAACTCACCGGCAAGAGCAGCCATCACCTGAATGATACGCGGATCCGTTTTTCTGGCGATGCGGTCCACTTTTTCCAGCAGGGCAACTTTATGCGTTGCATCAATGGAATCAAGTGGGTTGGCTGCTGTATACAGATCGTGTACAGATGCCAGCCGGATTCCGGCGGGTACTTTTACGCGCGCGGTTCCTTTCTTTGCGATGGTTCGGGTTGTTTCAGCTGCAGCAAGCAGTGCGGGCAAAGAGATTTCATCCGAATAGGAAAAGGCGGTTCTGTCGCCTGCAACAGCCCGAACACCGACACCCTGATCAATGGAGAACTGCCCGGTTTTGACAATTTCCTCATCCAGAGCCCAGCTTTCGCTTTTCGTAAACTGGAAATACAGATCTGCATAGCTGACGCGATGTGTAAAAACACTGCCAAGTGCTTTCAGCAAATCTGCATCATCCAGGTCGTTTGGCTCAAGCAGAATCTGGCGGGCTGTTTTCAGGTTGTTGTTTTCACCTTCATTTTGTGGCATAAATATGAGTCCATTGCGCACGCATTCAAGCGTCGCATGCAAAAATGATTTAATTTGAAAGAAGCTTCGATTCAGCCGGGATGCTTTTTGTCAGCAGGACCTTATTCTGCGGTTTTTTTCTCGCAAGGGAAACCGGGCATGAACTGAAGCTTCTTTTCTTCAAGTGTTTACAGGCGTCTGTGCCTTAAAGCAGGTAGTTTTTCGCGGACAGAAGTGAGCAGTTCCTGGTCTATTTCTCCCATAACGACGCCTTCCCCCTCCTGAAGTTCACCTGTGATCTGACCCCAGGGATCAATCAGAATGGTTTGCCCCCAAGTCCTTCTGCCTGTTTCGTGGCGACCACCCTGAGCTGGTGCCATCACATAACACTGGTTCTCAATGGCCCGGGCGCGCAGCAGAATTTCCCAGTGCACTTTCCCGGTGGTATAGGTAAATGCGGAAGGGACAACGATCAGGGCGCATTCACCGAGTGCGCGAAACAGTTCCGGAAAACGCAGGTCATAACAGACAGTCAGGCCCACCCGTCCGAAGGGTGTCTCAAAGGAGACCACATCGTCGCCACTGGCGATGAATTTCGATTCGTCATATGCCTCACCTCCGGATGCAAAGCTGAAGAGGTGAATTTTGTCATATCGGGCAACGACCTTGCCTTGTGGGTCATAAACGAGGGTTGTATTCAGGACTTTGTTTTCAACGGGTGCGACCAGAGAGAGTGTCCCGCCAATCAGCCATATACCGTGCTTTTTTGCGGCATCAGCCATAAAGTCCTGTATGGGACCTTTGCCAGGCACTTCAGCCTGGTCAAGCTTTTCCGCGTCCGTGCGCCCGATGCTTGGCCAGTATTCGGGAAGACACACCAGCTCGGCTCCCTGTTCTGCAGCCTGGGCAATGAGCTTTCGGGCAGATTCGATATTTTCCTCAATCTGTGTTTTGGAAACCATTTGTATTGCGGCAACTTTTGTCATAACTCTACTTTCAGAAGAATCTGCACACATTCCCGTTCTGAAAATGTCCAGGCAGGAGCGGGTGCTGGATTTACACTTTGCGAGCAACTGGATACTTCGCAGTTTTGCTGGGCAGTTTTTAATGGTGGTTGTTACCACGCTAGAATTCTAGCAAACTTTTGGTTCATTTGCGCTGATTCATCATTATCTCCGGAAAGCTTTTGACTCTGGTCACGGAAAGGCCCGCACTATGCGTACCGGAACAGGTAGCGAAACCGGAGCAGGTAGAATCAGCAGCAATTTGAATCAGCCCGATCATCAGCGATGTTTCCCGGAGTGTTGAAGATAACCACACCTGTGGACAGATTTGCCAGGCTTTTGCATTTCAGCGATCAGATCATAATTTCTGCACAACTTCATGCCTGCGGAGCTAAGGGGAAAAGTTGCGTTCCTGCAACAAAAAAAGCGGATACATTCCAGTTTTTTTATTGGTGATTTGGCAATTGTGAAGTAAACTCTCGGATGTCATGGATAGTTAACGGACTGTTTTTTTCTGGAGACCCATGAGATTCTTTCGTGAACACACTTAAGGACGAAACAAAAAAAAAGAGACCCTAATATTTACCAGGACTGGTATTGCGCCTGCAGTCACACTTATGTTAGTGCTGGATTGGCAGTGGCTCAAGGATCGGTGGTAGACGGCGACGTGACAGATTCTGCCGAAAGTGCCGGATTTTCAGGTCCCGAAGATACTTCTGCCAACAACACGCATACGCCCGCTGCAGCGAATACCCTATCTAACACAAATCAAGGAGACATAGTATGGTCCGCAGAACGCATTTGAAATTTTTTCTGGCTTTGGTAGTATTCATGGCCTTTTCGCTCACCTCCATGACGGCGGAAGCACTGACAATATTCAACCGCACCACGTCAACAATCACCGGTCTTTACATATCCGCTACCGGCACACCGGACTGGGAAGAAAATATCCTGGCCGGGCAGACAATCAGCCCGGGTGGTCAATTCAATATAGAGATCAGAGGGACATACGACAAGTTTGACTTGCGTATTGAATCTCCCGATGGCGAGGAGGAATACTCCGCATTCCCCGGAACAACCAAAGTGATAGAACTCCTGGGTGAGGGCAAGACTTCACACAGATAAATGCCAGTCCATCCGTTCAGGAGCAGGTAGTAAATAATTTGACCGAGACCGCTCACATAAGCCCGGATTCTCGCACCACAGAGTTGACGCAATCAGATTTCGCGAAATGGGTCCTGATACAATCAGAGCGATACATTTCAGTGAATGAAGCACCAACTGAACTGGCGCACCCGGGTAAACTGTGTAGCGGTCTTTGCTTGACCAAAACCAGCGCTCAACTTCGTCGGGCATTTCTTTGTGCAACAGTATGGCGTTGGGGTTTTAAAAGGGTTTTTGACGCCCTGCTTTGTTGGGGCGGCAGGCGCGAAGCAGTTCCTTCGCATGGATTGCGAGTCTGAAAAAGAGCGCTGTCACGTACATACGGGGGACATGAAGTCTTCTGCCCGTGAACGGCGGTGAAGGCTGCCAGGCTGGAACTCCCGCATGAAATGTCTTTGCCTCATGCAGGAGTTGACCAGACTGTCAGAGAAGATAATAGTGACGGATGGGCTTCAGATCCTGGTCAAGCTCGTAAACGAGTGGTTTGCCCGTCGGAATATTAAGCTCGGAAATGTCCGCATCACTGATGTTGTCGAGTTCCTTGATCAGGCCACGCAGACTGTTGCCGTGCGCTGCGATCAGGATACGCTTTCCTTCACGGACCTGTGGGGCAATCTGCTCATTCCACAAAGGCATAACGCGTATGATGGCATCTTTCAGGCTTTCAGCCAGAGGGATCTGATCAGGCGAAAGTGCACTGTATGTCGGGTCAGCATAGGAGGTGCGATTGTCATCCGCAGCCAGCGGCTCCGGAGGGACGTCATAGCTTCTTCTCCATATGTGGACCTGCTCGTCACCGAATTTCTTTGCAGTTTCAGATTTGTCCAGACCCTGCAGGGCACCATAATGCCTTTCGTTAAGTCGCCAGTCACAGGAGAAGGGGAGCCACATCCGGTCCATTTCATCCAGTACAATCCACAAGGTTCGAATGGCCCGCCTCAAAACGGAAGTGTAGGCAAGATCAAATTCAAAACCCGCCTCCCGCAAAGCACGTCCGGCAGCTTTTGCTTCTTCAATACCCTGCTCGGTGAGGTCGACATCTGTCCAGCCAGTAAAGCGATTCTCCAGGTTCCAGGTGGATTGCCCGTGTCGCATGAGAACAATTTTATACATAGTTCAAAGATGAATATCAGGTAGGGGTTAAAGACTTGGCATTTCTATTCTATAATATCACCTGTTCAGTTGTTAGGGTTAATCAATTTTCTTGCAGACAGGAAGTATTGTGAATTTTATCTGGGATAATATTTTTTTGGTAGCGGTTGTGTCATATTGCATAATTGCGCTTGCATGGCCATGGATTCGCCGTGGTTCACGCATAACCCATTCTACCGCCACAGCAATGATCAACAAAGGCAAGACGTCCATCATTGACATTCGCGATCTGAAGGAATACAAATCCGGGCATTTACTCAATGCCATACATATTCCCTATGAATCACTTGAAGAACGTATTCCACGACTCGAAAACCTCAAATCGCAATCGGTCATTGTGATCTGCGATGACGGGAAACTTTCCAGAACGGCTTCGTCACTCCTGCGAAAATCCGGGTTTTCACGCGTCTACAGTATGGATGGCGGAATGACCGGGTGGAAAAAACAGGGACTTCCGCTCACTTTGTGATGGCGTCTGCACGCAGCAGTTCTGCGTAAACAATCCTGCAGTTTTTCGTACATTTTTCTTTTTTCATTCATCCTGAACCGGAGCGCTACAGTCATGTCTTCTGAAACAAATGATGAAACATCCCAGCCAATCTTCCAGCTGCAGAGCATTTATCTGAAGGATCTTTCGCTTGAACAGCCCAACTCGCCCGCTATCTTCCTTGAGCAGAAAATGCCGGATCTGGACATCATGATCAATGTCGCCGTGGATGCGCTTGCGGAAACCACATTTGAAACCTGTGTTACCGTCACGCTGACCGCAACAATCGAAGACAGGACGGCATACCTGATTGAAGGCAAGCAGGCAGGTATCTTTGAAGTGCGCAATCTGCCCAAAGAAACACTGGATCAGGTTCTTTTCATCACCTGTGCAGGGATTGTCTACCCCTATCTGCGCGCCAATATTGCCGACCTGGTCCTGCGTTCAGGATTCCCGCCGGTCCACCTGGTTGAAATCAACTTTGAAGCCTATTTCCGTGAGCGCGTGCAGGCCGAACTGGCAAGACAGGCCCAGCCCGGTGCGCCTGATATTGGTTCACCTGTCATATCAACAGAATTGCAGTAAACGCACGCTCCCGAAGAGGTGCTTCGCTTTTACGGCAGCCTCAGGCTGACAGGATGTACCCTGACCGGATGCGGTCCATCCGACAGCCAGGCCTGTTTTTTTTACGCAACTTCTCCCCTTCCCCGAAGGGAAGGACCCATCTTGCGGGTGATTTATGAAAATGACGATTCTTGGCGCAGGAGCCTGGGGTACGGCGCTTGCAATAATTCTTGCAAAGCGGCACGATGTCATGCTCTGGGGAAGAAATGCACGCCAGATTGCACTGGCCAGAGCAGCGCGGGAAAACAAGATGTCGCTTCCCGGCTTCAAACTGCCAGGGCAGTTAAAGCTTACAGCGGACTTTGACGCAGCAGTTTCCCATGTGTCAGACGGGGACTCCCTGCTCCTCATAGCAACTTCCGTTTCCGGTCTGCGCCCGACTGTCATGCGTCTGGCGGATGCGTGCCCCCCTGACGTTGTCTGGCTGTGCAAGGGTTTTGAAGAAGAAACCGCTCTTCTGCCCCATCAGATTGTCGCCGGGATACTTGACCCCAGAATCAACACAGGTGTTTTGTCCGGCCCATCCTTTGCCCGTGAAGTGGCGGCCGGCCTTCCTTGCGCACTGACTATTGCTTCCGATAGACCGGATTTGCGCCACAAAGTCAGATCGGCAGTCAACTTTGGAAATCTCCGTGTCTATTCAGGTGAAGACGTGATCGGAGTGGAAGTCGGCGGTGCGGTCAAAAATATCCTGGCCATTGCAACAGGCCTGTCAGACGGCATGGAACTCGGTACGAATGCACGTGCCGCACTGATAACGCGTGGCCTTGCCGAAATTACCAGACTGGGTATGGCACTGGGTGCGCGAGCTGAAACGTTCATGGGCCTGTCCGGGCTGGGAGATCTGATTCTCACCAGTACCGGTGACCTGTCGCGCAATCGCAGGGTGGGGCTGGCTCTGGCCAGCGGACAGGCACTGGATGACATCGTCATTGAACTCGGTCAGGTTGCCGAAGGCGTCCGGTGCGCCAGGGCAGTCAGGGATCTTGCAAACAGGCTCGATGTTGAAATGCCCATCGTCATGGCTATTGCCGGAGTTTTGTTCGAGGGTGTCTCACCCGGTGCAACTGTCGCCCAGCTGCTTTCGCGCAACACCCGCTATGAGTCCGATCATCTCTTTCAGAAGCCCGGGACAACCGCATAATGCCCGGTGCTGGTGCAATCCCGGATCACGGCAGACCCGTGGTCGGATGGTACGGCAAAGCAGCCTGTCTTGCCGTACCAAAAACCAGTTCCCACAACGCCGTTACGGTTGCAACATCTGTCGCCACCGACTCCATTTCAACACGGGCAACTTCTTCCCCCTGCATTCTGCTCATGTGCTGCCACTTCCTGAAATTGCGGTAAATGTCCGCGACAGCCTGACCGGAACCTGGCGGAATCAGCCCGAGTTTTTCACACAGGTGCAAAAGTGCAATATTGCCCGCATTTCTGACAAGCTCCGGAAACGCGCCAGCATGCCTGAGAACCAGATACTGGACGAGGAATTCAATGTCGATCATGCCTCCCATATCATGCTTGAGATCAAAAATGCCCGGGTGAGCCGGCTGGGAGACGGCCAGTTTTTCCCGGATATCCAGAACATCCTGGCGCAAAGTTCCCTCATCGCGCGAAAGCCGCAGAATTTCATCACGAAGCGCCTCAAAGCGCACACCTATACCTGTCTCGCCCGCACAGAAACGCGCCCGCGTCAAAGCCTGGTGCTCCCAGGTCCACGCCGAGGACCGCTGGTATTTCTCAAAGGAGTCCACACTCGATACGATAAGACCGCTTGAACCATCCGGGCGCAATGCGGTGTCCACCTCAAAGAGCCTGCCCGCCGAAGTCGCAGTTGTCATCCATGTAATAAAACGCTGTACAAGACGTGCATACAGCATCGGCGCACTTTCATGTGCATCATCATATAAAAAAATCAGATCCAGATCGGAGGCATAACCCAGTTCCTTGCCTCCGGGTTTGCCATAAGCAATGACCGCAAAGCGGGGAACATCAGTGTGACGGTTCGGCATGGCAAGCCATGCTTCCCTGACAGTTGCTTCAATGATTATGTCTGCAAGATCGGACAGATGGTCAGCCAGGCGTTCAACCGTCAGAGCACCCTCCAGATCCTGTGCCAGAAGCCGGAAAAGCTGGGTGTGGTGCATGTTGCGAAGCGTATCCATCTGCTGCTCGGTATCTCCTCTTTCCAGTTCCAGCCGGTGATTGAGTTCTCTGGCAAACAAAGGCCAGTCAGGCTCTGTCAGAAGCATGCGCACATCAAGCAGTTCATCCAGAAGAATGGGATGCCTGGTCAGATACTGTGCGGCCCAGTCACTCGCATCAATCATACGGACAAGCCGGTCAAGCGCAACAGGGAATTCTGCAAGCAAAGACAGGTAAGCCGAACGCTGTGCAATGGATTCGAAAAAATCCAGGACTCCCGACAGGGTCCTGTTCTGATCCGTCGGGCTTTCAACAACAAGCGGCAGCGCCAGATTGATCGCGGTATGCAGTCGCGCACGTCCGATATCGGACAGGGTCCGGATGCGACCGGACCTGAAAAGCGCAAGCATGCGCGAGGCCGCCGGCTGTGCATGCGCAAAGCCCAGTAAATCCAGCTTTGCCTCAAGCATGAGAAGCTGCTCGTTCTCCGGCTGGGCAGATGGACTCATCTGGTTCAGATCGAGCTGCGCTTCTTCAGAAGAAGCAGTTCCTCTGTCGCTGAAAATGGCATCAAACTGGGACGCTACAAAAGTGCTGTGCCTGTCAAGTTCCTCCATAAAGCCGGTTGTATCGGAAAACCCCATCATTTTTGCAATCAGAACCAGGTCGTCCGGGCTTGCAGGAAGAACATGGGTCTGTGCGTCATCCAGATACTGCAGGCGGTGTTCCAGTTCGCGCAGGAAGATGTAGGTGCGCAGAAGTTCATCAGAAATGTCCGCATCAATCTGCCGTTTGTCTACAAGAATACGCAAAATCTCCCTGGTCGAACGATTTCTCAGCGCAGGATCCCTGCCCCCTCTGATGAGCTGGAACATCTGCACCAGAAATTCAATTTCGCGAATACCCCCACGGCCCAGTTTGATGTTGATATTACGTCTGGGGTGCGATTTTTCCTGGCGCAGAACTTCAGCGCGGATCTGACGGTGCATGCTTCTGATGGCGTCAATAACACCAAAGTCCAGATAACGTCTGTAGACAAAAGGCAGGATAATGCTGTCGAGCGCCTCGATATCTTTTTTCCGCCCGGTAACAGCACGTGCCTTGATCCATGCGTAACGCTCCCACTCCCGGCCCTGAACGAGGAAATAGCGTTCAAGTGAAGCAAAACTGCTGACAAGAGGCCCTGAGGCACCATTGGGCCGCAGGGCCATGTCAACCCGAAAAACAGAACCATCCTCGGTGATTTCGGAGAGGGCAGCTATCAGTCTTTTGCCAAGACGCGTAAAAAACTCGGAATTGGAAAGTGACCGGACTCCAGGCCCGGTTGGACGGGTATCGCCGTTTTCCGGGAAGACAAAGATCAGATCAATATCGGATGAGACATTGAGTTCTTCACCACCGAGCTTGCCCATGGCAATGACGATCAGCTCCTGCTCTTCGCCAGAATGCCCGCCAACGGGCATGCCGTGCGAGGCAACCATTTCGGCCATCAGGTGATCGGTAAATGCAAGAATGGCAAATTCAGCAAAGGCTGTCATGGTGGCAACGACCTCGGAAAGATCGGCTTTTCCGGAAAGATCACGTTTTATCAGGTGCGCCAGCACGAGATTGCGCACTCGACGCATGGACCGGGCAAGGGTAAAGCCCGCCAATGTTTCATTTTGCAACAGCATTGGAAAATCCTGCGTAGACAAAGTATTATCTGAAACGGCATCAATCAGCTTTTGCCGGTTCAGCGGGTCAGCATTAAGCCATTGCACGTAAAAACGGGATGCCTTGCTGGCTGGTAAAATGGATAAAGTCATAGGGCAGGACCAAAAAAAAAACTGTATTCAGGGATTCCGGCAAACCTGGTACACTTCGGGTGAAAACGATACATCTCACGTGCGGTGGACATCTCCCCAAAAAAAGAGAGAGGATGTTACCATACGGGACTTTGATATGCCTGTCTGGCACTGGACAGGGTGCAACACCAGTGAGCAGACAGCCACGCAAAAAGGCAACGGTACCTGGTAAAAACATTTCCGCTTCGTCTGTGGGACTTCGCCACAATGTCAGAAACACCATCATTTTACTGGTGCTGTTCTGAAAACCCCGCTCTGACCGGTTATTTCAGGAAAAAAACAGGATCAAAGCAGGGCCTTTTTATGTTATTGCAACAGAAAAAAACGTTTCTGCCGGTATCATTGCGGAAGCTCAAAAGATTTCCAATCAATTTTACGACTGACTACGGATTTTTTATTCATGCAGCCCAACCTGACGTTACCACAAAAGTCGTTGCACTACGCGCAGCTGGCGCTGGGGCGGTTTCGTCAGCTGATCCAGGCACCCGGTCCGACAGCGCGGCGCGTAATCCGGGTGTTGCTTGGAGTATTTATCACGGCATATATTGCCTTCTGCATTATTTTTATCGGATTCAGTTATCTTGTTTTACCCAAAATTTCCGGTTACAGGCCACAAATAGAAAACATATTGAGCAAGCAGCTGGGGAGAAAAATCACGATTTCCAGCGTGGACGGCACCATGAGAGGGCTTAATCCTGTTCTGGAACTCAGAGATGTACTGGTGCACGACAGTGAAGGGCATGTCGCCCTTCAGCTGGAAAACGTCAGAATGGCCATTTCGCTCAGATCGGTTTTTGTTCTGGACTTGCGTTTTGCAGCGCTGGAAATAAGTCGTCCGGAACTGGATGTGCGTCGCGACAGCGACGGAAACATGCATATTGCCGGATTTACCACCAGTACAGGAAGACAGGATCAGGGCAATGGAGCAGACTGGATTTTCAGGCAGGACAGGATTGTCATTCGTGATGGCACTGTTCGCTGGACGGACGAGTTGCGCGGTGTGCCAACGATGAAAGTCAGCCAGATCAACTTCGTCCTTGAAAACAGCAGACGCCGGCATCGCTTTCGCCTTCTGGCGCAACCCGGATTTGCCGGTTCCGGCCAGATAGATGTACGTGCGGATTTTGTACATCCGTTTTTCACGCCGCGCATATCGGATATGTCCACATGGCGGGGTGACCTTTACGTCGCTCTGCCCACTACAGATCTCCAGCCGTGGATGCCTTATATCGATTTTATAGAAGGCCTGAAGGAAGGTGAAGGATCGCTCAGTGCCTGGATCAGCCTGGATCATGCGAGAATTGCCGACCTGACTATTGATGTCGACCTTGGTAAAACAGCCCTGCAGGTTGCGCCTGATCTGCCCACGCTTGAATTCGTTCGTTTTACAGGACGCATATCTGCCAAAGAACTGTTTGAAGCAAAAAGAGGGGCAGATCAGCTGGAATTGGGTGCGCGCCCTTTTTCCATTGCGCTTCGAAATATGGCTTTTGAAAGCACTGATGGCACCAGAATGGACGATGTTGACTTTTCGCTCAGATTCATTCCAGGTTCGGATACCGGAGGAGCCATTCATCAGATCTCGGTCAACAGGCTCGATATAAGTGCACTCTCACGGCTTGCGGGTTACCTTCCGCTCCCGGATGATGTGCGCAAAAATCTGAAAGACCTGGCACCGTCAGGAGTTCTGAATGCTTTTAGTGTCCAGTGGGGAGGAGACTACCCGGATATTGCCTCATACTCTCTGGACGGAGAGTTTGTTGACATTTCGGTCAGTAACATACCTGTGAATCTGCCCTTTGAACTGCCCAGAACCGATACGGAAATACGCACAGGCAAACAGAGACCGCCTCCCATTTTCGGCTTTAAAACCCTGAGTGGACGCGTAAGGGCCAATGAAAAGGGCGGTTTATTCAGTCTGGACTCAAAAAACGCCGCATTCAACGTGGTTTCCTTCTTTCAGAAGCCGGAGTGGGTTTTTGAAGACCTGAAGGTGCAGACATCCTGGAGCCGTTCAGAGGAAACCCCGGTTGCGCTGAAGATCGAGCAGATGGATTTCTCCGTGGAGGGGGCCAGAATCTCTGTTGCAGGGAGCTTTGACAGGACGGCATCCGACACCGGAAAAGCTGCCAGTATCATTGACCTGACCGCGTCGGTACAACATTTTGACATGACCAGACTGAGGCACTTTGTGCCTACATTCGGTGATGACGATGTGCGTGAATGGTTAAGCCTTTCTTTTGAGAAAGGTACAGTACCCAGTGCAACAGCCCGGTTGAAAGGGGATATGTCCCGGTTCCCGTTCAAAGACGCGATTTCCGTGGAAAAGGATGAACAGTTCAGCGTGCTTGCGTACATAAATGATGTCGAGCTCAATTTCGCACCTACGAGGCGGGCACCTGGTGGCCGCAAGGAGTGGCCCCACCATATCGAGAAGATAAAGGGAAAGGTATCCATTGAGGGTTCAAGGATTGAAATTCATGGGGACTCTGCCAGGATTCTCGGTGTTGACCTGTCCAATGTCAAGGCAGTCATCCCGGACATGCTGGCCAAAAAAGAAACCCGGCTCCTGATTGATGGAAATGCTTCCGGGCCGTTACCTGACTTTGTTACCTATGTGAACGATTCTCACATCATCATTACCGAGATCGGCGGGCTGACGGAAGAAGCCGAGTCGACAGGTCAGGCAGAACTGTTGCTGAATCTGGAGCTGTATCTTGCAAGAATGAAAGATTCCAGGGTCAAGGGTGCCCTGATGTTTTCCCAGAATGACATCACACTCTTTCCGGATCTTCCCATACTGACCAGAGTCGGAGGTACGGTACACTTTTCCAATGACGGCTTCAATCTGGAAAACATCCATGCGCAATTCCTTGGAGGCAGTGTTTCTCTGACAGGCAACTCCGTCAAGGGTGGTCACTATACGGTCAGAGGTACGGGCACTCTGACTGCCGAAGGGATACGCAGCAACTATGCAGGTAGTGCGCAGGCCGAACTTCTGAGCCGGTTAAGCGGAAGTGCATCCTATACCGTATCCATTGTCAGAAATACCCGGCTGCCGAAAATCCCGTACCCGGACATTGTTTTTGAAACGAACACGAGCGGCTTTGGTGTAGATTTCCCTTACCCGGTGGGTAAAAAAAGTGCCGATGTCAGACCTTTGCGTGTGACCGTTGGTCCCCTGTCCCCTGTCAGAGGAAATCTGCGTGATGAAATCATGGTTTCGTTCGGTCCGACAATGTCGGCGCATTACGTGCGCCGGAAAGACAAAAGGCGCTGGCTGATAACGCGCGCCGGGATCAGTGCAAACATGCCTGTTGACTCCAGACAGGACCTGTTTCTGCGCGTGAACGTGCCCCAGCTCAGTTACGATGACTGGATGGAAGTCATTGGACCGTATATGAGTGAAACGGCTCCGCAGACAGGCGCGACCAGAAAAGTTCCTCAGGCATCTGCCCAGGGTACGCTCGATTTTTCTGCTTTTGTCGTGCCGGAGCAGTTTACGATCCGCTCGGATGTGATCCGCTCGGATGCGCTGGATCTGACGGATGCGCATATTCGGGGGTCGCGTCAGGGAGCACACTGGAATCTGGATGTTGATTCAAAGGAGGTGAAAGGTCAGTTAACCTGGTTCAATGCATCGCGCGAACACATAAATGGCATGCTCAGGGCGCGCCTTGCCAGGCTGCACATACCGAAATCGGCACCGGTCAAAATAGAAGAGGTGATCCGTCGTGAGCGCGTCAGGGAACTTCCTGCGGTCGATGTTACGGCTGAGAGCTTTTCGCTTTTTGAAATGCCTCTGGGCAGTATTGAACTGAAGGCAAAAAATGTTTTCCGACCTCCGGACAATGTATGGGAAGTGGCTCACCTGAAAATAGCCAGTCCGGATGCTACGCTGGATGCAACCGGTAGCTGGACGATCAACAGGTCCGGGCGACAGAAGACCCTGATGCATTATGAACTTGACATCCAGAATGCAGGAAAAACGCTGGATCGCATTGATTACAAAGGCATATTGAGGGGAGGCAGCGGCAAAATGCAGGGAGACATCAGTTGGGCTGGTCTGCCCTATTCAATGGATTATTCCAGTCTTTCCGGAAAAGTCGAATTCCGTATTGATCGGGGCCGGTTTATCAAGGTTGAACCCGGCATGGTCAGACTGCTTGGAGTGTTGAGTATGCAGTCCCTGCCACGCAGGCTTACCTTTGATTTCAGTGATGTTTTTTCCGAAGGTTTTGTTTTTGATGAAATCGCTGCTCATGCCCGGATTTCAGACGGGGTCGCAACAACGGAAAACCTCACCATGAGAGGCGTTTCTGCGACCGTGCTGATGACCGGCAGCGTCGACATACCGGGTGAGACACAGGATCTGAAAGTAGCCATTTTACCGGAAATCAATGTGGGAGCTGCATCGCTTGCCTACGCGCTGGTCAATCCGGCTATTGGAGTTGGTACATTTCTGGCGCAAATGTTTTTGAGAAATCCACTGGCAAGAGCGTTTACGCATGAATATCACATAACCGGTTCCTGGAGCGAGCCGAATATCCAGAGAACGAATGCACGACAGGAGCTGACAGGTGCCAGTGAAAGAGCAGATCCAGAGGCAAAGACCGAGTCAGAGGCCAGGACGAAGTCAGAGCCTGAGCCCGCGCCAGAGTCCGGGACAGAGCAGAAGCCGGAGGCCGGACCGGAGCCTGGCGGAGAAGCAAACCCGGTAGCGACATCCTGAGACCGGACCTGAAAACGGGCATTGATCCCTGAATCACGCGACTTAAGCCGTCAGCTGATCCGGAAATTGCGATAAAATGCAGTTATTGGTTCAAACTGTCGGGAGTGAATTTTGGCTAAGGTAAATCAACGTGAATTCAAGGCGCTTCTGGAGTCACTGGGCCTGACAGCAGAGTGGCTTGCGAGGGAGTTTGATGTGCTTGATTCCGTTGCACAGCGGTGGGCTGCTGGGAAAGCACCGGCTCCGAAGGTGGCGATGAGAAAGCTGCGCGAGATTGATAACCAGTTTCGCAGGCGGGCCAACACCATGCTCAGGGAACTGGAACTGTTGCCACGCGTCCATGCGGTCAATCTGCTTGCCTATGCCACTGATGCGGATCTTTGGGAGTTTCATCCCGACTTCGGGAATATTCCGGTCACCGCGCACAGAGTCATGCTTGAAAGAACGAAACAAAAGCTGGAAGCAGCCGGTTATACGGTCAGGATAGTTGTTATGGACAGGCATCGCTACTTCCAGTGGCTTGGCAGGCGAAAGGACAGCAGCGACCTCCGCGCCGGGTGGGCGAAGGAGCAGGCAACTCCCCAGACAAAACCGGCGGGACCCGGGGCGGCAAAAAGGACCACAGCCAGTCCGGGTGTTCCCGGTCGGAAGAACTGGACGCTCAGGCTGAAAGATCCGCAGATCTTCATTGACCGGGAAGCGATATCAGCAAAGGAATTCAACTCCCTGATTGCGAAGTATGACGTCACATTCGAGTGTGTGGCATATGTTGAGGATGTTCCACTTGACACTGTCAGAAAGTGGGCGTCAGGCGAAATTCCTGTCATGATGGATGTCGAGGCCGGAATGCGTTTCATGAATGACCTGCTGGAACATATGGCAGAAGCATACCTGAGTCATATTTGCCCTCCCTCGGAGCGAACGGGCAGGAAACTGGAAGGAAAAATGGCCCATCTGGCATTTTACCCTACAGATGCGGACAGGAATTTCTTCGAGCATCAGTCAAGGGCGAGTGCCCTGCCATCCGCCTCTTATCTGACAGCAATGAAGCGTGTGGAAAAAAAGATTGCAGCAGCCGGAGGTCTTACGAACCGGGTTTTGCTGACGGTTGAAGAGTATTTGCGCTGGCTTGATGGCAGAAAGGACACGGAAGCGCTTCAGCTGGAATGGGTTAAACTGAAAGTGCATCAGGAAAGTATGTCCGGGATGGCTGATGAGGATGAGGATGAGTTCGAGCACGACATGACGCCCGGGCAGTTCAGGGAACTGCGGATATCGGTGGGTCTGTCTGTTGACAAGCTGGCGGAGTTCTTTGAAATTGAGCCTGACACCGTTGATGAGTGGGAGTCAGGTGAGAGTGCGATTCCCGGTTATGTTGTTCATGATCTTCTGGTCTATGACGGGAAGATAGAGGATCTTGTTGCCGAGTTTCGCACAGTCATGTACCGGCAGGAAGACCAGGGTGATTCACGCCATGTTTTTTCGATGCCCGGTTTCAGGAGCGATGAGGATTTGTGGGAATATTTCCCTGACTACCGCCCTTACCCTGTCGAGATGTATCAGGCCCTTCTGAAGCGGGTTGAAAAAGTGCTCCAGAATAACAACTGCCTTCTGGCGGTATATCAGTTTGATTTCAGTGCTTACCGCAAGTGGCTGGGCAAAAGAAAAGATACCATTGCGACCCGTCATCAGTGGGATAACCTGCAGATTGTATTGCCGGATTCAAACAGTGTTAACTGATTTCCCTGCAGGGGAAACACCGCTATTCCTGGAAAGGGTGTCTATAATTAGCGAGGGCGGCTCATATTTGGAAATAGTGTGGAAATAGAAGCGAAGCGTGTTCAGGTTATGCGCAGCGATTGCACGGCTAATCTCGTCAAGCGTCATTATAATTAGTGAAATTGGCGGCGGAAACACCGCTATTCCTGGAAAGGGTGCCTGTAATTAGCGAGAGTGGTTCATATTTGGAGATGATGCGGAAATAGAAGCACGTCGGGTTCAGGCTACGTACAGCGATTGCACGGTTAATCCCTTCAAGCGTCGTTGTAATTTGTGAAATTTGGTTATATTTGGCGACGATGCGCAAATCGGAGCGAAATGTGTGCTACAAGAGCCCGTAAGGGCTATGCTCGCAAGAGCAAAAACCGGGTGCACTGCGGTTGTGAAGCAAGCTCAGCAATTCATCCACGCAGTTGAACCCAACGGTAGTTACGAATATTTTTTTTAACGCAATTTCTCCCCGCCCTGAAGGACGAGGTCTCCTTGGGGGAGTTTGATGCTGCTGCCCCTGGCCAGATGTTGCAGTCACGAGATTAAAGGCATAAAAGTGCCGTTATTCAACAGATAGTGAAAGCATGATCTGGTGCAAAATCATGGTATTGCCAACTTTTGTGATAATGCCATGCAAACACTTCCTTCTCATCGACGGCACGATCTGAATGATCATGCGTGGAATCTTATTGAGCCCCATCTTCCTGGACAGCGAGGCCAATGGGGTGGCATCGCAAGGGATAACCGGACATTCGTGAACGCTGTGCTATGGATCAAACGTACCGGCGCTCCGTGGCGGGATCTGCCGCCTGATTATGGAGACTGGAACAATACGCATCGTCGATTTCTCCGCTGGAGCAGGAAAGGGGTGTGGGAAAAAATCACTGAAATTTTAAGAGATTGACCCGATTCTGCGCGAGATGTCTAGCTTCAAAGGCGCTGATGGATATGACTGATACCAGCACTAAAGCATCCTTCCGGACAGATTTCAGAAAGAAAGGGTCTGTGTTTGCTTTCTGCTATCTTTTATTGCCCCTCTTTTTATGGGGAGGATTTGCTGCACCTGATGTCATGGGGCAAAATGCCAGACCAGCCGCTACAGCGCAAAGAGCCAGTACAAAGCCCAATGCCAATGCAAAGCCCAATGCAAAGCCCAATGCCAGTACAAAGCCCAATGCCAATGCAAAGCCCAATGCCAATGCAAAGCCCAATGCCAGTGCGAAGCCCAATACCAGTGCGAAGGCAAACACCAGTACGAATACGAAGGCCCAGCCAGCGGCAAAAAAACCCGCAGCAAAACCGGCTGCAAACAATAACAAAAATACGGCAAAACCAGCAGATAACGCTTCCCAGAAAAAGGTAGCAGAAACAGAGCGCGGTGAAGTGCGCGAACAACTGACCCGTCTGAAGCGAGAAATAGGCAAAACAGAAACGGAAAGAGGAAAAGTTGCCGAAACGCTTTCCAAAGCAGAAGAAGCCATCGTCAGCACGAACCGCTCCATTGCGGAACTGGAAAAAAACAAGGCTGCAACAGAGTCGCGTCTGGGCAGACTGGTTTCCGAGAAAAACAAACTGGAAACAACTGTTTTCCAGCAGCAGAGCCAGCTGGCAAAACTTTTGCAGGAGCAGTATGTTTTCGGAAACGAGGACGCCGTGAAATTTCTTCTTTCCGGCGACAATCCCAACCGGATTCACAGAGAACTGCAGTACATGACCTACATATCCGCAGCGCAGGTGAATCTGACCAGATCGCTCAAGACCAATCTGACGGCAGTTGAAGAAAAGCGTGCGCAGGCAGCAACCATAAATGACGAGCTGGAGATAATCGTCAGGCAGATGCAGTCTCAAAAAAACAAGCTCGAAAAAGAAAAAGCAGAACGCGCAGTAATTCTGGCCCAGCTCTCATCAAAACTGCAGGAGCAGCAAAAGCGGGCCCAGGAACTCGAACAGGACGAAAAGCGGCTTTCATCGCTGGTTGCCACCCTGAATCGAAGAATGGAAGAGCAAAGACGCGCTGCTGAGGAAAGACGCGCTGCTGAGGAAAGAAGAGCGCAGCAAAGAAGGCAGCAGGCCCAGCAAAAGGGCGACACACCACAAAAAGTGGAAGCAGTTGCAGGAGCAGAGGCTGCAAGAAGTAATTTTGCAAGAATGCGCGGGAGTATGAGATTGCCGGTCAGGGGAACCATCACGGCACGTTACGGATCCAAACGTGCAGACGGACCCAGCTGGAAAGGTATTTTTATCCAGACAGAAGCCGGGGCTGACATTCGTAGTGTTGCCAATGGAGAGGTGATTTTTGCAGACTGGTTGCGCGGGTTTGGTAATTTGATTATTCTTGATCATGGTTCCCAGTACATGACCATATATGCCAATGCGCAGGCACTGCGCAGAAAAGTGGGCGATAATGTCAAAGGTGGCGATGTCATTGCGAGTGCAGGAAATAGCAGTGATAATGCGCAAACAGGGTTATACTTTGAAATGCGCCATAACGGGCGTGCGTTCAACCCGATGGACTGGGTAGTGACCAGGTAGGGTACTCATTCGACTTTTTGCCGGAGCGGTTGAGTGTCCGAACGGTCAGTTCCCCACCATGACAGAAGTCCGGGGTTTATTTGTGGAGGTTTGATGAGCGGAAAGTTTCGCAGTTTCTTGTTGATTATGATGGGCATGCTGGCGGGTATTGCTGTATCCACGCAGTTTTCAGCGATGGCGCAGAAGCAGACTGCTCCTCTCCCGCTGACAGAGTTGAGACAGCTGGCCGATGTCTTCGGGCTGATCAAATCGGACTATGTCGAGCCGGTTGAAGATAAAAAGCTTCTGACGAACGCCATTTCCGGCATGGTCGCTGCGCTGGACCCACACTCGGCCTATCTGGATAAAAAAGCCCTGAAGGAGCTCAAGGAAGGGACCCAGGGGCGCTTTGGAGGGCTTGGCATTGAAGTGGGTACGGAAGATGGCTTCATCAAGGTGATCTCACCCATTGAAGATACGCCGGCGTATCGCGCTGGTATCAAGCCAGGCGATCTGATAGTCCGGCTTGATGGCGTATCCGTCAAGGATATGAGTCTGAGCGAAGCTGTCAGAAGAATGCGCGGTGAGCCCAAGACAAAAATTACACTGACAATCGTGCGCAAGAACGAGAACAAACCACTGATAAAGACGATCATCCGGGAGGAAATCCGCGTTCAGAGCGTCAGATCCAAAATGATCGAACCCGGATTTGCCTGGCTGCGTATAGCGCAGTTCCAGGAGCCAACAGTGGACGATCTTGTCAAGAATATCAATACCCTTTATGGCAAGTCTCCCAATATCAAAGGCCTGGTTCTGGATTTGCGCAATGATCCGGGAGGCATTCTGCCAGGCGCAATCGGTGTTGCTGCAGCCTTTTTGCCAAACGATGTCGTCATCGTGTCAACCAACGGGCAGCTGCCGGAGTCCAAGGTGACTTTTTATGCCAGACCGGAATTCTATACAGGGCGTCACATGGTGGATCCACTGGCAAAGCTGCCGGAACAGATAAAGGAAGTGCCCATGGTCGTTCTGGTCAATGCCGGTTCGGCTTCCGCTTCCGAAATTGTTGCAGGTGCGCTACAGGATCACAAGCGTGCGACTATTTTAGGGACAAAAACATTCGGGAAGGGATCCGTTCAGACAGTAAGGCAGATTTCCCAGGATACAGCAGTCAAGCTGACAACGGCACGGTATTACACTCCGGATGGGCGCGCCATACAGGCAAAAGGGATCATGCCGGACCTGTTTGTGGAAGAAACGCCGGACGGCGGTGGTCTGAGCAGTCTGCGCGTGCGCGAGGTTGACCTGATCAAGCATCTGTCAAGTGAAACGAACGAGGAAAGGCAGCGCATGAGTGAAGAAGAAGAGCAGCGCCTTGCCGAGAGCATCAAAAAACACAAGCCGCTCGAGTACGGGAGCAAGGACGACTTCCAGCTGGCACAGGCGCTGAATCATCTGAAGGGCTTACCTGTTACGCTGTCAGAAGTGAAGGAAGACGAGGATGACGATGGAGACCTCTGACAACTGCCATGACCGGGGCTTTTACGACGGATTTCGGTAAAAGCCGGTTTCAGAAAGAGCGTCAGACAAAAGTCGGAAATCCATATTGAATACGATACCGGCAAGGACACAGACCTTGCCGGTATTTTTAATGGCTGCCGTACCGTGCCCTGTAAGCGTGTATGGCATCAAGATGCCGGGAGAAGTTTTCCGACATCTTCTGGTCTGAAAGAAATTCAACCAGATCCTGCACAGTGGCAACAGGCATAACGGGTATGCCGTGGACACGCTGTACTTCCTGAACAGCAGACAGTTCAGACAGGGCGTCATCTTTGCCCGCTCTTTCCATGCGATCCAGTGCAATCAGTACGCCTGCAGGTTCTGCGCCTGCGCTCCGGATAATCTGCACGGATTCATTGACGGAGGTTCCGGCAGAAATCACATCATCCACAATGATGACCCTGCCATCCAGAGGCGCACCAACCAGAGTTCCTCCTTCACCGTGTTCCTTTGCTTCCTTGCGATTGAAAGCAAACGGCGTATTGTGACCGTGGTTTGCCAGGGCAATGGCAACAGCACTGACCAGAGGAATACCCTTGTAGGCCGGGCCATAGAGCATGTCAAAGGCCGTGCCGGAGCTGATGAGCGTTCGTGCGTAAAAGTCGGCCAGTTTTCCGAGCAGGATGCCATCGTTGAACAGGCCTGAATTGAAAAAGTAAGGCGATGCGCGCCCGGCCTTGGTAATGAACTGACCAAAGCCAAGCACATTGGCCTGTACCACAAAGCGGATGAAGTCCTGCTGCAGAGTGCTCATGATGTGTGAATGACAATGTTTTCCAGGTGCACCAGCAAAGTTCCTCAAAGCGAAAGGTATCTGGCAACGAAGTCGGCGTCCTTGTCTCCTCTGCCTGAAAGATTGACCAGAATGTTTTGTTCTGCTCCGAGCTCCGGAGCTATTTTCATGGCATAGGCGATTGCGTGGGCACTTTCGAGCGCCGGAATGATTCCTTCAATGCGTGACAGAACCAGAAAGGCATCCAGACATTCCTCATCCGAAATGGTTTCATACTGCACGCGACCGATATCCTTGAGATAGCCGTGCTGGGGGCCGGAACCGGGATAATCCAGGCCGGATGCGATGGAGTAGACCGGCAAAGGGACATTGTTTTCATCCTGCAGGACGTAGCTCCTGTAGCCGTGTATCACACCTTTGGAACCAAGCGTCATGGTGGCGGCATGCTGACCCGTGACCAGTCCTTTTCCGGACGGCTCGACACCAACCAGTCTGACCGGTTCGTCGTGCAAAAACTCGGTAAACAGCCCGATGGAATTGGATCCTCCACCAATACAGGCAATAACAATATCGGGCAGACGACCTTCCAGAGCCAGAAACTGCTCTTTGGCCTCTTTTCCGACAATCATCTGAAAGTCGCGCACCATTTTGGGAAAAGGGTGCGGTCCAACCGCTGATCCGATGGCATAGAAGAAATTCTTAGGGTCTTTCATGTATTCATCAAAAGCGCTGTCGACGGCATCTTTCAATGTCTGTGTGCCTCTTGATACGGGAACGAGATTGGCACCCAGAATTTTCATCTTGGTCACATTGGGGCGCTCTTTTTCCATATCAACAATACCCATGTGTATCTCACATGGCATTCCAACCAGCGCACATGCCGATGCGAGAGCAACACCATGCTGGCCCGCCCCGGTTTCTGCCAGCACTTTGGTCTTGCCCATATGCTTGGCAAGCAGTGCCTGACCCAGGCAATGATTGATTTTGTGTGCACCGGTATGATTCAGATCTTCACGCTTGAGGAAAATGCGTGCGCCACCCTGGCGCGCGGACAGTTTTTTCGCGTGATAGATCGGACTCGGGCGACCGACATAGTGGGTAAGCAGTTCGTCAAGTTCGTTCTGAAATGGTTCTGTCTGACGCACATTTTCGTAAGCGTCACTGATTTCATCCATGATGACCTTGAGGTGATCCGGAATGACCTGGCCACCATATTCACCAAAATAGCCATCTTTGTCAGGCATTTCCAAAAACTGTAATGTCATACTTTTTTTCCTCATTTTTTTGTAATAAAGGGAATCCGCCAAAAATGATACCTTCTATTGATCGTCATGTCGAATTTTCTGTAGCGAGGCTCTGTCTCCAAACCACGGTGCGACTTTTGGCAGGAGCAGAAGGCCGGGGAAGGCAAGTAAAAAGCAGGAATTGAAAAACCAGAACCAGCCGAGCTGCTCTACAATAAAGCCGGCTGATGCGTTGACAAAAGTGCGGGGAATGGCGGCAAGCGATGTAAAAAGCGCAAACTGTGTAGCAGTGTAGCGCCGGTCTGTTTCTCTGGCGATATAAGCTACAAAGGCAGCCGTTCCCAGGCCGACGCCAAGTGCTTCGGCCCCGATTACAAGACCGAGCATGAGAGGGTCTGCGCCCAGAGTGGCAAGCCACGAAAAGCCAAGAATGGTAATGGCCTGTACAAAGCCATAAATCCACAGCGCCCGGTTGATTCCCAGGCGGATCATCCAGATTCCGCCGACCATTCCCCCGCCAAGACTTGCCCAGAATCCGGTTGTTTTTGCAATGGTTCCAATCTGGGTCATGGAAAAGCCCAGATCCAGATAGAACTTGGTTGCAAGGGCCGTTGCCAGAGAGTCACCGAGTTTGTAGGTAAAGATAAAGCACAATACGAATCCCGCTCTTTTCCAGCCATCTCTGACAATGAATTCCTGAAACGGGAGTATGACGGCCTCGCGCAGATTGCGTGGAGGAGCACCGTACACTTCGGGTTCACTGACAAAATAGGTGCAAAACAGGCCCGGAATCATGAAAGAGGCCGTTATCCAGAAAACCCACTGCCAGCTCATCATGTCAGCCAGAATCAGCGATAGCGCACCGGGGACCATTCCGGCAACCCGATAGGCATTGACGTGGATGGAGTTGCCGAGCCCCTGTTCGTTGTCGGGTAAAATCTCGCGACGGTAGGCATCAATCGCGATATCCTGGCTCGCCGACAAAAAGGCTACGGCTGTGCACATTATGGCAATCGGGATGATGTGTCGCAGCGGATCGAGCATGCCCATGGTACCGATGGACAGAAAAAGCGCAATCTGCGTAACAGCCATCCAGCCCCGCCTGCGTCCCAGTCTGCCAGGGCTGAATCTGTCCATCAGAGGTGCCCAGAGGAATTTCCAGGTATAGGGAAACATCACCAGCGCAAACAGTCCCAGCGACCGGACATCCAGTCCGGATTTGGCAAGCCAGGCCTGCAGGAGATTGAGCAGGATGAAAAGCGGAAGCCCAGAGGAAAAGCCGATAAAGACGCAAATGACCATCCGCTTCTGGAAGGCGGTTGGAAAGCTGCGCGCTGCTTCAGTCATCACTGTTTTTTAAGACGGAAAACAGCCAGGCTTCCGCGCCAGTTCCGTAAAAAGGAAACGGGTCTGCCATTATGCAGGGCGACGCAGTCGGTAACAAGAAGTCCTGTCTGCTTTGCCAGTTCTTCAAAGTCATTGATGGTGCCGCCGCGAAGCGCGGTGGTTTCGTACCATTTGTAGGGAAACTCATGCGTGGTAGGCATGTACCCTGTCAGAAGACTCAGGCGGTTTGACCAGTAGGCAAAGTTGGGAAAGGATACGATCGCTTCGTTTCCGACTCTGGCAACATCACGCAGGAGGTCTTCCACATTTTTCATCATGTGCAGGGCAGACAGGCATAAAATCGTGTCAAAGGAATTGTCAGCAAAAAGACCCAGCCCGTTTTCCAGATCGTGCTGGATGACGGTAACCCCTCTGCTTACGCAGCCGGGGAGTTTCACATCATCTATTTCAACCCCGTAACCGGTGCAGTTTTTGGTGATCTGGAGGTATTCAAGCATGGCACCATCACCGCAGCCCAGATCCAGAACATGTGCTTTTTCGGGAACCCAGTTGGCTATGAAGGCCAGATCGGCACGAAGCTCCTTTAATACGTATGTGCTCATGGTATCTCCGTCAGGGGCTTTTCGGGTTATCTATATCATGCCAGATCCGGTCGAAGTAGGATCTGACCAGTGCGTGATAGCGTTCGTCTGTCAGCAAAAAGGCGTCATGTCCGTGCAGGGCACTGATATCGGCATAGGTTACATCGCGGCGGTTTTCGACCAGTGCTTTCACAATGGTCTGACTCGCCTCGGATGAAAATCGCCAGTCTGTTGTGAAGGAAATCAGGAGAAATTTCGCCTTGGTCCCGGAGAGGGCCTTTGTCAGATCGCCATCAAAGGGTGCGGCAGGATCAAAGTAATCGAGCGCACGGGTGATCAGCAGATAGGTGTTTGCGTCAAAGTAGGACGAAAACTTGTCTCCCTGATGATGCAGGTAGGATTCGATTTCAAATTCAACGCCAAAGCCGAACAGATATTGTCCCTGACGCAGTTCCCGCCCGAATTTTTCCGACATGTCGATATTGGACAGGTAGGTAATATGACCTATCATGCGTGCAACCCGCAGGCCGTTTCTTGGTACGACACCCTTGGAATAAAAGTGGCCTCCATGAAAATCCGGGTCGGTCAGAATGGCCTGCCGGGCGACTTCATTGAATGCGATATTCTGCGCGGACAGCCTGGGAGTAGCTGCAATGGCGATACAGTTTTCTATTCTGTCCGGATACAGTATGCTCCAGGACAGAGCCTGCATGCCTCCCAGAGATCCGCCCATGATGGCGGCAAATTTTTCAATCCCGAGCGCATCGGCCAGGCGTGCCTGGGCGTTGACCCAGTCTTCGACGGTAACGACCGGGAAGTCATGTCCATATTGCGTGCCGGTATGCGGATTGACATGCATGGGTCCTGTTGAACCAAAGCACGAGCCCAGATTGTTGATGCCGAGAACAAAGAAGCGGTTGGTATCGACGGGTTTGCCAGGTCCTACCATATTGTCCCACCAGCCGATATTTTTGGGCTGATCGGCATAATAGCCTGCGACGTGATGGGATGCATTCAATGCGTGACAGATCAGGACAGCGTTGGACCTGTCCTCGTTCAGTTGACCGTATGTTTCGTACATGAGGTGATAACGGTCGATAAATGCACCACTTTGCAATTGAAGGGGCGCTTCAAAATACATCTTTTGTGCTGTTACTGCACCCACAGAATTCATAATTCCTCCGCGAGGAAACCCCTGGTGATCTTTGAGGGGTGGAGTTGCGGTAAAAAATATCCGCACCCATGTTACGTTGTATGGGCAGGATGCACAGCGGCAGCTGCCGCAACCGCAGTGTGTCCTTTTTTATGCTCCTGCAGGCATCGGCGTTCAGTTGTGCCATAGTGCACGATGCTGCTTTCGCATTGTTGTCTGCAAAAAAATAAGCCCGACAGCAGCATATGTACCGGGCTTGTTCCAAGCTCGCTTTAGCCGCATTTATTCGGGATAATCCCTGCGCCCGCAAGCTGAATGCATCAAATCGGCGCAATATCTGCAAGGTACCTGTACGTCTCTCCGGATATACAGCATCACTGTCAGGCATGCTGTTTTCCCGGGAACCTGCCATTTCGGGCATCATCAGGTCAATTAATTATTATACTACAAAAACGAATTTGCAAGGTCTTCAAAAAAGCTTTGTAACTTGCGCGTGGCCTGCTGTCTGAAACTGTTTCTTTGCGGTTAATATCCGGAAGTCCGGAAAAAGAGAGGCGGGCTTCGCTTTCAGCGCCCACGCTGTTGCAGTGGGACAGTGGGCGTGGCACGATGGTGCAATCCGGCAGTTGGACCCGGTCAATAAAAAAACCGGGTTCAGGAAAAGGGGTTTTTGCAAGGCTGACAGATGCAGCCAGTACGCTCCAGGCGCAAAAAAAACGCCTGTTGATCTCCGTTTTTGCAGGATAACAGCCGTCTTCCCGGGCATAACGTATGAGATACACCCCAATATCAGACAGTTTTCTTTTCATTTTTCCTCTTTAGGGTGTATAGTTTAACTATGTCAGGCCAAAACTGGAACAGTTTACGCCTGCTGGTAGGAATAAGGTTTATTCTTCACAGCCTGAATCATTGCTTTTCCGGCGTTTCATGTTGAATGCCGGAGGGCAAGGCACTAGAAAATAAAGGAAAGATATGGGTATTAATGCGGATATAGATAAAAATGCCAAGCCGTTATCAGAGGATCTGCTGCAAAAGATGGATGCCTATTTCCGCGCATCCAACTATCTGTCTGCAGGCCAGATTTACCTGTACGACAACCCTCTTTTACGTGAGCCGCTGTCGCCAGATCACATCAAACCACGATTGTTGGGGCACTGGGGTACGTCACCTGGCTTGAACTTTGCTTATGTACATTTGAACAGGATGATCGTTGAACACGATCTCAACATGATTTATGTAACGGGACCGGGTCATGGAGGCCCAAGCCTTGTGGCGCATACCTATATGGAAGGCTCATACAGCGAGTTCTATCCCAATGTACCGCAGGACTATCAGGGGATGAAAAGGATGTTCACCGAGTTTTCGTTCCCTGGAGGTGTTCCAAGCCATGTTGCTTCGGAAGTTCCAGGTTCCATCAATGAGGGTGGAGAACTCGGTTACTGTCTGTCACACGCATATGGCGCTGCCTTTGACAATCCGGATCTGATTGTTGCATGTATTGTTGGTGACGGTGAGGCCGAAACAGGTCCTTTGGCCACAAGCTGGCATTCAAACAAGTTTCTGAATCCGGAATATGATGGTGCGGTTCTGCCGATTCTGCATCTCAATGACGGTAAAATTGCCAGCCCGTGTATATTGGCCCGTATACCACACGAAGAGCTTGACATGCTTTTCCGGGGATATGGTCACAAGCCCTACTATGTGTGCTACGACTCTGTCAATGGTGACACAATGGCCCTGCACCAGCAGATGGCTGCCGTAATGGACAGGGTTATCGCCGAAATCAGGGCTATCCAGGAAGATGCCCGCACAAACGGGCTCAAGGAGCGCCCTGTCTGGCCGATGATTGTCATGAAGACACCCAAGGGCTGGACTGGTCCCAAGACGGTTGACGGACTCGTTGTTGAAGGTTCCTGGCGAGCGCATCAGGTTCCTGTTTCCCAGACAAAAACAAACATGGAGCATCTGAAAATTCTGGAAGAGTGGCTGAGAAGCTACAAGCCGGAAGAGCTCTTTGACGAAAACGGACGTCTTTTGCCCGAGCTTGAAGCCCTCGCTCCGAAGGGAACCCGCAGAATGGGTGCGAACCCGCATGCCAACGGCGGGATATTGATGCGTGATCTGCGTATGCCTGACTTCAGGGACTATGCAATTGATGTCGTGCCCGGTGTGACAGTATCGGAAGCAACGCGGGTACAGGGGTACATGATTCGCGATGTCATCAAGCTGAACGACGAATCCAAGAACTTCCGTGTCTTCAGCCCGGATGAGACCGAATCAAACCGCTGGGGCGCGGTGTTCGAGGTGACGGATCGCTGCCTTGTTGCCGAGATCAAGCCACACGACCATCAGCTCTCACACAGAGGGCGCATTATGGAAATGCTTTCCGAGCACCAGTGTCAGGGCTGGCTGGAAGGGTATATCCTGACGGGTCGTCATGGTTTCTTCAACTGCTATGAGGCATTCATTCACATCATTGACTCCATGTTCAACCAGCATGCGAAGTGGCTTGAGGTAACCCGCCACATTCCGTGGCGTCGTCCTGTGTCGTCGCTCAACTACCTGCTGACTTCCCATGTCTGGCGTCAGGATCACAATGGTCTGAGTCACCAGAATCCGGGTTTCATGGATATCGTGATGAACAAGAAGGCCGATATCACGCGGGTTTATCTGCCACCTGATACCAACACGCTTCTGTCAGTAACGGATCATTGCCTGCGCAGCCGCCATCGCATCAACGTGATTGTGGCCGGAAAACAGCCGGCGCTGCAATATCTGAATATGGAAGATGCCATCAAGCACTGTACAGCCGGTGCCGGTATCTGGGAGTGGGCAAGTAACGACAAAGGCTTTGAGCCTGATGTTGTCATGGCCTGCTGCGGTGATATTCCGACAATGGAGACACTGGCTGCCGTCAAGATATTGCGCGAGCACTTCCCGGATCTCAAGATCCGTGTTGTAAACGTTGTCAACCTGATGGTGTTGCAGCCGCCGAGCGAGCATCCCAATGGTATGCCAGACAAGGATTTTGATGCGCTCTTTACCACAAACAAGCCGATCATTTTTGCTTATCACGGTTATCCGTGGCTGATTCACAGACTGTCCTATCGCCGTACAAACCACAGGAATCTTCATGTGCGCGGTTACAAGGAAGAAGGAACCACCACTACACCGTTTGATATGGTTGTCATGAATGATCTGGATCGTTTCCACCTGGTAGGTGATGTCATTGACAGATTGCCACAGCTTGCGGATCGTGCGGCCTATGCCAAGCAGTATCTGCGTGACAAGCTGATTGATCACAAGACCTATATTCATCGTTATGGTGAGGATATGCCTGAAATCAGGGACTGGAAGTGGACTGACGACTGATCGCTCTTCTGCAGCAGTCCCTGGGTCTCGCTGCAGGGTCATTGAAAACAGGGACGCGTATTTCCTTTTTCAGGAAATACGCGTCTGTTTTTTTATGGGACCTGTCAGGTCGACAGTTTCCTTTCCAGAAAGGTGGCATGTCCGGTTGATCGTAGCATGCAGGCCGGGCATTGTGCGCAGCCATAACCCCAGTCATGTCGTTTTGTGCGCTCGCCCAGATAGCAGGTGTGGCTGGATTCGCGAATCAGTTCAAGCAGTCTGTCGCCTCCAATATCGTGTGCAAATTGCCAGATGGATGCCTTGTCTTTCTGTATGAGTGGTGTTTTTAACTGGAACGGGAAGTCCATTCCCAGGTTTATGCACTGTTCAAGGGCATTTATGGTGGTCAGACGGCAATCCGGGTAACCGGGACCATCAGCCTGGCTCATTCCCCCGATCAGCGTGCTGATTCCTCTACGATAGCCCAGTGTTGCTGCGGTCAGAAAAAAAAACAGGTTTCGTCCCGGCACAAAGGTATTGGGCAGGCCATTGTCCATCAGGCTGATCGCCATATTGCTGGTCAGGGCAGTATCAGACAGTGTCCAGATCAGGGACAGATCCAGCAGATGATCATCGCCCAGGCGTGTATTCCATTCTGGTGAAAACTGGCGTAACCCGAGTATGACTTCCATTCGGGCGGTGAGTTCTACATGGTTTCTCTGACCGTAATCAAACCCGACAGTCTCGACATGGGTAAATTGTGAAAGCGCCCATGCCAGGCAAGTTGTGGAGTCCTGGCCTCCACTAAGGAGAACAAGCGCCCTGGTGGAATGCGTCATAAATCACTCCAGGCAGATAAAAAGAGTTTTCCGGAAACTGCTGCAACGGCTGTGGCTTGCATCAGGGGGACATTACTCCTAATCGATGATGTATTTCTGGAAGTTCTGCTCTATCCGGAAATCTTTTTCGTCAATAAAGTTCAGTTTGACGGGATACCATTCCTGATCGGGTGCAAGCCATGCTTCAGTTTTTTTACCTCTGTCGTCTTCTTTATAAAGATAGACCGTGTCTATTGAACCCAGATGAGCCAGGATACTTCTTCGCCCGATCACTTCAATTGTCCATTTGTCGACCTGGCTTCGCCCGACTACTTCGAGATTTATCTTCGATCCTGCCTCGAATTTTTCCGGGGATGTTCGTGCCAGCAGAACCAGTTGCCATATGGCGCTGCTGCGATCCTGTATGTCGTCAGCAAAAGGCAGTGACTTTTCAGAGCCGGAAAATGTCAGAGTGCGTTTGTGATGGTCAAAGGTTGTACTGGTTTCATCGCGATTGATACGTTTTTCGGTAAACACTTCCGGCTGGAGGCCATTGGGTCCTATCTTGCCCTTACTTGATGAGACCAGAACAGTGCCAAGCATATTGGCGCGTGCGCGGGTGTGAATGGCGTATTCGTTGTCGTGATGTTCCCAGGTTATGGTTGATGTGCCTCCAATACTGAGTGCAGCGTATTTTACGCGAACGACATACTGGATTTTGACGGGGGGTGGTAAAGAAATTTCTTTGGCAGTTCGGGTGTTTTCAGCCATGGCTGTAGAGCCGGTAGCGGCCATGATCAGGCAGCAGGCAAAAAAAACTGCCCCGTGCAAAAGCGTTGTTTTTATGTTTGTTTTCATAATATCTCCGTAAGGGAAACCTCTTTTCTTCAGAGGTGGAACTGCATGAGACAATTATCCGCACCCCTTTGATTCGCTGAATAATTGGACTGTATTGGACATCGGATATCCCGGGCTTCTTTTTGCCAGCCAGAGGGCAGATATCAAATGGAAATATCGGTTATGGGCACCTGAAAAAAACAATAAACACTAAACAGTCAAAATCAAATTTACCACATTGCACAAAAAAAATGGAGTCTTGAGGGATAATTGAGGTGCAAAACTTTTTTCAGGAGGATTTTTTTATGCCTTCTTTTTTTAATAAAATCTGTTCCCGTCCGGAGTTGTCAGAGCGCATTGCCTCTTTGCCCAGGCCGCTTGTTGTCACGAATGGCGTCTTCGATATTTTACATCTGGGTCATGTCACGTATCTTGCCCGTGCGAAAGCTCTGGGTGCTTCTCTGATTGTTGCTGTCAATACGGATGCTTCTGTCCGTCGTCTTGGCAAGGGTGAAGACAGGCCCATCAATTCCTGTGAAGATCGTCTGGCTGTTCTCGCAGCACTGGAATCGGTTGATCTGGTTGTTTCTTTTGATGAGGACACTGCGCTGGAGGTTGTCAGGGAAATCATCCCGGAACTGTATGTAAAGGGAGGCGACTACGATGTAAGCACCATTCCTGAAGGTGTTGCCACCATTGCACAGGGAGGTCGGGTCCTTGCCATTCCTTTTGAATACGAGCGTTCAACAACAGATACGATTTCAAAAATAAAACAGCATCAGTAATCGTCGTCCGCCTGTTGCAAAAAAGCTGAAACATCGTCCTCATCATCAGGACGGATGCTGCTGTCAGGGGTGCCTTCTTTCACGGAGAGTGATTTGAAATCAAAAAAGTTCCCGTCCAGCAGGTGCGAAGGAACGATAGTTGAAAGTGCAGCAAAAACACTGCCAGAGCGCCCGGGAAATTCTTTTTCCCATTGCTGCATCAGTGTTTTTAATTTGGCTCTCTGGAAGTTTTCAAGTGGTCCGCAATAGGTACAGGGTATCAGCGGGAACTGGCGCATCTGTGCATAGCGAACGAGATCGTTCTCCCGCACATAGGCCAGGGGCCGGATCACGATGTGCCGTCCGTCGTCCGTTTTCAGTTTTGGAGGCATTGTTTTGAGTCTGGCCGAATAGAGCAGATTTAAAAAAAAGGTTTCGATGATATCGTCGCGGTGGTGTCCCAGGGCGATTTTGGTTGCTCCGATCTCGCCTGCGACGCGATATATTATCCCTCTGCGCAGGCGTGCGCAGAGGGAGCAGCCACCTTTTCCTTCGGGTATGATTCCTTTGACGATGCCGTATACATCCTCGCTTACTATACGAAAGTCCGCTCCTTTTTCTTCCAGGTAGCGTGGGATCACATCGGCTGGAAATCCGGGTTGCATCTTGTGCAGGTGCACCACTGTGATATCAAAGTGAAACGGAGCCCTCTTCTGCATGGTTGAGAGAATATCGAGCAGACTGTAGCTGTCTTTTCCTCCGGAAAGGCAGACCATGACTTTGTCACCACTTTCAATCATGTTGAAGTCTCTGATGGCGTGGCTGACCTGTCTGAAAATGCGTCGCTTGAGCTTGTTGTCTTCAAAGCCGGCTTTCCTGAACTGCCTGAGGGTTTGTGCTTTTGTCATATGGCATTCGGGTTGAGTGCGGTTATCTGCCGGAGGGATGACAGCGTCAATCCCGCTTCTGCTTTTTTATTCTGTGTCAACGGGTCATGTCCTGGTTCCAGACCAGCAGCCAGGCAGCTGGATATGCGGTGTGTGGCGGGTATTTTGCCTGAATGTACCCGCCGCCATCCCTCGCGGTGTCTCCCTGGTAGCCTGTACTTTCTGGGGTTGCCATGCAAGAGTCCGTTTCCAGGGCCCTCATCTGATCATTATAATTGAAAATGCCAGGCTTCAGGAACGGGAAAAAAATTTGAAACTGCTCTGTGAACGGATGCGTACATGGTGTTAAAAGCAGAATTTCCATTCAGAGCATGCCTGGCAAAACCATCCCGAATGAAGGTGCTTTGTCCTTGTTGACGTGGTTTCCCATGTTCGTGGTCCTGCTTTTGGGTTTCACGGATACACCCGGTAACGAAAGTGACCAGGTGTTTCATTGGTAAAACAGGGTTGTGCGCAGTACAGTTTTTTTTTCAAAAAAAAGTGGATCATGCCTGTGCGCGATGGTCTTTGTCGCGGTCATGAGAGGTAATCCTGTTAATGCCCTCCATAAAAAGGGATGCTTTCCAAATCCTTTTTAAACCAGGGCAGATTAATTTTTTGATTTTGAAAGATGTGCTGCAGTGCAGCCACAAGGGATCAAAATATTAATGCGAACTCGGATCCGGTAAAACTCAAAGTGTTATAATTTTGTTGTGCGTTATTTTGAACAAATGGAGGCCCACGTGTGGGTTATGCACAGTTCCCGAATTATCCGCGAAATAGAATTTTCAAGCCAGAAAATGATCTGTATGGCATGACGCATTGCGTATTTTCAGGAACCGTCATTTTTCAGACGGTCCGGGGAGGCGCAGTCGTTCTTTTTGTTGTAACTTGCATTTACAGCTGGATTGTTTTATTTTTCAACTGTTGCAGTGGAGTTTTATATTATGGACAAGCAGTATCCGTCACCGATCAACGATTTTGTATTCAAAAAAATTTTCACAAAGAACCTTGATGTTTTAAAAGCTTTTTTAACCGCCGCGTTGCCAGATATCGATCCGGATGAATTCGAGTCCGTGACTTTGCTGGATCCTACGCTGGAGCCTGAATATGCTGAAGACAAGCTGGGGGTGCTGGACATAAAAATTCTTACCAGATCCCGAAAAGTCATCAATGTGGAGGTGCAGGTCCGGCCACAGCGTGCATTATGGAAAAGGTCGCTGTTCTATGCTTCCGGAATGGTAGTGGAGCAGTTAAAGAAGGGCGATCCGTATGAAAACATCAGTTCTGTCATTTCCATCGTCATTACAGATTTTGTAGTACGACCGGACAGGAAGGCATATCGCAGTCGTTTTCGCATGTACGACGTGAGTGATGGTGAACAGTATCCGGAAACTTTTGAAATCCATATACTTGAGCTGCCTAAAATGCGAAGTAGTGACGGGACGGCTCTTGGCGACTGGATGCTTTTTTTTAATGCAAGAACCAGAGGAGAGTTTATGGAGGTTGCAAAAAAATGCCCTGCTATTGGAAAAGCCTGGGCCACAGTGGAATATCTGAGTGGCGATGCCCGGGAAAAGGCTATGGCCAGGCTTATGGAAAAGGTTCACAGGGACAGGATTTCCCAAATGCATGATTCCCGGATGGAAGGACTGGAGCAAGGACTGGAGCGAGGACTGGAGCAAGGGCGAAAGGAGACAAAATACGATATTGCCCGAACTCTTTTGCGCAGGAAAATGGCTTTTGACGGTATTGCAGACATAACAGGTCTGCCACTCACTGAAGTAAACAGACTTGCTGTTGAACAGGGTGCACTTTGACGGGCCCTGCTCTGCTCGCACCGCTGCAGGGGCTGTTGACACAGGGCGGGATTTTTAAAGGCAGTCGGAAAATAACGTTGTAAAAGATGCAAACACTTTAATTTCGGTGTGATCTCGTGTCAACACGTTCCGGGATATCGGTGAGCCGTCCTGAAAGAAAAGACACATACAGGTTTTATCCCGATTGAACGCGATACAGTGCCGGCAGTGGCACTTGTGTACGGCTGGCCCCAGCCCTGGAGCGTTATGGCACTTTGCGAATGCAGGTCAGGGGGATAGTCTCAGATTCTTGCACCCACCTGCTCTGCGAAGTTTATCCGTGCGTAACTATGCACGCCACCTGCATGACGCGATACCACCTAAAATCTCCAGTTTGCAGAAAAACCACCCTGCACGGAACTGCTGTTACTGCGGAAAAGCTCTGTACCCAGATAGAAGCCTATGTTTACGGATTCAGAGGACAACAGTGCAAGGGAAGCGTTCAGAGCAAGTGCATCACGGTCACTCCTGCGGTTTTTCACCGTAAATCCGTTTTCGCTGTAACCCACAAAAGAAGCAGTGCTCCCGCTGTCCGTATCAAGCAGTTCATGCATCCACAGAATGCTCAATCCGGCATGCAGGGTGCGATCACCTGACAGTTGCCAGAGCGACCGGAGTTGTCCTCCGAGTGCGGTGCGAAGGGAATGAAAGTTTGCGGAATCGAGTCTCAGGCGTGTAGCCAGTCCGTTTTCTTCTGTCACGGAAGGACGACGGTAGTAACCGTAGTCAAAGCCTCCCAGAGGACCAAAACGAAAGTCGCCATCTGCCCATTCGTAGCCGGCACGCATGGCACCCTGGGCAGTAAATGCCGTAAAAGAGGAACTGTTCGATCTCTGGTAGCCATTGAACTCCACGTTACGGGTCATATCGGTCTTTTCCAGGCCAGTGCTCATGATTCCCCCGACAAAAAAACCTTCCCGGGGAAGCAGGGCACCGTGGACTCCAAAGCGGACGCCGTTGGCGCGACTGCGTGCAGTGGATTCCGAACGGCTGGAAGTGTCACGATGGAAGACGGCAGCATGCAGTCCGTACAGCCCGTTTTCAACATGGCGGTTTACCCCGCCCATGGCACCACCATAGATGGAATTGAATCCGTAGTTGTCATCCCATCTGCTCTGCCCGAAATAGCCTCCGAGAGGAAAGACAAAGGCACTGTTGCTTCGATTTTGCAGGTCAGGGAAATTTTGGCCATCGGCAAATGAGGGTAAAGTGGCAAGTGTGCGGGCTGCCGTTATCCGCTCCAGAAGAAGACCGGATATGGCATGACCCATATGCAGGGATGCCCGGGCAGTATTGTCATAGACCGTCGGCGCAAGCTGGCGTAGCGCAGAGCGTACCTCCGATCCGTCTGCAGAAGAAAAATCAATGGCTGCAAAAAGATGCTGCATGTCACCAGTGGGTTGTGCTGATATGCCGTAAAGCGCGTTGCCAACAGACGTGCCTGTGGTGCCTGTTCCATACTGGCTGTATGCGTCTTCCTCACGTGTGACGATAAACAGGAGACTGCCTCCGGGAGATTCATCCAGCCCGAAGCCCAGAGTCGGCGACGTTATGGTGACAAGCCTGATTTCTTCAAAGAGTGCCATCTCCAGTTCAGGGCTGTGGCCAAACATCTCCAGATTCGTGATCTCCCGTCCGACTCCGGTGGGATAGAAAGCGGGCAATGCCTGCAGGCTTAGTGTGGCATCAGGGTCAATGACGGCTGAACCCGTGACGATAAACTGGTCGGTTTCTGTGGGCGTGAACTCCATCAGCAGATTTCCGGATGCAGCCTGCTCGTAATCACCGTCAATGGCAATGACGCCTATACTGTTACCTGGAGAGATGGTGCCCGCATTGTAAAAAGGATCATCTCCATCAATGGTGATGCTGCTGTTGCCACTCAGGATGGCTCCAGCGTTGATTTGCCACGACTGGACATTGGTACCATTGTTGCGCGAATTGAAATTGAGGTGCCCACCCAGTTGCACGATATTCAGAGAGTTTTCTTCACCAAGTGAATGCTCGCGAGGCCCTCTCCAGATGATGTCACCATCTACGAGCATGATTCCGCTTTTGCCCTGCTCCCCGAAAGTGATGGTGGCAGGATACGATTCGCGTGTAAGCCAGTACCAGGTATCGCTTGCCCAATGCGAAACAATGTCGCCGGAAATGACCGCTCCGTTTCGCACTGCGATGTTGGCGACATGAGCATCCTCCTCAATCTGGATGGCAGCCAGACTTCCGCTCAGATGCCCGGATATGATGAATTCCTGCACAAGTGGTCCGCTCATGTCTTCATGTGCTTTCAGGAACTCGTATTGCGTCTGGATGGCAAAAGTGTCAAAGACATCTTCATAGAAAGCCGCAAAGTATGGCTCGGGAGCGGGCATATGTGATCCGATCATCAGTCCATGGCCATTTCCGGCAGCCAGAATGCCGAAATGGGCAGCTATGCCACCGGAACCGGCAGCTTCCACGCGCCCCTCCAGGGTGATGCGGTTCTGGCTTCCGTAAGAGACCAGAAGTCCCGTTCCCATATCGCCTTTGGCAGCAACAATGACGTGCTGGGGAATAGTCAGTCTGTTGCCAACACCATCAATGCGGACTCCGCCACCACCATAGCCACCCGCATGAATGTCAGCCTCCTGGGTAAGTGTGAGCCAGTTTCGCATGATGTGGGTGCCCAGACCAAAAACGGCGGTATTGGGATTGTCTGCTGTTCCGAAAGGAGTTCTGTTGACCTGCGTGGAACCACCGACATTATGGTAGTAGCTTTTTCCGAAAAACTGCGATCTGTCAATGACGTAGCCCATATCCTGAAACGCGGCGAGCTCCAGTTCCGTAAACGGCATGTTCCTGATAATGCCATAGGACATAACCGACTGCATGATGCCCGGATGCCCAAGCGAGTTTGCTCCATCCATGACGGTATCCGCACTGGAAAACCCTCCCATGACGGTCATGCCCCTTCCACCAGTCAGGGCATCCACGTTTTCTCCACGGAATGTCGGATACAGATAGTTTGCGTTGTTCCCCTCCTGCGAAAAAATCTGGAAGATTTCGGGGTCGTTCTCTGAGGCCCTGTCGCCTTCGAAAACATTCATCATGATGACCATGTCAGGTTCGGCTTTTTTACCAAAAACATCATGGAGATGACTGTTCCAGGCTGTAAATTTTTCAGCTTCGAATACCGCTCTGGTACCATCCCCTTCAACGGTATGATCGGTCACGATCCCGAGTGCATGCCCCATTTCATGGATCATGGCTGTCATGATGGAAAAGTCGTCAATCAGCAGGCGGGTCGGGGTGGAAGGATAGCCAATTTCATCAATGATGATATTGTCTGCCAGCCCGTTCGGATACGGGCTTTTCCGTCCAAGCAGGAATTTGTCGTATACAGTGCCATTGGGTGAGATGCCACCTGTGAGTTCCTCAATCAGAATGTGGGAAGGGGAAAGACTGAATGCCGATCCGTCTTCCTCAGAGCCGGCGATTCCGGTATAGATATGCACCTGTTCAACGGGTTTGTTCGCACTCATACGCTCGTCCCAATAGCGGATGGCCAGCTCTATTTCCCGTTTTTCAACAGTAGTAAAGTTCCGTCGGATGTCCAGTTCATGTATCTCTTCCTGCGCATCCTCATTAAGCTGGTCCATCGTCACATAATCAAGCGCTGCATTTCCTCCCCGTTGACCGTAGGTAATGTCGAAATTGCCAATACGGACGTCAATCGCTGAGGCTGTGCCGCAAAAAAATACGGCTGCAAAGCAGTAAAAAAGAAGAAAATGGTAAAATCGGTTCATGCATCCCGCCTGTCATCGTCGAGTTTTATCAATCCGGCACTGCTTTACCACAACCATTGAAGGAAGAGGCGAAACTGTCCTGAAAACTACCCATGGTCGTCGTTTCGCAGCAAGTGTCACACCTGTCTGGAGTTGTGGCAGTTTGCAGACAAAAAAGGACGATAGTTGTCCAGAGAAACCCGATTGAAATGTGCCGGGTGGACCGGGTGAGGTCATGATTATGGTTTCACCCGAAGTTTTTCCAAAAAAGCTGTAGATGTTCAATGGTCGCAAAACCGCACAGACGGAAAATAGCATCCACTGTCTTTTTCAGCGCCACCTGTTCGGGTGGCTTTTCGAATGCATCCGGAAACGGAGGGCAGTGTTCCAGATCCATCCTATCACAGACAGGCAGAAAAGGTGGCCTGAATGTCCTTTGGACGAAATAGTAATCCGCAGATACAGGGATTGAAATACAGGTGGCGTAATTAACACTAAAAAGGGCGTAATTAGCCTGAGGATCATGTGTGCGTTCCGCTACACTTGTCAAAGGATGGCCCCGATCTGTACAAGGTGCCCGGCTTTTCCAGAGGGTGGATAACCGATATTGCGAAACATCCGCAAATGCTGATAGTATCCGCTGAGGAGCTGAACGGTTTCCAGGCAGCTCTGCTGCTCGGAAGGCGGGCAGAAACGGCAGGGTTTTTCCCGGGAGTCTGAATGAAGATGGTTGCAAACAGAGGATATTGAGTCATGTATCACGTTGCATTATGCGAGGACGAAAAAATTTTCACCGAAACACTGGAAAAAATCTGTCGCGACATTTTTGAAAATCTGAAAGCAGAGTACCGTATCAGCACCTATTCCAGTGGGGAGGATTTTCTGAAGTCTTTTTCGGGGGAGCACAAGAGGTATGACCTCGTCCTGCTGGATGTCGTCATGGGAGGCATAAGTGGTATCGAGCTTGCCAGAATAATCCGCGAAACGGACCAGGAGGCGGTACTCATTTTTATCACCTCACACCGGGAATATGTCTTTGAGGGCTACGATGTCAATGCGCTCCACTATCTGCTGAAACCGGTTGATGTCGCCCGGCTGGAGCATCTTGTCATAAAGGCATATAACGACAGGTTCCAGAACGCCTTTTTTATCTTCAAGTCAGGCACACTGAACCAGAAGATAGCGGTAAAAGATATTTTTTCGCTTGAAACAAGAGGCCGGAAAGTGAGCATCAGGCTGGCTGACAGGATACTTCAGTATTCCGGCAAGCTTGCGGAACTGCTTGAGGAATTGCCGAAAGATGCTTTTGTCCGCTGTCATCAGTCCTATGCCGTCAACATCGGTAACGTACGGGAACTCACACGATTTGCCGCCATTACCTCAGACGGAAAAAAGGTGCCAATCAGCCGGGCGTACATGAAAACGGTACAGAAGGCATTTCTGGAAGACATGCAGGGCTTCTGATGGCAGACCGGAACGGATGCTGTCGTTGCCTGTATTCTCTCACCTGCCTTCCAATGCGTTCAATGAAAAACTGCACGGGAATAACCGGATGACTGCACTGAAAAACTCGATCAAAAGCATGAATCGGGAATCTGCCGTATTTTCGGTGGCAATACTGGTCTGCACTGCCTGTATCATGGCTTTTCTGTACTGGTATTTCAGTTACTACGCCCAGCCGTACATGCAGAATAAAATCGTGGATCTGTCAGAAGGCTGGCATTACGATACGCCCTTTGCCACTGACCAGAAACTGGATAGTCTGCGTACCGGTCCGAAACTCGGTGCGGGTGAAACCATGACCCTGTACCGGACACTGGATGTTCTGTTACCGCAGGCTGCCATACTGATCCGGGCAAACCATCAAAGTGTTGTAGCATATCTGGACGATATTCCGCTGCATGCCGACCCTCTGACCGATCCCGGGGCAAATCCCGGTATGGCGCTGCACTTTCTGACTTTGCCAGAGGATTATCATGGCAAAACCCTGAAAATACAGCTTACTTCCCCCTACGCGCTGTACTCGGGACGGACAAGCTCGATTCTGCTCGGAACGGTACCTTCACTGGAAGCCTTTACTCTGTCCGCATCCATGCGCCCGCTTTTTCTGATGGCGGTTTGTCTGTTTCTGGGTTTTTGTGTGCTGTCCATGACGCTGATCCAGGCGATGTACAATTACCTGAAACCGCAAAATCTCTGCCTTGGGGTGTTCGCCGTGATATGGGCGCTGTACTATGTATGCACGGAATATGTCGTGTTCCAGTTTTTTGATCCATTTTTGGTGTCAACACTAAGTCTTTCACTTTACTTCAGTTTTCAGGTGCCACTCGCGCTGTTTTTCTATTTCTCGTTCGAGCATTTCAGGAAGTGGATGCTGCCTGCCGTCATTGTGCATTGTGGTTTTGCGACGGTAGCGATAGTGCTGCAGCTTGCCGGCATCATGGACCTGCCTCGGCTTGTCAATCTCAACAACATTCTTTTGACGGGACTTGTCTACACGATTGCGCTGGCTGTTCTGGAAGCGTCAAGAAAAAACCGCATGATGATGCTGACATTGCCGTTTTTCATCATTGCCTACTTTTCCATGCTGTGGAATTTCTGGGTCTTTTACGGGCGAAGCGGGGTGGTGCCGTATTCGTATCGCGATACGTATTTCCTGCTGGTACTCTGTATTCTGATGCTCAATGTCAAGCAGTTTTTCCAGCGCTATTTTCGTAACCGGCACGAAAACGAATTTCTGGCAATACAGAACCGACAGGCCATGGAAAGTTACAGACAGATGAAAGAGCATCTTGGTCAGATTGACGAGCTCAAGCATGAATTAAAAAATCATATTATTTCCATGCAGTTATATCTGAAAGATGGGCAATATCAGGAGGCGACAGACTATCTTGAAGCGTATGCAGGGCACGCCATGCCTATCGTTGAAAGGCATTATCACGAAAATTTCCTGATAAACAGTATTGAAAGCGGACTGCGTCAGAGAGCTCTGGAGGCAGGAGTAAACCTGCACCTGAATCTGAAAGCGGCACCTGTCCGTATTGCAGCACATGATTTTTACGCCCTTGTCTCCAACATGCTGGATAATGCACTTGAAGCGTGTGTGGCAATGCCCGGCGATCAGGAGCGTTTTATACGTCTTGTCATTACACGGCGGGAGCCGTATCTGAATGTACGCTGCGTAAACAGCAGATCAGGAGAAGTAATCAGTGTTGAGGGCAAAATACAGACAACGAAGCGCAGCACAGGTCACGGTTACGGGCTGTGGACAATCGAACGCATCGTGGAAGCGTACGACGGAATTATTGACATTGATTACGACGAGGATACCTTTACGGTAATGGCTGCCCTGAAAGATCAGTAATCCCCGGCTGGATAACAGCAGGGCGTGCATTCGGAAGCGATCAGGACGGTATTAACCCGGATGAAATTCTCCAGGCAGTTGTGGAGAAAGGAGTTCTGGAGGCAATTTCCGGCGCATAAAGGATCGCCGCTGACATACGAAACAGCCCGTCACCAACATGAACCTCACCAAACAGATCTGTTGCTGTGAATCTTTCGCCGGACTTTGATCCGGGATCAGTACCGATCGACAGCTGACCACGCCAAAGCCAGACAGTGCTGATGAGAAGATAACGCGGTCAACGAGAGCGGGCAGCCCGGACACAAGGGACCCAGCGGCTCCGGGCACCCGAACTGGTGGGCTGCAGGATTTCGATTCAGACATGGCACCACCTCTTTGAAATACAATAGTGGTCCCGTCATTATTGCAGACAGTCGCCCGTGCGCAAGTCGGGACGCTGCACCCGCTGCGCAACTTCCCTGAGCACCTGATCTCCCCCGAGGTGTCCGTAATTGTCATTGACCGCCTTGAAATGATCCAGATCAAAAATGACAATGAAGGATTCTCCCCCCATCCGTCGGGTCTTTTCCATCT